>BNJS01002736.1_pt1 | contig 158109 bp, 248 predicted proteins | sample 8540461 | NCBI WGS metagenome assembly BNJS01 (sample SAMD00202454, study PRJDB9452) | human saliva metagenome | isolation source: human saliva | place: Japan | reverse complement strand
ATTGCATACATACATACAAGGCTGTTGCTACAAGGTTGCTGCTGCAAGGCCACAAGGCTGGGGCTGCTGCCGCCGCTGCATACAAGGCCGCTGGCTACAAAGGCTGGGCTGCCGCTGGGCCGCCACACATACATATATATATATATATATATATATATATATATATATATATATATATATATATATATATATATATATATATATATATATATATATATATATATATATATATATATATACATATATATATATATATATATATATATATATATATATACATATATAATAATAATATATATACATACAATATATATATATATAATACATATATACAAGGCTAATCGCGCGCTGCCACAAAGGCTGCTGTACAAGGTTGCCGCGCTGGGCTGCTGCCGCTGCCACAAGGCTGCATGCTGCTGCTGCTGGGTACATGGCCAGGCTGGGCTACAAGGCTGGCGCTGCTGCTGCCGCTGCTGCTGTACACATACAGCAATTATTGCTGGCTGTTTGCCACGGAGCGCCACCGAGCTGGCGGACGAAGCGTTCATAACCAGGGCGTCATTTCGCTGTTAGACGACGAACGATAAGTTTGTCAGATTTCGCTTTTTGTTAGCAGAGTTTTAAGTCCAGAGCAGGTTTGCCCCCATGGAGTTGATGGTGCCTACGAGCCAACTGGTGCTTTTACCTTCACCACCACCGTGTGGGTGATCGTTAGGGTTCATTACAGAACCGCGAACTGTTGGGCGATACCTTTCCAACGGCTACGTCCTGCTTTTACCAAGGTTTACAAGTCCATGTTGTTCATTTCCAACAACACCAACTGTAGCGCGGCAAGTACCAAGAATCATACGAACTTCGCCTGATTGAAGACGAACAAGAGTGTACTTACCTTCTTGACCCAAGACTTGAGCAGAAGCTCCAGCAGCACGAACCAATTCTCCACCACGACCTGGTTTCAACTCAATGTTGTGAATCAAAGTACCAACTGGGATGTTAGCAAGTGGAAGATGCATTTCCGACTTTAGATATCTGCTTCAGGACCTGAAACGATGCGTTGACCAACTTCAAGACCTTTTGGAGCGATGATGATACGCTTTTACACCATCAGTATAGTGAACCAAAGCGATGTTGGCTGAACGATTTGGATCATACTCGATTGTTTTAACGACTGCTTCAACAGCATCTTTGTTACGTTTGAAGTCGATCAAACGGTAGTGACGCTTGTGACCGCCACCTTGGTGACGAACAGTGATGCGACCGTTGTTGTTACGACCAGCCTTGCTCTTCAACGAAACAAGCAAAGATTTTTCTGGAGTGCTGGTAGTGATTTCAGCGAAATCCAAAGAAGTCATATTACGGCGACCGTTTGTTGTTGGTTTATAAACACGAATTCCCACGATATTTCCTCCTTAGATTATTCTGCTTCAGCACCAAACAACTCGATTGCTTTAGAATCAGCTGTTAAAGTGATGATAGCTTTTTTAGTTTTGTTAGTAAAACCAGTGTAACGTCCAACGCGTTTTGCTTTTGGTTTTACATTGATAGTGTTAACGTTAGCAACTTTAACTCCTTCAAAAGCAGCTTCAACAGCTTGCTTAATCAAAAGTTTGTGAGCGCGAGTGTCAACTTCAAATACATATTTTCCTGCTTCAAGCTGAGCCATTGAGCTTTCAGTGATGACAGGCTTTTTGATAACGTCATACAAATTCATTATGCAAGAACCTCCTCAATTTTAGAGATAGCTGCTTGAGTAACAAGAAGTTTGTCGCCGTTTACGATATCAAGAACGCTTGCAGTTGTTGCAGTTGCAACTTTAACATTTGGAAGGTTACGTGCTGAAAGTGCAGCAAATCATTTCCTTCTTCAAGAATAACAAGTACTTTTGTATCGATGCTCAGTGCAGCAAGCACTTTTGCAAACTCAGCAGTTTTTGGAGCTGTAAATGAAAGGCTGTCTACAGCTACGAATTTGTTTTCAGCAACTTTTTCAGAGTAAACTGATTTCAATGCCAATCTACGAACTTTACGTGGAAGTTTGTAAGCATATGAACGAGGAGTTGGGCCGAATACGACACCACCACCACGCCATTGTGGAGAGCGGATAGAACCTTGACGAGCACGTCCAGTTCCTTTTTGACGCCATGGTTTGCGTCCGCCGCCTGATACTGCAGAACGGTTTTTAACAGCGTGAGTTCCTTGACGAAGGCTAGCGCGTTGGCTGATGATAACATCAAAGACAACTGATTCATTTGGCTCAATACCAAAGACCGCATCGTTCAGAACTACTTCACCAGCTTCTTTACCAGTTTGGTCAAATAATTTTACGTTTGCCATTGTGACTGATTTCCTCTTTATTATTTACCAGCTTTTAACTGCTGACTTGATAGTGATAAGAGATTTCTTAGCACCAGGTGACGTTACCTTTGATCAGGATAACGTTCTTCTCTGGAACAACTCTGCGTACGATTTCAAGGTTTTTGAATTGTTACACGGTTGCCACCATACGTCCAGCCAAGTGTTTGTTTTTGAACACACGGTTTGAGCGCAACTGGTCCCATTGAACCATGGGACGACGGTGGTAACGTAGAACCGTGAGCCATTGGACCACGAGATTGGCCGTGGCGTTTGATAACACCTTGGAAACCTTTACCTTTTTGAAGTTCCTGTTACATCAACAACATCGCCGGCTCTCGAAAGTGTCGACTAGTGATTTCTGCCCTACTTCCAAGCCTTCAATGTTTTTGAATTCACGAATGAAGCGCTTAGGAGCCGTGTTAGCTTTTTGCTACATGTCCTTTTGGCAGGTTTTGTTGCTCAATACGTCACGAAGGTCGTCAAAACCAACTTGAACTGCGTTGTAACCGTCTGTTTCAACTGTTTTAACTTGAAGAACAACGTTTGGAGTTGCTTCAACAACAGTTACAGGGATTAATTCGCCAGCTTCAGTGAAGATTTGAGTCATTCCCACTTTTTTCCCTAAGATTCCTTTTGTCATGAGAAAATAGTTCCTTTTCTATATTTTTTCAAAAAGTTTTTAACGAGCGTTTTTCATGCTCTAGTTTAGATTAAGCTTTGGATTAAAGTTTAATCTCTACGTTCACACCACTTGGAAGATCCAATTTCATCAAAGCGTCAACTGTTTTTTGAGTTGGGTTGATGATGTCGATCAAGCGTTTGTGAGTACGCATTTCAAATTGTTCGCGAGAGTCTTTGTATTTGTGAGTCGCACGAATGATTGTGTAGAGGCTACGCTCAGTTGGAAGTGGGATTGGACCCGCAACTTCAGCACCTGTACGAGTAGCAGTTTCTACGATTTTTGCAGCCGCTGTATCAAGTGTACGGTGTTCGTAAGCTTTCAAACGGATGCGGATTTTTTTGTTTGCCATCTTTTTCTCCTTTTCGTCTATTTAAGATAATAGGCTAGCTCCACAAGAAAACCGACAGGCAGTTGCGTGGCAATGCAACCGAGCGTGTCGCAACCTCTTGCATCAAAGCTAAACGCTGTATTTTTACAGCACCATAGTATCTTAACACAAAGATCCATAGCATTGCAAGGGATTTGAGATTTTTTTACTATTTTTAATGAAAATGTTTTCGGTTTGTTTTTCAGACTATTTTATAGAAGAAAAGATTATATTTTTACATTTTTCTATTTTGATACAAAAGAAAACCACCTTTTTAGGTGGTTTTCAGGAGATTATTATGAAAAAGTTTTTAGGATTTTTAAACAAAGTTAGGAGATCTTTTGTTTATGTTTGTAGTATAAAGAGTCTCTAACTTAAAAAATCCTTAAGCTTATTTTTAGCATTAACAATTTTTAGTTGATTAACATTTTTACAATGAAACTTGCTCCTGCCTTTTCTAATTCTTCTTTTGTACCAAATCCATAAAGCACTCCAACTGATGTAAGATTTTGTTTTTGAGCACCGATAACATCATGTTTACGATCTCCAACCATAATCGTTTCAGATAGATTTTCAATTTTCATTGATTCTAAAAGCGTAGCCAATAACATCTGCTTTTTTTGCTTCTGCTACCATCCATAGTGGCTCCTGCAACAAAGTCAAAATAATCATACAGTCCAAAATGTTTAAGAATTTGCATTGAGAATTTTTCAGGTTTTGAAGTAGCTACTGCCAGCTTTTTACCAGCCTGTTTCAGGGAAGCTAGCAATTCAGGAATATTTTCATAAACTTAGTTTTCATAAAGACCTTTCTCAGAAAAATATTCGCGATAATATTCTACAGCTTGAAGACTCTTTTCTTTTGAAAAATCCATAAAAACTTTCGAAAGAGGACCGCAAAGGGGGACCGATGAAGATCTCAACTCTTTTTATCTTTTACTTCAATGTCAAATTTTTAAAAGCATAAGCAACAGAATTAGTGATCCCTAACTCAGAATTTGTCAAGGTGCCATCTAAATCAAATAAAATATTTTTGATACATATTTCTTCTTTCTTTTTATTAAAAGGCAGGGAATTTCCCAGCCTCTTTAACGCTTATAAATTAGACCAAACACTCTCAAAGATATTAGTCTGCTCACGGCCAGGACCGACTGAGAAAGTAGAAATACGAACACCAACCAGCTCACTCACCCGGCGAACATAGTTGCGGGCGTTTTCTGGTAGATCTTCCAGACTGCGGACACCGGTGATGTCCTCTGACCAGCCTGGCAGCTCTTCGTAAATCGGCTGGCAGCGCTTGAGCTGTTCAAGACTAGCTGGGTAATGGTCAATTCGCTGCACCATCCAAGTCATAGGCTGCACAGATTTTCACTGTATCCAGACCGCTCAACACATCAATGGAGTTAAGCGAAAGATTAGTAATCCCTGACACACGGCGGCTATGGCGCATAACAACAGAGTCAAACCAGCCTACCCGACGCGGACGACCAGTGGTAGTGCCATATTCGTGGCCGATATCACGAATGCGGTCACCAACTTCATCGAAAAGCTCTGTTGGGAATGGTCCATCTCCGACCCGACTGGTGTAGGCCTTGCAGACACCAACTACCTTGTCAATCTTGCTCGGACCAACACCGGAACCAATAGTCACTCCCCCAGCAACTGGGTTAGATGAAGTTACAAATGGATAAGTACCTTGGTCAATATCCAGCATAACCCCTTGAGCCCCTTCAAAGAGCACTCGCTTGCCTTGATCCAATGCATCGTTGAGAATGACAGAGGTATCAGTCACATACTGCTTGATTTGCTGACCATATTCATAATATTCTTCAAAAATATCATCAAAACTGATTGCTCTACCATCGTACAATTTCTCAAAGAGGCGGTTTTTCTCAGCTAAATTACGCTCAAGCGTTCTCTGAAAATGTCTTTGTCTAGAAGATCTGCAATCGGATACCGACACGAGCAGCCTTGTCCATATAGGCAGGGCCAATTCCCTTGATTGTCGTTCCGATTTTATTGTCACCTTTTGCTTCTTCCTGCAGACGATCCAGCTCGATATGGTAAGGCAAGATGACATGCGCTCGATCAGAGATGCGAAGGTTATCCGTCGTCACCCCTCTTCATGCAGGTAGTTCAATTCTTTAACCAGAGATTTAGGATTGACCACCATTCCATTTTCCAATGACAGAGATTTTTTCCGGGAAGAAAATCCCTGACGGAATCAGATGCAGCTTGTACTTCTTGCCGTCAATCACGATGGTATGGCCGGCATTGTCACCACCCTGATAGCGGGCAATCACTTCGGCATTAGCTGAAAGGAAGTCTGTAATCTTCCTTTTCCTTCATCTCCCACTGGGTTCCTACAACAACTACTGATGTCATAATTTTGTCTGAGCTGAAGCGCTCTTCCTTTCTTGAAAAGCAGGCAGGAATCTCACCTGCGATTATATTTTATACCTCATTATATGAAAAATTTAACAATTTTTCAAGGTGAGTTCATCATTTCATTTGGTTTTTCTCTTTTGGAGATGAATTACATTTTTACAAAATCTGTATTTTTCTGAATTTTATTGCTTAATTTAAAATAAAAAGTTCGGTAATTTCGCAAATTCGTAGCGGAAATTTGTTTTCTTTTTCCGTTTGTAATAGACTAAAATTACTATCAGAGGACGGTGAAACGATGACGATTAATCAATTACTGCAGAAACTGAATACATCAAGCCCTATTCTCCAAGCGACCTTTGGTCTGGAGAGAAAAATCTGCGGGTGACAGCTGACGGACACTTAGCTCAAACTGCCCATCCGAGTCAGCTTGGTTCCGCAATTTCCACCCGACCATCCAAACAGACTTCAGCGAGCAACAACTGGAACTAATTACACCTATCGCTCACTCGACTAAGGAAGCAAGGCGCTTACTGGGAGCTATCAGCGATGTGGCAGGTCGCTCGATTGACCAGAATGAACGCCTCTGGCCCCTGTCCATGCCACCGCGACTGACTGAAGAAGAGATTGCCATCGCCCATCTGGAAAACGAATACGAGCGCCACTACCGAGAGGGCTTAGCGAAAAAATATGGCAAAAAACTGCAGGCCATCTCGGCATCCACTACAACATGGAGCTAGGAAAGATCTGGTCACTGCTCTCTTTTCAAGCCAGCCCCACCATTCACTCAAGGACTTTAAAAAACTGACCTCTATCTCAAGCTGGCTCAAAACTTTCTCCGTTTTCCGCTGGATTTTAACCTATCTCTACGCAGGCCCCTCTGGCAGAAGCTGGCTTCTACAGTCAGGACATTTCCCAGCCTATTCGCTCTTTTCGTAACAGCGACTAGGCTATGTCAATGACGAGAACATTAAAAGTTTCTTACGCTTCTTTGGAGCAATATGTAACCGATATTGAAAACTACGTTCAGTCTGGCGAGCTCAGTGCTGAAAAAGAATTTTACTCAGCCGTTCGCTTCCGAGGACAGAAGCACAATCATGCCTATCTGGAGCACGGCATCACTTATCTAGAATTCCGTTGCTTTGACCTCAATCCTTTTGACCATTTAGGCATTAGCCAAGAGACCTTAGATACTGTCCATCTCTTTTTACTGAGCCTGCTCTGGTTAGATGATGTAGAAAATGTGGATACGGCATTAAAAGGTCGCTCACGACTTGAACTAAAAGATTGCTTGTAGCCACCCGCTGACTACCCTGCCCGATGAAGCAGACAGCTCAGCCCTTCTCCAAGCCATGGAAGAGCTCATCCAGCATTTTGAACTGCCAACTTACTACCAAAGCTTGTTTGAGCAGCTTAAGGAGGCACTACTAAATCCTCAGCTAACCCTATCTGGTCAGCTCCTACGTTATATTGAGCAGGATTCCTTAATGGCCTTTGGACTAGAAAAAGCAGAGGAATATCACCGCTACGCTTGGACTGCTCCTTATGCCCTTAAAGGCTACGAAAATATGGAACTGTCCACCCAGATGTTGCTCTTTGATGCTATTCAAAAGGGGCTTAATGTCGAAATTTTAGATGAAAATGACCAATTTCTCAAGCTTTGGCATGGTCACCATGTAGAGTATGTCAAGAACGGCAACATGACCTCCAAGGATAACTATGTTATCCCTCTGGCCATATGTCACAAAACCGTCACCAAAAAGATTTTTAGCAGAGACTGACTTTCCCGTTCCGGATGGAGCAGAGTTTTCTTCTCTTGAAGAGGGGCTGGCCTATTACCCTTTGATTAAGGATCGTCAAATTGTCGTCAAACCCAAGTCAACCAACTTCGGACTAGGCATCTCTATCTTCCAAGAACCAGCTAGCCTGGAATCTTATCGCAAGGCTTTAGAAATCGCTTTTTCAGAAGACAGCTGCCGTCTTGGTGGAGGAATTTATCGCTGGAACGGAGTACCGCTTCTTTGTCTTAGACGGTCAGTGCCAAGCAGTCCTCTTGCGAGTAGCAGCCAATGTCGTCGGAGACGGTCAGCATACTGTGAGAGAGAGTGGTTGCCATCAAAAATGACAATCCTCTGCGCAGGGCGAGACCATCGTTCACCACTCGAAATCATTGAACTGGGGACATTGAACTGCTTATGCTGGACCAGCAAGGCTATGGACCCGACGATATCCTGCCTGCTGGAGTTAAGGTTGACTTTGCGAGCGCAATTCCAACATTTCTACTGGCGGAGACTCGATTGATGTCACAGACAGCATGCACTCATCTTATAAGGAACTCGCCGCGGACATGGCAAAGGCTATGGGAGCTTGGGCTTCTGGCGTTGACCTCAATCATCCTGACAGCTCTGCTATTTCCACAAAGGAAAATCCCAACTGTACCTGCATCGAGGCTAAACTTCAATCCCTCTATGTATATGCACACCTATTGTGCTGAGGGACCGGGACAAAGCATCACCCCTAAAATATTGGCCAAACTTTTCCCAGAAATGGACTGATAAAACAAAAATCGCAGGGTATTCCTTGCGATTTTTATTTGCTCACTTTAGTAAAACTCTAAGACAAGCACAATAAGTATTTGATTTGATTTACAAGTTTAAAACAAGCAGCTTTCCAGCAGTTTCTTATTGCTGACTGGGCTAACTCAATTGTCAGGAGATCCCTTACAAACCGTAGATAATACCAGCCAGACCGCCAGCAACTGTCTGCTACTGTATCAGTGTCATGCCCTAAATTAACAGCTTTCAGGACAGTTTCCGGATAAGAAGTGCTAGTCAGCAGACACCACAGTGCTGCTTCCAAGGTATCCACCACATAGCCACTAGAGCGAATGTCAGCTTCGGTCAGATCTGCTAAAGTTTGCAAACGAGCATAGTCGTGCTAGTCTCTAAGCCTGATAGTATTTCCGATAGTTGCTGGCCTTTTAAGAGCCTACGAGCTATATCCACATAAAGCTGGCAGGCCTCTACGGAAGTCGCATGGGCATGAGTAATGCTGGAAACAGCCTCAATATCGGATGGAGCAGCCGCAGTAAAGGCTAGGGGCAGAATGCGCATCAAAGAACCATTCTCGTTGGAATATTCATCAGTCAGACCGTGTCCTCTTGTCAAGGCTTCGCATGAGTCGCATTTCTACACCAAAGGTCAAACCATCTGGTGTGTAAGCTCCCTCGAAGAGCCAATGTTTAAACCAGCTGCTGCGCACATTGGCAGAGTCAATCTTACCTTTTTCCCTAATAGAATCACAGGTCGCCAAAAACAAGGCTAGTATCATCTGACCAAGTTCCAGCCGGTTGCTGATAGGTGCCATAGCCCACCATCTCAATCGCTTTAAAACTGCCTCGGGTTAAAGAATTCACGGAACGCCTAATGCATCAGCTACTGCCAGACCATAGACTGCCGCTTTCAAAGATTGATTCATGCTAGCCTCCTTTGTTTTATTATACTCTTTTTGCTCTTAAAATGCTTCCTAACCCCAAAAAACAAGCGCAGTCATGCGCTTGTTTTTCTATTTTGTGTTAAAATAAAAGGTATGGACAAAATTATCAAAACTATCTCAGAAAATGGTTCCTTCCGAGCTTATGTGCTGGATAGCACAGAGACAGTTCAGTCGCTCAAGAAAAACATCAAACTCAAGCAAGTTCTACCGTTGCACTTGGCAGCACATTGATTGCCAGCCAGATTTTGGTACGCAAATGAAAAAGCCAGACCAAGATTACCGTCAAGATCCTTGGAACTAGCTCACTAGGCGCGATTATCACAGTGGCAGATACCGAGGGTAATGTCAAAGGTTATGTGCAAAATCCCGGCGTAGATATCAAAAAGACTGCCACCGGTGAAGTTCTGGTTGGTCCTTTTGTCGGCCAAGGAGAATTCCTCGTTATCACGGACTACGGTACGGGCAATCCTTACAACTCCATGACTCCTCTCATCTCTGGAGAAATCGGCGAAGACCTAGCTTTCTACCTAACCGAAAAGCCAGCAAACACCTTCCGCTGTTGGTCTCAATGTTCTCTTAGATGAGAACGATAAAGTCAAGGTCGCTGGCGGCTTCTTGGTACAAGTTCTGCCTGGTGCCAAAGAAGCTGAAATTGCCCGCTTTGAGAAGCTGAATCCAAGAAATGCCTGCCATATCAAAACTGCTGGAATCCGATGACCATATCGAAGCTCTGCTGGGTCGCCATCTATGGTGATGAGCCATACAAACGCCTGTCTGAAGAGGAAATCCGCTTCCAGTGCGACTGCAACAAAGAGCGCTTCATGAATGCCTTGGCTACCCTGCCAAAGACTGACTTAGAAGAGATGCGTGACCAAGACCAAGGAGCTGAAATCATCTGCCAATTCTGCCAGACTAGCCTATCACTTTGACCAAAATGACCTGGAGGAACTGATTCGTGACAAATCATAATACCCCTTTTTATGATTGGGAAAGTCGAAATTCCCAACCATGACGGTTCTAGCACCTATAGCTGGCGTAACCAACTCTGCTTTTCGGACCATTGCCAAAGAGTTAGGAGCAGGCTTGGTCGTGATGGAAATGGTCTCTGACAAGGGCATCCAGTATAACAACGAAAAAACCCTTCATATGCTCCACATCGATGAAGGAGAAAATCCCGTTTCTATCCAGCTTTTCGGAAGCGACGAGGACAGTTTAGCCCGCGCAGCAGAATTTATCCAAGAAAATACCAAGACGGATATTGTCGATATTAATATGGTCTGCCCGGTCAATAAAATCGTCAAAAACGAAGCTGGAGCTAAATGGCTCAAGGACCCTGAGAAAATCTATAAAATCATCAACAAGGTCCAGTCCGTGCTGGATATTCCCCTGACAGTCAAGATGCGAACGGGTTGGTCTGACAGCTCACTAGCTGTAGAAAAATGCTCTGGCAGCTGAAGCTGCTGGCGTCTCAGCCTTGGCTATGCACGGTCGCACCCGTGAGCAAATGTATACTGGTCATGCTGACCTTGAGACCTTGCACGACGTAGCCCATGCTCTGACTAAGATTCCTTTTATCGCTAACGGTGATATCCGTAGTGTCCAAGATGCTAAACAGCGTATTGAGGAAGTCGGCGCCGATGCCGTCATGGTAGGCCGAGTCACTGTGGGAAATCCTTATCTCTTTAACCAAATCAACCATTATTTTGAAACCGGCGAAATCCTTCCAGACCTCAGCTTCGAGGACAAGATGAAAATCGCCCACGACCACCTCTCCCGCTTGGTAAATCTCAAAGGAGAATATGTGGCTATCCGCGAATTCCGGGGCCTAGCTCCTCACTATCTTCGCGGTACTGCGGGAGGCGACCAAACTCCGCAGTGCTATTTCGCAAGCTGAAAGTCTGGCTGAAATCGAAGAACTCTTACAAATTCAAAATAAAAACAAAAGGAAGCAGATTGGACTTCCTTTTTGTTCTGTTTAGGGTTGGGTTACCACAACGCTTGTTACTGAACCATCCGCTCCTGTTGTAATCTGCAGATTGGCACTACCTTGCCCGCTTAACTGCGCATTGTATTTTTCCATCATCCAGCGTATAGGAGTAGGGAGGCGATGGAATAATTAGCTGTCTTTCCATCTGCAGACTGGACTGTGAATTGACCATTACCTGATACAGTCACAGTATTTCCATTGGCATCCTTCCAAGTTCCAGCGGCTGAGAAATCCCCCATCCATCATAGTCAAGACACCTTTATAGCGAGCATTGCTGGTGCCTGTTTATTCTGAAGCTGGCGATTGCTTTCCGGGCGCTTGGGCTGGTTGGGTTGCTTGATTCTGAGTGTTTTTGTCGACCTGAGGCTTGCTGCTGCTGCGGTTGTTGGGCTTGAGGCTCTTCTGCAGTGAGACTGTTGCTGACTGGCAGGAGCTTGGGTTTGTCAGGGCTGGCTAACTGCTCCTTCTGAAGAAGCGCTATTGCTAGCCTTAGGAGAAGCGCTTAGCTTGCTGGATGACGCAACTTTTGAGCTAGAAGAAGCTTGAACAGTCTTGCTAGAACTAGCACTTGTGCACTTTCTTCTTTCTTACCACATGCCCTAAAAGCAAACTAGAAGCCAGAACTACAGTTGCCATCATTTTTGTATAAGTACGTGTTTTCATCTTTTGTCTCCTTGTAATATTAAGAAATCTTTTTGTAACATTATTGTAACACTATAATTTTTACTATGTCAATCATTTATACAAAATTCTTAAAAATTTTTACTCAAGCAAGTTCTGTTTCTCAATCTGTTTCTGTTGTCATGAGAAACTTGCTTCTACTTATCTATTCGTAATTAGAAACGAAAAACAGGACAAATTTGTCCTGCAGAAACTATGATCAGCTTTCTCTTTTAATCTGGTTTTCTGCCTTCAGCCGATACACTTTTTCTCGCTTCTTCTTTGAGCACGCGCTTAACACCAGCCTCCTCTAGGTATTCTCCAAATTTCACTAGAAAATTATTGCTGACAATAGGTCGTCTAGGCGTGATGAGATTGACCAACTCAGTCCCTTCATAGACAGTAAACGGTGATTCTAGCAAATGGAGAAAAGTTGGATTCCAGTCCAGTCGCCCCTGAATCCGCTTGATAGATTCCAACAGGATTTGGTAGTGGTCAAAGGCAAAGTCCTCTGCTGTCAGGATTCGCTCACCGTCTCTAAAACTCCTTGTCTTAAAATCTACATCAAGAAAGGTGACTTCCTTGGCATCATCCCCAGCTTGTGCTTGGTCTACTGCTATGGCCGGCAGATAGACCAGATGGGCAATGGTGATGACCCAACCGCGCGGATCACGTCCTGGAGTAGATACCGTCATCAGTTGTTCCACCTTTTCCAGCGGTATCTCCAGCCCTACCTCTTCCTTAACTTCCCGAATACAAGCTTGATAAGCATCCTCATGCTTGTCTACAAAACCTCCGACCAAAGCATATTTATTCTGATAAGGGTGGGCCTTGCGCTTGATGACCAAGAGTTTTATCTGCCCTTCCACGAAGCAGTAGGACACCATATCCGCTGTTACACTAGGCGTTTCATACTTGGGTAAATCCTGTGTCTTGTACCATGCCAAAAAGGCGGACTCATCCGCCATGGTTTCATAGTACTCTTTTTCCGACATTCCCGCTGGGATATCCTGTTTGGTCATGAGTTTCTTCCTTTCCTAAGCTATTTTTTCTATCAAAAAATCTCAAATCTTAGTCTAAGCTTTCTTCACCGCCTTGGTCCACTGATACCATCCAACGATACTATTGAGGGTATAGACCCAGTACATAGCCTGGATATGAAGGTTGCTACCCCACCAGAGATAGATACTGAAGAGATTGGTCGCAATCCAGAAAATCCACTGCTCGCGGTAGAGACCAGTCATAAGAAGCTGACCGATACCATTGGTCGCATCTGTCACACTATCACGGAAAGGACGGTGACTGTGAATGCTCTTATAGGCAAAGCCCATACCAATCCAAATCAAAGCCGTCAAGGCCAAATATTTAAGCCAGCCACGCCAGTCTAACTTCTTAGCTTCAAAATGAGACGGTTCTTCCTTATCTTGTTCATTGACCCGGTTGGACAACCAAGTGTAGAGACCGATTGGCTGCATGATAAAGAAGTAGACTGTAGTCAGTACTTCTCCATAAAAGCTAGCATTGAAGGACAATATAAGGTAAATTGCCGAATTAACAGCTCCGAAGAGATAATTGCTAGCCCGCCCCTCGGCTACTAGAATGACGCAGACAATGCCTGTCCAGGAAGCAAAGAGTCCCAGCCAATCATGCTGCTCCTGACCACTGGTGAACTCCAGAATGAAAGGCAGACTGGAAAGAACAATCAAGTAGAGCCATTGAGTCAAGCTGCGCCCGCCAAATAAATCCTGCCAGAACAATTTCGCTATGCCACTAAAACCTTGTTTTTTAGCTTCCGCACAGACATTGCGGAAATTCCGAGCAAAAGTTTGAGATTTTTGTTTCAGTCCTGCGTAAAGAGGCGCAGGAGCGAGTTTTTGATTTTTTACTACCATTCTATTTTACCACTTTCTTTTTTAATCCGCTTGATAAATCATGTCAATCGCTTCTTTGGCCGCCTGGTAATTATCCAAATAACTACCAGCTAGATAGACCGTCGGAATATGAGCCAAAGCACTGCTCTTTCAGCCTTTTTCAGATAGCTGGAAAAATCACTGCGTATGGCCTCGTCTGCCATGCTCATATCACGAAAAGCCATCGTTGACATAGATCTATCGGCTCTGCAAAGAGAATCAAATCCCATTTTTCCTTGGACAAGATGCTGGCAAAGATTGTCAAAGGTATCTGTTTCCTCGTCCTGAACTGGACTTTCTTTCGAGATAGTAATCATAGTAAGCCTTGGTTACCAGCGAATTTGTATCAGCCACGACCAAACCACGATTGGCCTTTGCTGTCAATCAAGCGAGAAGTTTGAGCATATTGTCCTAAGAGAAGGTAATAGTAGTCTTTGAGAGTCAGCTCATCGTCTCGCACGTTATTTTGAATTTGGTATTCTCGAGCATATTCTAGACTAACCGGAGCATCATAGTAGCGAGCCAAATCCTTAGCCAAGGTCGTTTTACCATTGCTGGCGCTACCCATAATCAGCACTTTCTTGGTAAAGTGACGGCGGAAAGGCTGGGCGATATATTTCCAATAACGACTAGGATTTTTCCTGAATCATCTGTGGCTGAGATACAAACTGGCTCTTCCAAACAGGGTTTCAAAACCACGCTTTACCAGCTCCACTTGATAGTCTGATTCTCCGACAAAGAAAATTGTTCCTCGCGTTCTGCATCATAGCCCACCAACTCCAATAAAGCTGGCGACCATGTGCTAACCCAGCAGGATAGCGTGGAAAGGTAGTTTCGTCTAGCTTATAAACCTGGGTTAGTTCATCATCTGCGAAAGTCTCCCTAGTATAGCGAAAACGCTTCTGCAGAGACAGACCTACTTCCTGCCCACGGTCTCCCTGATAACCAGAAACCACCACGCGTACCTTATCCTTAAGAACGCTTAGCCTTCTGAATCAAATCAATATGCCCTTGATGCGAGGGAGCAAAGGTTCCAAATACGATTGCAATTTTTCTTTCATTGGTCCATCCTTTTTATTGTTTTTATATTTTTGTTTTCCTATGTTTTTATTATAAACTATATTTTTATTTTTGTCAATAGTTTTTATAAAATTTATAAAAATATTTATATAGTTAAATTTCAAACTCAAGATTAAAAAGCCCTGACTATTGGTATAGCAGAGCTTTCATTATATCTTTACAATTGTTCAGCATAAATACTGCGTTCAGATTTGGTTTTTACACTATATCAAACTTCAACTGGCCTGACTTACACCCACCTTCAAAGTCTGACCAGCTTGTAAATCACGCAGTCAATAGCAATTCTGCTAATTTATCTTCAACTTTTGTTTGCAGAGTCCTACGAAGAGGTCTGAGCCCCCATTTCTACATCATATCCTTCTTTAGCCAGTAGTTTCGAGGCACTAGCTTGGAATTTTAGTTGGATATTTTCAGCGAGACTGGCAATCAGAGGCTTAATCATCACTTTGACAACTTCTTGCATATGGTCCCCAGACAAGCTATGGAAGACGACTTTTTCATCAATCCGGTTAATAAACTCTGGGCGATAAGCCTTTTTAAGCTCTTCTAACATTCGTTTTTCCATATTTACATGATCTAAACGGATGTCGCGAGCCCCAAATCCGACCGTCTTATCATCACGCAGACTGGTCGCGCCTAGGTTACTGGTCATGATAATAATCGTATTTGAAAAATCAATCTTTCGTCCCTTACTATCAGTCAATACACCATCATCCAGAACCTGCAGAAGGACATTGAAAATATCCGGATGAGCTTTTTCGACTTCGTCAAATAAGAGAACGGAATATGGGTGGTTGCGAACTTTCTCTGTCAATTCGCCCCCTTCTTCATAGCCGACATAGCCTGGAGGTGCTCCGTTAAGACGACTAGCAGCAAATTTCTCCATGTATTCACTCATGTCAAAACGAATGAGAGCCGATTCGTCGTCAAAGAGGGTTTCTGCCAGAGCCTTAGCCAACTCAGTCTTACCAACTCCAGTCGGTCCTAAGAACATAAAAGAGCCAATTGGTCGTTTATTCGCTCGAATACCTGACTGGTTACGACGAATTGCGCGACTGATAGCTGAGATAGCCTCATCCTGCCCAATCACCCGTTTATGCAATTCTTCTTCTAAGCACAAATACTTCTTAGCATCTGTTTGGGTTAATTTTTGGACCGGAATTCCGGACAGGCGACTGAGGGTTGTCAGGATATCTGCTTCCTCTACTCTTAAATTACTTGATAGCGGTTGGTTCTCTTCCTCGATCAGACGGCCGGTTTATTGAACTGCCCAGCTAGAATCGCTTGATCAGCCGGACTTAAATCTTCTTGCGTATGATTCTGTGGCCCCTTATTTCACCACCGTGGCACTAGCCTCATCCGAGATCAATCGCGAGTCTGAGTAAATGCTTGCTGGTCAAATAGCGGTGGGCATACTTAACCGCTGTCTCAATAGCTTGGTCTGAAATCATAACCTTGTGGTGGGCTTCATAGTTTCCTTTCAAGCCTTTCAGGATAGCAATACTATCTGCCACCTTGGTTCTTCAATACTAATCTTAGCAAAGCGACGGGAGAGTGCGACATCTTTTTCAATATGCTTTTTGATACTCTTCTTGAGTTGTAGCTCGATAGTGCGCAGGTGTACCACGGGCAAGAGCGGGTTTAAGGATATTCGCGGCATCCATGGTAGGAGTCAATACCCTGCCAGAGCCCATAATCGTATAGAAGTTCATCAATAAAGAGAATAACCTTACCATCTTCCTCAATATCATCGATGATATTATTCATACGCTCTTCAAAATCCCCACGAAAACGAGTGCCTGCCACTACGTTCATTAAATCAAGCTCTAAAACCCGCATTTGGGGCTAGTTCGTGGCACTTTCCCCGAGGCCACACGTTGAGCCAAACCAGAGCTAGAGCTGTTTTTCAACACCAGCATCTCCAACCAAGACAGGATTGTTCTTCGTCTTACGGCTAAGAACCTGAATCATCCGAGATATTTCTTGATCTCGCCCGACTACCGGCTCCAGCTGACCTGAACGAGCTAATTCTGTCAAGTCTCTCGTATAATCCTCTAAGCCACCACTCTGACTGAGAGGCATCCCCATCATATTCGCCATATTTTGCTTAGCCTGATTCAATCCCCGATGCAAGCTACGAATCGCTTTTAAATCATTTTTGTCCAGCCAGCTTTTTGCTCTAGATTTTTCCGCAAATCATTGATGCGTAGCACGCCTTCTTTATCCTCATAACTAAATCCGACAAATTCCAGAATGCGAGTAGCCAGGGTTCCCCGATCACTAATAATCGCATATAGGAGATGCTCACTTCCAAGTTCTTTAGCATGAGTTGCTTCTGCTACAGCTTCTGCCTCTTTAAAAAGACTGGTCAAACGGTGGGAAAAAGACAGAACTTTATAGTTTTCCCTTTTTTATTATACGACTTTCCAACTACATGAAAAGCTGCATCCTCAAAATGATCGACTTCTAACGGATAATCATTCAAGACTGAGCCTGCAACACTGTACGGATAATTGGAAAAAGCAATCAAGAGATGCCATGACTCCAAATAATCAGATTCAAAGTGGCTAGCCAATTGCTGGGCTTCTTCTATGCTAACAATCAAGAGCTTTTGAATATTTCATTTTTGTTTATGTTCCTTTTCTATCGAGTTGCTGTAAAATTTTCTTTAACATACGAGAACGAATTCGTGAAGCTTCCATCCCTAAAACACAATCAGAAGCAGTAGCCAAAAGGAGATTGCCCTCGCGTTCTGATATAATGCTCTCATCGAACAAAAGTTGGATGATATCTGTAAAAACCTGTTGGCTCACTTGTTCTCCAACATGGTCTAATAACTCACAGATCATCTGATGGCGGTCAGAGAACTCAATCTTGCCTATTCGGATATAGCCACCTCCACCACGTTTGCTTTCCACAACATAGCCTCGGCTTTCAGTAAAGCGTGTTTTAATAACATAATTGATCTGACTAGGAACAACCTGGAAGACATCCGCTAATTCGCTTCGCTTCAACTCTACCATACCTGCTTGCTCTAAAATCGCTTTGATATAGGCCTCGATATTATCAGAAGTATTCTTACCACTCATGATTTTCCTTTCCAGTCAATCTAATTAGTCTTGCTTTCTCTTCTATTGATAAAGCTACTCTTGATACACTCCATCAATTTCTTGACATTGACTATCTTTGACTAATATTATACCGAAAAAGTGCTTATTTTGAAAGGAAAAGGGACCTTAAAAATCTGACAATTCAAACTAATGAAAAAGTTTTACAAGATGGCGAAAACCATGATGTAATCGCTTGCGTTTAACTTTTAAAGCGTTATAATATAGGTGGAAATATACATGAAGAATAGGCTTAAATCCACCTATTCGCAACTATCCAATAAAGGAGGATCGTCCAATGAAGCTAGATTGGCTCACCTATACTCGCCACGTGCTCACTTGGTTTGCTTTCAACCTTGTTCCTATACACAGTATTTTCTGCCCATTATGTCAATGTCCAGATTGCCATATTGGTTTGCCTGCTTCTTTATTCCTTCTTATTTGAACAGGCGAAGATGAAACAGAAAACAAAGTGGACTCTTAATGTAGTGATTACTCTCGCTACTGTGATGGAATCCTATTCACTCAGAAGTTTAGAATTACTTTTTACCTATTCTCAAATTACTCATTTCATAATTTTTGGTATTTTTACTTATTTTTATTGATGCTGTTGACTTTTCACACAGTAGCTTCGCGAGAAAAAGTTAGCCAAATAAGACAGCTCCTACAGAAGACTTTAAAAAGATTACAATGGCTAGTTAAATACAAAACAGGACAAATATGATTTTTGTCCCGTTCTTTTTATGTAAGTAGATTCTTAGTTTTGTCCAAGAGTCTGCTGCCATGGTTCCTGCAACTTCTGATTCAAAGTCGTTAGCAGCTTTCTCAATACCTTCACCAACTTCAAAGCGAGCAAACTCAACTACTGAAGCATTTACTGATTCAAGGTAAGCTTCAACTGTCTTGCTGTCATCCATGATGTGAGCTTGTTGCAGAAGTGTATGCTTGGTCAACTTTTAGTGTTGTCAAAGCATGAAGCAGTCCATTTTACCTGGAATGATCTTGTCCCAGATTTTTCAGGTTTGCCTTCTGCAGCCAACTCAGCCTTGATGTCTTCTTCAGCTTGAACGATCACTGCATCAGTCAATTGAGCTTTAGAACCGTATTTCAAGTGCGGAAGTGCTGGTTTACCAACCATTGCACGACTTTCGTTGTCTTGATCGATGACGTGGTTCAATTGTGCCAATTCATCTTTAACGAATTGCTCATCCAATTCTTTGTGAAAAGAACAGTTGGTTTCATTGCGCAATATGCAGTGACAATTGTTTAGCAAGTGCTTCGTCTCCACCTTCAACAACTGAGATAACACCGATACGACCACCGTTGTGTTGGTAGGCACCAAAGTGTTGTGCATCTGTTTTTTCAATCAAAGCAAAGCGACGGAATGAGATTTTTTCTCCGATAGTTGCAGTTGCAGATACGTATGCTGCTTCAAGAGTTTCACCTGAAGGCATTGTCAAAGCAAGAGCTTCTTCGTTGTTAGCTGGTTTGCCTTCAGCGATTACTTTTGCAGTAGCGTTTACTAGGTCAACGAATTGAGCATTTTTGCAACGAAGTCGGTTTCAGCATTGCTTCAACTACTACGCAGCATTACCGTTTACGTAAACACCTGTCAAACCTTCAGCGACAACACGGTCAGCTTTCTTAGGCTGCTTTTGCCATCCCTTTTTCACGAAGCAATTCAATCGCTTTTTCGATGTCACCATCTGTTTCAACCAGTGCTTTCTTAGCGTCCATGACACCAGCACCAGATTTTTCACGCAACTCTTTAACAAGTTTAGCTGTAATTTCTGCCATTTTGATTCTCCTATATTTTTTAAAAATAGGAGGGCCGGGCTAAGCCCCGCCCTCCTAGGTAATTACTAATTATTTGAATTAAGCGTTGTCGCCCTCAACAACTTCAACGATTTCTTCGATTGAGTTCTGCTTGAGAATCAGTTCCAGCCAATTCAGCTTCTACTGATTCAACACTATCTTCACCTTGACGGCCTTCAATAATAGCGTCAGCCATTTTCGCAGTGATCAATTTAACAGCGCGGATCGCGTCATCGTTAGAAGGAATGATTACATCGATGTCGTCTGGATCTGTGTTTGTGTCAACCATCGCAACCACTGGGATGCCAAGCTTCTTAGCTTCTTTAACAGCGATTTGCTCTTTATGTGGGTCAACTACGTACATTACATCTGGGATGCGTGGCATTTTCTTCAATACCACCCAAGAATTTTTCAAGACGTGCACGTTGTTTGTTAAGAAGTGCAACTTCTTTCTTAGGAAGAACTTCAAAAGTTCCATCTTCTTCCATACGTTTGATTTCTTTCAAACGAGCTACACGTTTTTGAATAGTAGTCCAGTTTGTAAGAGTTCCACCCAACCAACGGTGGTTGATGTAGTATTGACCAGCACGTTCTGCTTCGTCTTTACAGCTTCCATGACTTGTTTTTAGTACCAACAAACAAGATGATTTGATCATTTACTTTGACGACATCACGAATAAAATCGTATGCTTGGTCTGCATATTTTACAGTTTGTTGCAAGTCAATAACGTGGATACCGTTACGCTCTGTGAAGATGTACTTAGCCATCTTAGGGTTCCAGCGACGAGTTTGGTGACCAAAGTGAACACCAGCCTCAAGAAGTTGTTTCATTGAAATTACTGCCATGAGTAAATTCTCCTTTTTGTTTTTCCTCTTTTAGATTTCAACTTGCAGGACCACCCGAGGGCAACAGTCCCACAATTCATCTAAAATGAGTATTTTGCCATTTGCACGGCAACTACTATCATAACAGAATTTCAAGCGTTTGACAAGCACTTTTTGCTCTCTTTTTCTAGAAGCGACCGGGGAAAAATGATTTTTCTACTCTTTTCCGGCATATTTTTAATTCTTAATTCCAGTAGTATTGACGAAAAGAAATTTTTAGGGTAGAATAGTAAAGGTTGAGGCGGTATAGCCAAGTGGTAAGGCACGGCTCTGCAAAAGCTTGATCGTCGGTTCAAATCCGTCTACCGCCTTTTCAACATTGCATTTATCAGAGGTCTAAGAGAACCTCTTTTTTATGAGTAAAAGCCAGAATTTACCTTCTGGCTTTTTGTTTTGTTCATACCGAGAAAATAACTAGAGGATTCTCCTAAACACTCCTTTTTGTCATCAAACTCTGTGATTAACTTTTGATACCAATAAAAACTGTCTTTTCGAATCCGCTCTAGACTACCACCTTCTTCCTCATCACGGTCTACATAAACAAATCCATAGCGCTTGCCATAACCGTTTAGCCATGAAAGTAGATCTGTGAAAGACCACGTACAATAGCCGATGACTTGGCAACCATCTTCGATGGCATTTTGTACAGCTGTAATATGATTATCAAGGTATTCAATCCGATATGGGTCGTGGATCTTTCTATCTTCTGTCAAGGTGTCATACTCTCCTAGCCCATTTTCAGTTATCATAATTGGGATGTCATATCTGCTGGTAATCCGTCGCAAAGCTATCCGCAAACCAATTGGATCTATTTCCCATCCCCAGCTGGTACGCTCTAAGTGTTCATTTGGCACATGCTTAAACTGGTCCGGCTCTCCAGCTTCAGCATTCGGAACATTAGTAGCAAAAGTATGAGATTGGTAATAATTGACACCAACGAAATCTGGACGACCGGCTTTTAAAATCTCTAGATCTCCTTCTCGGATATCTAATTCTATGCCGAATTGATTTTTCAGATAAGCTAGAGCTGTCTTTGGATAACGTCCCAATAGATAAGCATCCATCCAGTACCAAACATTGACATCCAAGGATTTCTCCACAGCTAGAACATTCTCTGGCTGATTATCTGAGCATAAAAAGGACAGGAAAGGCGAAACTTGGACCGATTTGACCTTTTATTTTTAAATCATGGAATCGTTTAATAATCGTCGCATTAGCTAAGTTGACAATGTGATTGACTTGATGCATTCGCTTGATGTCTTTAATCCCTGGTGGGAAATAGCCATCTCTGTAGCCGAGTCCAACAAAGACATTTTGCTCGTTAAGTCCTATCCAATACTTTACTCGATCTCCAAAGTTTTCAAAGAGAACCTCTGCATAATACAAGAAATCGTCGATTATCTTTCTGGATTCCCAACCGCCGTACTCATCTTGCAGTACTTGAGGTAAATCCCAGTGATAGATTGTGATAATGGGTTCAATATTATATTTGAGAAGTTCATCAATCAAATTTGAATAAAATTCAATCCCTTTCTGATTGACCTCTCCTCGTCCCTCGGGCAAAATACGGGTCCATGCAATAGAAAATCGATAAGCTTTCAGACCCATTTCGGCCATCAGTTTAACATCTTCTTTATAGTGATGGTAATGGTCCACTGCCACGTTGCCAGTCGTGTTTTTAAAAGTCCTATTAGGCTGGCGGACAAAGGTGTCCCAGATAGATAGACTCTTGCCATCTTCATCCCAAGCTCCCTCAACTTGATAGGCTGCTGAAGCCGATCCCCAGAGAAAGTCTCTGGAAAATTTTGTCACATCAATCAAGCTGCTGGACCTCCTTTGGCTTCTAGAGCTTCCATTTCAGCTTCTTGCTTAACCAGTTGCTCTTCATATTTCTTGAAGAATGGGTAGTAAATCAGCATAGCAGGTAGAATCAAAATATAATCCCAAATAAAGTTTTGCCAACGTAAGGTTGTCAAGTAGTTACTGAATCCCATTGGCAACTGGAGCACTGACCACTATCAAGCAGGAATAATAAAGCCAGTTTGATAAGCAAAAATAAGTTAAAATCATCATAATAGGTACATTGAGTACATAAGGAATACAAAGAATTGGGTTGAACATAATTGGCATACCAAATGTTACCGGCTCATTGATACCAAACCATCCAGGAATGAGGGAAATCTTAGATACGGCACTAATTTGTTTGAGATTTTTGAACGTAAGCCCATCAAGACCAGAGCCCATGTATTTCCTGTACCACCAACCAAGGCCATAGAAGTATAAAAGCAAGACTGGGAAGAATTGCATTGGTTTTGCTAATGCGATGAGTCTTTGCATTGGTGGTTCTTGCTTGGATTCCAAGTGGAGAAATGATTGGAATAATGATGAGAGTTCCGTGGATACCAAAACACCAAAGAACCAAGGCTAGCATACAGAGCATAACAATACCTGGAACAGAAGAGACCGCACCAAGTGGCGCACGCAAGAGGGCCATAAAGCCAGATGGAACTGTATAGCTCCTGCTGTCAAAGCTCCTATACCAACATTCAGCAACAAGAAGAGGGTGATGGAGAAGAATACTGGCAGAATAGAGCCAAAACTATCTTGCAGAAATTGTGGCACTACATCTGGCATCTTAATCTTAATATCTTTTTCATAACAGAATTTTTCAATTTGTACGACTACAAAGACGATGAAAAAGCTGATAAACATCCCTTGAGAACCAAGGAAATCTAATTTCACGCCAGAAAATTCTTCAGTATCCACAAAAGGTCCAGCTACCAACATGAAGGTAACTGCTGTATCAACATCGCCATAATAGGTGATTTCAATTTCAAATTCTTAGCATAATTGTAAGCAAAGAAGATGGCAACCCAGATAGAAATGAAATCCATTGAATAGCGGAAAGGTAGGGTCAATGTATTATAAACAGTGTCTCCTGTTTTAAACCATCCGAGGGCAGTTTCATTTCCTACTGCGGCAAGAACTTGAAACAAGGAACCTACCGTAATCAATCCCAAAGAGAGCCCATACCAGCCTGTAAGGACTGGATAAACACATTATTAGCCAGCTTATAGCCAACTTCCTGAAGCTTGGTCGTAAACTTACTATTAAATAATTTTTCCATTAGAAAAACCTCCTTAAGATAAGTTTTTCAATTAATTGAAAGATGTTTTTACAATCTCCATTGCATAATCCATAGCCGGTATGCTAGCAACAGGTTTTGACACTGTCCCTTTGACAGAATCAAGTTTATAAGAGACCTGAGGACCCAATAAAATCACATCATAATCCTGAGCATAATCTTGATAGTCCATCAAACCGACCGCTTTTGATGTCAAGGTCAATGCCTTGCTCACTTGCATATTGCTCCATTTTTCATCAGGATGCTCAAAGTGGACATGCCATGTGCACATATTAATAAAATTTTTCATTGTCTTTCTCCTTCTCGATTGGAATACAGCTCAATCATCTCAGTGATAAGGTCAATGGCCAAGAGACTGGTCATAAAATGATCTTGTGCATGAACAAGCAGTATACTCAACTGATGACCGTTTCCTTGTGCTTCTTCCTGCAATAAATCTGTTTGGGAATGATGGGCCTTTAAAAATAACACTATTTGCCTCATCCATTAATTCCTTAGGCGCATCAAATTTACTGCTAGTTTTGCTTTTTAGTGCTTCAAAAAGCTAAGGATCAGTGCCAGAATTAGCAATCAAGGACATGGCAATAATCTCTGCTGAACTATTCCATTCTTCCATACTAGCTCCTCCTTTCCAGCTGACTTCTTACCCACAGTTTACTATAGGTCCATCTGGGTGTCAAAAGCGCTTTCACTATCTATTTATACAGTTTATTCACCTAGTGTATAACTTTCTAACAAATAAACATACTTGACTGATAGAAAAAGAAGGATTGATCCTTTAAAATTCCATATTTCTAGTCAGATTAACTATTTGACGATTATTTTTCAGCTAAATGAGCTCGCTCTTTTCCATCTAGTGTATAAAAATTAAGATAAGTTTTTAAGCTAATGTATAAACAAAAAGAAAAAGCGTATAAAAAGCACTAAAAACTATCTCATTTCCCGATAGGGGTTACTTTCCTCAAGGGCTTATTAATACTTAATTTATGAAGATTATTGAGAACTCCAAGTCACTTCAGATGAATTTTATGACTTCTTGGAAAGCGAGTTTCTGAATCAAATCAATCAAACTGACAATCAAACAAAAAAGATAGATAGGTTAAAGAAAGGACTTCGTTACTCAAAATTGTCAGACAATGTCTATACCAAGACTGATTATGAGATTCTGGACTATCGTCGCCATGAAACCTACATCATTCAAATCTCGTCCCACAGTGAAAAAACGATTGCTCCCTACAAGACCAAGCCTTGCTCAAAAAGGGCTTGAGGTTACGCTAGAACAAGAACAAAAATAAATTGACATTCAGCAAGCTCATCAAGTGGATGGAGAGCTTCTCTACTTTGGTCGCCTGTCGGAAAATCTTTATAAGATTCAAGGGGAAATTGAGAAGACTAGAAAAGCGAAAACTCAGTAAAAAACAAATCCGATCCATACCTTATTTTCTGCGCCCAGATTTTTTATGACTCGCAGATATTCAGATAGTTCAAGGAGTAAATTATGAAACAAGGTATCACACCTCAATATTGGAAACAAGAAAACAGCGGTCGCTATTTCACTAAAGAAACTCAACTATTCAGCCCTCTGCCTATTTTGACCGATCGCTTACGGGCTCATCCAATAGCAAGAAATGATAGACAACTAGCTTTCCCTGCCATTCATTTCATAGAAGGGATTTCCCGAGAAGTTGGTCAAGAGGTCATGCAGTCCTTTTCACTTCCCTATCCATCCAATCCTGAAGCGCACATCGTAAAGATTACTGAAGACGGCATTTTCGTTTATTCCTTGTCCCAACGCGGCTTATTTTATGGGGCAATTTCAATTATTCAAATGTTACAGGATAGTACTTGCCTTATGGCGCCTACGACGAACCCGTCTGTTCCGAGCGACCTCAAGGTCTTTTACCGTCTCGTAGAATATGGATTTCTTCAAGCAATTTGTGGATATGCTTGCTTTCTTCAAGTACAATACCCTCATGATTGAAATCGGCGGTGCTATGGAATATAAAAAACACCCTGAAATTAATCAGGAGTGGATTAAATATTGTGCTGATATGGCTGAATACTCTGGCAAGACCAAAGAAATCCAAGACTATACCTTCCCTTGGTATAAGAATGCCATTCACATGGAGAATGGTGACGGGGAGTTTCTAAGTCAAAATGATGTAAAAGATCTGGTCCTCTAGTAAGGAACGATTTTTTGAAGTGATTCCTGAGGTTCCCTCTCTTGGCCACTGTGACTACCTGATGCTTGGCCACCTGAAATCGCTGAAATCCCTGAAGATCCTTATCCGGACACTTACCTCATCAAATCCTGCCTCTTATGAACTCCTCTTTTGAGTGTTCTGGATGAAATCATTGAGGGTCTTTGAACCAGAAGTCATCAATATCGGGCATGATGAATACTATTCAATTGCCATGTGTGAGCGTTGCAAAGGGAAGTCTGGAGCAGACATCTTTGCAGAGGACATTATCAAGATTTACGACTACCTTAAGCAGAAAAATGTCCGAACCATGATTTGGGGAGACAAGTTACTGAAAAACGCTATCGTTCCTGATGCAGGGCCTTTTGGTGGAGCAGAAATCATTATGTATACTCCTCAGTTCAAAAAAGATACAGGCAAAAAAGTTGGCATCATGCCGGCAACCTGGCAGGCTATTCACCAGATTCCCAAAGATGTCGAGATTCTCCATTGGCTCTGGAGTTTGGATGAAAAACTGGAAGATGAAGTTTTAGAAGAAGGCTTTAGCATCCGTTACGGTAATTTTGAAGGCTATCTCTTTCCGCATTGGGCTGAGCATTTGAAGAAGGGGAGCAAGGGAGCTATCATCTCCAACTGGAGCACCTTAAATGAGGTAATCCTGCAGAGAAATGTCATTTTCTTCGGCTTGGCCTATGCTTACGAGATGTTTTGGAATCATGACTATCGTGATGAAGACTATGCGACTATCCGTGATAAAACCTTATCATATCTCTTCCATTACCACTATCCTGACCTTCAAAACCACACGCGTAGCCTTGAAACACTAGCGCATCCTAGCTGGATTGAGATTGGCTATGCTACTGACTATTTTGTGGAATACCAATGGTTTGTGGACGGTGTCTTCCCTGAAATGGAAACCTATCAAATCGGCAATATCCTACTAACCTATGCTGATCAAACCGAGTTCACTGTTCCCATTATCTTTGGAGAAAACATTGGCAAAACAAGTGTTGAATGGGATCGGTCTACCAATACCAACCCTTTGCCTGGTGAACCTATCTATAAAGTAGATGAGCAATTATTTGAAGTCTCTCTTAGAACCAAACCTTATCAAAAAGAGCAGCAAACTTTCTTCGCATTTCCTATTCAAAACCCTTATCCTGAAAAGGAATTGAAGAATGTAGAAGTTCAAACAGAAGCTGTCAAAGGTTGTCAAATTTTTGTTGATCAAATTGTCTATTATCACTAAACTTGAGGCTTATTTCAAGCTATCAGGTAGAAGAGCGAAGTTTATGAGGAAATCAGAAGCATCAATTCAAAAAGAACATCAAATTTCTGACATCGACACTGGACATACTGATTGCTTATCTTATTTGAAACGAAGGGAGGTGAGACAGTGAGTGAAAAGAAAACATTTCTGAAACAATTTTTACGTCTCAGCCTACCTTTTCTCTTCAATTTCTACTGGCCGGTGCTGTCAATCTAGCTGATGTTGTCATGATTGGCCACTAGGGGAAAAACAAATCGCAATTGCTGAGCGCCACCAGATTTTCTTCCTCTTGACTATTGTACAGTTTGTATTGGTAGTGGAGCCTTCTGTCATGGCCCATACTGAGCGGGAGCCCAGCGAATTGCTGATATGAGAAAACACCTTGATTGGTCTAGCTGAGCGGAATCATCTCCGTTTCCTTTACCTTAGTCGCTTTACTCTTTTCCCAAGCAACTGATTGGCTTTTATATTCATGATACCGAAGCTATCAGTTGGGCGCAGTACCTATCTATCGTCCCTGGACCTACCTGATGACCAGCTATCCACAACCTCATTGGCCACCATGTGTCGCTGTAGTAACGAAGTTTTCTTACCAACTCTTCAAGTCTCCTATCCATGGCGACCAATATATTGGTAATGCATTTGATCCTTATTTTTGGACTGATTGGATTTCTAAACGGACTGGTTGAGTACTTTGCTATTGCTACCTTTATTGCTCGATGCTGGAGCTTTGCTGGTTAGTATTTGGTGTCTATCGGACAAGGATGGCTGGAGGCGACTAGCATAACTGAACTCTGCCTTCCACAAAGACCCCGTTTATCACTTTTTGAAACCTTTCTAGTCCGTCACCAATGAAGCGCTTGGTCTCTTGAACATCAATTGGCTTTAGCCATTATTGGGCTATTAGGTACTGAAGTTGTGGCCTCTACTCAGATTGCTGAGCGCCATTGCCCAAATTGGTTTTGTCTTTACTGTGATGGTAGCAAATGCCGTAGCTGTTGATGCTAGGCAATACTATCGGGGAGAATCAAGTAGAAAAAGCCTTACAAGATGCCAGCGCTTCTGCTTACTACCTCTCATCAGGCTCATCGTCAGCATCCTCATCTGGGCCATGCCTCTAAGCCTGAAACTCTACAACTAAAGCAATCAGACAGGCAGCTAACCATCCTGATGATTCAGTTAAATGCCCTGTTGTTTTATCCCAAAAGCTTTTAGTGTTGTTTTAATCGTCGGGATTTTACGTAGCGGAGGCGATACCAACTATGCCTGCCTGCTAGATGTTTTACCTGTCTGGCTCTTCAGCATTCCACTTGGCTATGTCCTGGTTAGCCTGCAGGCTCCCATTTGGTTAATCTTTCTTGTGATAAATGGCGAAGATATTCTCAAACCAATCTGGGGCATCCCTCGTGTTTTCTCAGGAAAATGGCTACACAACCTCATTCAAGAGAACAAATAAAAAGCACCTTATGGACCATATTGATTCTGAAGTTGGATAAGAACCATCCGGCTCCAAGTTTTCATAGGTTTAGGTGCTTTTTTGTTCTGTTTTATAGTTTGCGGAGCATCTGAATCATCGTACCAATCTCAGCATCATCAATGATGATCTTAAAAGTACGCTCGATTGTTCGAATAATCTTCCGAATATGCTTGTAATCATCGGGAAATTTTTCAATAACATCGGCCATCTCCTTGGCATTTTTAATCAAATGTTCTCCTGCTAAAGTCCGTTCAACTAAGCTCGTCATATGGACAAAGAGACCGATTGTTTGTTCCTCTGTCAGTTGATAATAAAAATCCAGCTCATTTTAAAAATTGTTGGAAGAACTATCTTTTTGATAACAGAAGCATAGACAAATTGCTCCTCAGAAATTGATAGACCTATCTCATAATCATAAGTATTAACAGCACTCGGTACAAACATCAACAGTTTATCCAGCTGTTCCTTGGGTTGCTCAAAGACATCCTTGATGTGAAATAAAGGGAAATTCCCATGATTTTAGGATCAAAGGTTCCGACAAAAGCATGGACCTGGTAGGATTTTCTCAAGGCCATCACTTCCTCAATCAACACCTCCTTATTGGCAACTGACAAGGCAATGACACGATAGCCCAATTTTGAATATTGGTCAATATAGTGCTTAAGCTGTAGAGAACCACCCTCACTGGTATAACAAAGCGTTATAATAATTTTTCTTGTTCTCAGTTGTTTACAATTGATTCATTTCCAAATGAAAGGCATGAAAGACACTATCAATGTCATTATCTATCAAACAGCGTCGAGCTATGCCCATACCAATCATCGTAATCGGAATCTCAGAATCGCGAATCTTAATCAAGGTTTCCGCTTGAATCCGATCTAACATCCCCTTGATTGATCCCATATCATAAAGCACAATGACTCCCAAAGCTGATTGAGCCTTTCAATCTGCTCTTTTAATTTGCGGTAACTCTCCTCTACAGACTCTTCCAATAAAATATCAAAACCATAGACTTGAGTATTTTTAGTCAAGGTTCTGGTTGATTCTGCCAAGGATTGGGCTACTCCCTTCCCGTGTAGAACATAGAGCAGGATAGGACGCAAGCTATCTCTGATTCTTTTTCCGATTCAGTGATAAACATGGTCAAGATAACAATTTCATCGATGGGAGATAGACATCTGAAAAACAGACTCTAGTTGCTAGCAAACTTAGAACACTGCCCATATTCAACTGGATAATCTCGGATGACTTTCACAATTGCTTCATTATCTAGTCGTCGATTCAAACTTCCTTTTTGCTCAATCATGGCACTAATGTGAAGACAGATGACCATAGTGAGGCAGTGGGATTGAGCTCGCGATTCAGTTCTTTTTGAACTGTTGAGAAATCCTGAACCAGCTGAATGACCTGAGGGGAAACGATGGTCTCTAACTGACTTAGTTTTTTTAGTTCGTCCTCTTTCTCAACAAGAGGTTTATATTCGATGTAACTCTGAATATAGTTTCTAACCGCTTCAAAGACATCATCCTGCTCAATTCCTCTCTCAGCAAGCTGCGTGTACTCCAACTCGATTTTACTATATAAATCATCGCCATCTTGACTGACAACATCTAAAAGCCCTAGTTCCTTATCGTAAATCAGCGCCTTTCGTCTACCGATTAATTCGTCAATCTTAACCGCCTCATGTCCCCCTAGATGGCGAATCCCCTGATAATGAATGGGCAGATCATCAATACTGAGTGTTAAATCTTTGAGTCCTGCCCTCAGACTTCTGACAAAGGCATTGGCGCAAGCTCTCCGTACAGCATATTCCAACTCTTTGAGATTAGTGATATTGGCTGACAGGATATAAACAGGAATGACATCACGTGGCACTTGAATGTCACGACTGGCATTCTTCGACTCAATAGCAAAAAAGTAACTCAGTAACTCCAACTTTTCATTAATCGGCCGATTAGGATAGGATGGTAGCTGGATAACAACAGGAAATTTATTAGAAATGGTCCGAAATTTTGGTATCACAACCAATGACTACCAATCCCTTCTTCCTGTCTTTCTTTTGTTCTTCTTCTCTGTGGTTCAACCAAGAAACCAAACGATTCTGATCGGCAAAAGATAGGACTTGAATGTTGTCGATAAATAGTACTCCTTCAGCCATTTTCTCAAAGACAGACTCTACTGATCTGACCCAAAGAGCAAGCTAACAGATCATCCAAGGCATCCAAATAGTCCAGACAATTAATCTTTTTCAAACAGGTGAGCTTGTCCAATCGCGTGGTTTTGAATAGCAAACTCCATCATCTTATGAACAAAATAAGTGCGACCAGAACCAGGCTCAGATAAAACCAGCACAGGCAAGGCATAGTTAGGATACAAAATAGCTGCCTGAGCCAACTGTATAGCAGGACGTAAACTCCCATTTTCTCCAACAATAGTTGGAAAATCAAGAGGGTTATCTACTAAAACCTCCTTCAAGCGATACTGAACAGGCCGGGTCGTCCCCTTAAGGAGCACTCCATCTTTGACCAATCGATTCAAGATAGTACTTACATTTGGCCTTTGCATCCCCAGAGCAGTGGCTATCTCCTTGGTGTTGAGACCTCGATTATTATTTTTCAACAATTCCTGCTCTAGATATTCTAATACAAGTTCTTTTGACCCTTCATATTCTACCTCTCTAAGTCTTTTATCCCCCATTCTATAACAAACTTGTTCCAAAGAATAATGGAGAATATATGAGACATCCTAAACTTAGATCATCTCCTCATATAAGAAAAAGTACTACAGCGACTTTCTTTTTATAATTCCGCGATTTGATTCAGGTTTACTTCCGCAATGGTATCATTTCCAAACATAGAAATAACCATTTTGACCTTGTTGTTATCAATCTCAGTAATTTTACCAGTATAATCTGTGAAGGCACCATCAATAATCCGAACGGTATCTCCAACTTGAACATGGATGTCAAATTCTTGAACGGTTTGTCCCATAGAGATCAGAATGTTACGGATTTCTTCTTCCAAAAGTGGAGTTGGCTTAGACCGATTCCCGTGAGAGCCAACAAATCCTGTTACGTTAGGAGTATTCCGAACAACAAACCAAGCCTCATCAGTCATAACCATTTCCACCAAAACGTAACCTGGGAATCGATTTTCTTCGATTTCCTTGGTCTTACCATTTTTCTCTACTTGTACAGTCTGAGTTGGAATTTCTACTCGCAAGATATTTTCCAGCATATTATAAGTTTGAGCTCGCTGTAAAAAGATTTTTCCTTCACCTTATTTTCATATCCTGAGTAAGTTTGCAGTACAAACCAGCCTTTGTCAAAACTATCCATTTTTTTATCCTTTTCTTTCCAGACAATGCTTCCTTTGAAAAGTTTAACCAAACTGAAGCACTATAAAAAGCCTAGTGGCTTCCCGTTTTCTAGCTTTATTATACCATAAAAAAGGGAATGCCAAGAAGTTACTGATGATTTTTATCAAAAAAAGACCAGGTATTTTCTCCCGGTCTCTATCCAGCTTAAAAACAGATTGAGTAACCGTAGCAATCCACGAGATACCAATAAGTCAAATACATAAATAATCGCAACAAAGAAAGCTGTATATTCAATAATTGAAATAAAATCAATCCAGCTTTGTTTTTTGTTGGCCAAGTTGTATCTTTTAAAAACTGTAAAAGTGTCCTTAATAAATTTCACAACTCTCTCCTATCTTGTTTCTTTTATGAATGGTGTATTTACTGCAATGCTTGCAATATTTATTTACTTCTAGACGTTTTTGGTTTTGGCGTACTACTTAGTTTAATTGAGTAGTTTCTCGATCCACAAACCGTACACGCCAGACTCGCTTTTTAATGCCATAACGCCTCCATCTTTCCAATTATAACAGGATTTTTGCTTTTTGACAAGGTCTGTTAGTCAATCCTTTGTAGCAATTTCTTTCTCAGCCGAAAACCAACTGTCTTTTTCCCTATCTTTTGATAAAAATAGAGATAACAAAGGAGAAAAGAACGTGAAAACTGATCATTTAAAAGAAAGTAACAATATTGAGGACCGGCGTCGGGAAAACAACTTCGCCCAGTCGGATAGTACACACCTAAGTAGTGGCCTTTTACGCTTGCTATTGGCTCCCGGGAGTTTTAAGAGTAAGATTATCTTGATATTACTCTTAATCTTTTTAGGAGGCGGAGCAGGCTTATCTGGTATTTTTGATACGGGGACCTCCTATAACTATGAATCAAGTCAGATTGCTCAGCAAGAAAACACCCATGTCACTGACGAAGAAGCAAAATTTGTGAGTAAAGTTTTGGCGACTACTGAAGAGTTTTGGACGCAAACATTTGAGAAGGAAGGAAAGACATACCACAAACCTAAGTTGGTCTTCTATACTGGACAAACTCGAACAGGTTGCGGCATCGGCCAAGCCTCCGCAGGCCCCTTCTACTGTCCAACTGACCAAAAAATCTACCTAGATATTCGTTTTTACCAAGAACTAACTAGCAAATACCAAGCTAGTGGAGATTTTGCAATAGCTTATGTCATCGCACATGAAGTTGGACACCATATTCAAAAATGAATTGGGGATCCTTCAGTCCTACCAGCAAATGCAAAAAGGGTAAATCTGAAAAGGAAAAAGAATGCCTTAAACGTTCGTTTAGAGCTACAAGCGGACTACTATGCTGGAGTCTGGGCTCGTTATATTGACCAACAAAACTTACTTGAGCTAGGAGATATTGAAGAAGCTCTCAATGCTGCTCATGCTGTTGGAGACGACACCTTGCAAGAACAAGCGTATGGCTATTCTGTGCCCGATAGCTTCACCCATGGAAGTGCTGAACAGCGTATGCGTTGGTTTAAGCGTGGCTACCAATACGGAGATTTGGAGCACGGTGATACTTTTAGCGTTCCAGAAAAAGACCTTTAGGATTGTCTTCCTAAAGGTTTTTTTACTTGGTAATTGACAAGTGTTCTGTAGATAGATTCGAAAGGTAGGTCCAATCTCTTATCTACGGAAATCTACCAACCAAACCAACTCTTGACCGTGTCCCAAGCATTCTTAGCTTTGCCTGGAATATCTGCTTCTTCAATGGCATTTTTAGCTTGATCAACGATCTCCTTGGCCTTATCCTGCACGTCTTGCAGGAAGTTAGAGCCACCTTGATTTTCTGTATTACCTGTCCCATAAGTATCAATCGGAGCAATCCCATTCTGCTCATAGGTATTCTTTTCAGAAAAATTGACTTCCTTCCGTATAAGGTAAGACACTATTGGCTACATTTCGGAAAATAACAGAGGCTTCGTTGGCACTGGTTCCCGTCAGATAGTGGTTTTCATCTGTTGTAGGGAAGCCCAACCACTGACTAATGACTACGTCTGGTGTATAGCCAATGACCCACTGGTCGCCTGACAAGTCAGGATTAAAATCGGTCTCCGTTGTACCAGTTTTTCCAGCCATCGTATAATTATAAGGCGCTGCATAAATTCCTGTCCCGTTTGAGAAGGTTCCCATCATCATACTCGTCATCTTTGCAGTAGTTGACTGGCTCAGGACACGAGTAGAACTGGATTTATGGGTCTTAACAACCTGCCCGCTGGCATTTTTCAATTTTAGTAATTAGGGTGGGCATCATTCATAACCCCCCCATTAGCAAAAGCGGAGTAGGCCTGAGCCATTTGAAGTGGATTGGTGCTGACTCCACCCCCCAGAGCTACACTAAGGTTTTGCTCAACCTTCTTCATATTTAGACCAAACTTTTGACCATATTCGAAGGCTTTTTCCAGTCCTAACTCTTTCACTGTTGCAACCGCTGGAATATTCAAAGAGTCTGCCAAAGCTTGATACATAGGGAACTGTTGGACTACTTTGAATACCTCCATAGTTATTGACTGTGTAGGGTCCCATAGGTCGTTGTTGTATTATCTAGTTCTTTGTCAGTAGACCAGCCCGTCGCAATCGCTGGGCTGTATACAACCAGAGGTTTAATGGTCGATCCTGGACTACGGGCTGACTGGGTCGCATAGTTAAATGAACGGAAACCAGCTGTCTGGCTATTGACTCGTCCGACTAAGGCTCTTACCCCTCCGGTCTTAGGATCCAAGGCTACACTTCCAGACTCTGCCCGAGTTCCATCGGCTTCTGAAACAGGGAAGAGGCTCTCATTACTATAGATGACTTGCATACTAGCCTGATAATTTTGATCCAACTCGGTATAAATGCGATAGCCGTTTTTGATGATATCTTCTTCTTTCAGTCCATAATCATTGATGGCTTCGTTGATAACAGCATCGAAATAAGACGGATAACGATAATCTTCCGATTTGCCCGCATAAGCATCAACTAGCTGGCTACCAATTCCATTGGTGGCGCTCGATCAGCTGTTGCTTGGTCAATAAAAGCCTGCTGACACCATATTTTATGCAGACTGTATCTCGGCGATGGGTCGCATTTTCAATTGAATACAAAGGGTTGTATATTTCTGGCCCCTTAAGCATGCCCGCTAGTGTCGCTGACTGGTCTAAGGACAGTTGACTAGCCGACACCCCAAAATATTTCTTACTGGCATCTTCAACCCCCCAGACACCATTCCCAAAGTAAGAATTGTTAAGGTACATGGTCAAAATCTGGTCTTTACTGTATTTCTTAGTTAATTCCAAGGCTAAGAAAAATTCCTTGGCCTTTCGCTCGATGGTCTGATCCTCGAGATAGATAGGCATTTTTGGCCAACTGTTGAGTAATGGTTGAACCACCACCCGACCGACCCGCTGTCAAAATCGCTAAGAAGAAACGACCGTAGTTGATTCCACTATTTTTGTAGAAAGAGCGATCTTCAGTCGCTATGACAGCATTCTGCAAGTCCTTACTAATCTGATCCAACTCGACATAAGTGCCTTTTTGCCCTGTCAGACTCCCTGCTTCCTGGCCATCCTTATCATAGATAAGCGTGGTCGCCTTCAGGGCATTTTGCAGGTCATTGACATTGGTTGACTTGGCTACATAAAAAGAGATAGCCCCTGTCACTAATCCAAACCCCAGACCTAGAATTAAAATAATCTTGGTCAAATGGTATTTGCGCCAAAAAACGGCGAAAAGGGGCCCTGCCCCTTGGACGGCCTTTTAGAGGAACGACCCGACCGGGACAGCCGTGGCTCCGTACTATCTTGACTATCAACCGTCTCAGTATGGGTTGACTCATCTCGAGTATCTTCTTTCTTAAAATGTTGAATTAAGGTTTCAAAAATATCATTTAGCTTTTTCATACCCCTTATTTTATCACCTTCCTAGGAGTATACAAGAAAGTTCTATCTTGCAGCTCCTTCCTTTTAGTTTTTTTTAAGATACCGCGAAGCTTCTAGTTTCTTTTTAGATGGCGACTTTTAAAGTTTTGCTCTTTCTGTTACAATAAAGGCATGCAATTTAACTTTCAAATACCTGACAACATGCCCACTATGACTATAAAAGAACTGTTGGAAGACTATTTCCTCATTCCCAGAAAGATCCGACACTTCCTCCGTACGAAAAAACACGTCTTAGTCAATGATCAAGCTGTCAATTGGCAAAGTAAGATTCAGGCCGGTGATTTCTTGTCCCTGACCTTTGATGAAGAAGATTATCCGGCTAAAGATATTCTCATGGCCGGCCGGAACTTGTGGAGGAACTCTACCAAGACCAGCACCTTATCATTGTCAACAAACCTGAGAGGCATGAAAAACTCACGCTCAATGAACCGACCGAATTAGCTCTGCTCAATCATGTATCCGCCTATGTAGGCCAGACCTGCTATGTCGTTCATCGACTGGATAAAAGAAACCAGTGGCGCCAGTTCTCTTCGCTAAAACCCTTTGTCTTACCTATACTCAATCGCCTGCTGGAACAAAAGGATATCCAACGAGAATACTGGGCCTTGATTGATGGGCGATTTTCTGATAAAGAAAAAGATCTTTAAAGACAAAATCGGTCGCGACCGCCATGATCGGAGAAAACGGCTGGTTGATAACAAACATGGTCAATACGCTGAAACGCGCGTGATACGTCTAAAGAAAGCTAGCAAGCAAACTCTTGTCAAATGCCAACTCAAAAACCGGTCGCACCCATCAAATCCGGTACACCTATCCTACCATGGTTTTCCTTTGGTGAGGCGACCCTCTGTATCAGTGTACAGCCCAAAGCGTCGCCTCATGCTCCACGCCCATCGTCTGACCTTCATCCACCCCTTTAGTCTGGAAAAAGATCTCCGTCGAAGCTCAATCATCTAGCTTTGAAAAAGTCCTGAGCCTTCTGAAATAAAAAGATATCTACTAAAAAGACTTTAACTTCCCCCTACATAGACCAAGAAAAGCAACAGTATTTATCTGTTGCTTTTCGTTTAGAGTGAATGCGAGGATAAGCTCTGCTAGCTACATCACTGAGCTGGAAGTACACTGATAAGTCTGGGCCTGATAGCTTTCTGAAAAGCCACACTCAACAGATAAGACAGCAATAGAATGATAAAAAGCCAAAACTGTAAAGGCCATTTCGAGGCATCAGTTGCCTGAAGAGGAAAGATAATAAAAGGGTGGATGAAATAAATCATAGTAGCGTATTTTTGCGATATTATTTAGAATTGGAATATCTATGTTTCGGGCATTTCTAACAGCATAGAGAAAAAATCGCTGTGAGACAAGAAAAGGGTACTCGGATAGAGATCATAGTCCGTTCCGATAAAGCCATACTCCAAAGCATAATCAAAGCTACTATTCCCAAGCCAAAAGCCCATTTACTAATAGAAGAACAATCATAAGACAGAATCCGCTCCCCGATATTTGGCAAACTGCATACCTATAATGAAAAAGGGAAGGCCCAAAAATAGGAAGTTGTGATAATATAAAGTACTGCTGGTATTAAACTCAATGAAAAAGCCAAAAGCAGTAAAATCAGAGACAAAGCAAGGATCCTGAATCGATGAAAATGATTATAAAAAGCAGGTAAAGGCCATAGATATAGGAAATAGCCAGCAAATACCAAGTCGGTGTAGCAGACTCGAGCCAATCAAGTCTCTGGGACTGTTAAAGAGGAAAAAGTCTGCAAAATCAGACAGGTTTATAGTCGCCATCTTTTTCTGTTAACCTCTCGTCAGCACCAAGTCAACAAAATGCACAATCGTGTAAAACATCAGACTGGCGACTGTCAAAAGGAGCATCTGCTTGAGGCGATACTTGACCTTGTCTTTAGAAATATTAAAAGAAAAAAATAGCCCGACAGCATCATGAAAAAGGGAACTGCAAAAGCGGGCTACAATTTGATAAAAAACACCAAATTCTCCCGGCATCAGAAAGTGTAAGGAAACAATACTGAAGCAGGCCAAAGCCTTAAAAGCGTGCAAAGTTGTGTTTTCAGTCTTCATGCAGACATTATAGCACGTTTATTATTACAGCTTATCAAGACCAGATTACACCGCTATTAAAAACATATCAATTGATGACAGGGAGAGTCAAGCATACCAAAACCTAATACAAACTTTATAAAATCACATCTCAAGCAGATAAAGAAAGAATTTCAACTATAAAAACGGGACCTCTTACAAATAGTAAATCTAGATTTACTAACTCATTTAACGCTTATGAAAAAAATGAAGAGGCTACTCTAAAAGTAACTCTCTTCAATCTGATTATTATTGATACTGAGGACTAGCAAAGCCACGAATATTTCCATGACCAATCTGGTAAACATTGCGTCTCACTTGATTGTTGCTATTTCCTTCGATTGTGTGAATAATGCCATTCTCAACCTTCTCAACGATCCCGATATGATCGGCCCAGCCGTCATTTTGTTGAGTATCTTTATCCCAGTTAAAGGTAATAATATCACCAGCTTTTGGTGTTGAAGTACCATCTTCATTCCAAATACCTAATTTCTTAAAGATTTGGATATGGCGTTCTACACCACACTCTCGGCCAACTAGGTGGCTAAGACCTTGACGTTGGAAAACAACTGTGGTAAAGATATCACACCAATCGTCTGATTCTTTAACAGCATACCCCACTGGAAGAGGCTTGACACTATTGTAGTCATCTACCAAAGCTTTGTGCTCTTCGCTTCCGCCCTTGATCCCTACCAAGGATGCAGCTTCTCTTAGGACACTATCTTTCTGATGAGACGGCTTGGCCACAGAAGGAGATAAATGCACTACTCCCTTGTTATAGCCTTCAGTGGTTCCATCTGTATATTCAAGATAAACGTGAGTTGTATAGTCTCCGCTCTTAGATTTATGATTCGCTCGCATTAACTGTCACATCTGTGCGTAAATCAGTAGCGGGCGTAGTATACCAGAATAGATTCTCTTGATGCTCTTGAGACCAAGCAGCAACTCTAACTTGCTTCAGCTTCTTCTCAGACTCTCCATGTTTAACCGAAACTGTATAAACTCCAGCCTTTTCATTAACATGATGAATAGAAACAGTCGGTTTTACTCAGCTTTTTGATTACAACCTTAGTTGAAGTATTTCCGACTCTACTAAGGAATCATCATTTTGTCTATAGTACAAATGTATATGGTAAAGACCTGTCGAGTTTTTGTGATCTTGAGAACGAATACTTGCCTTGTAGGTGCCATCTGCTTGTCGAATCGCCTTATACCAAACAATATCATCCTGACCTTCTGCATCTGACCAGGTTGGAAGTAGCACTTCTTTAGGGCCATTTGGGGAAACGACGTCGCGAATGACCGCATCAAAGGTACCTGTGGTTGAGTTGTTATTTTCAATGGTAAGAGTCCCTGCTGAACGTTTGTGATGAACGGTAGTAGCCGTTCCTGTTACAAATTCTTTCGAGTCTCTCGCTGTGACATAATAGACGTGAACCAGATATTTTCCTTGGGAATTTTTATGATCACTAGCTGTAATCGTAGCTCGGTAGCTACCGTCTGTCTTGTTTCACTGCCTTGTGCCAAACCAGATCATCCTGTCCATTGACTTCTGACCAGGTTGGTACCAAGATTTCCTTGAGACCATTTGGGGAAACGACGTCGCGAATGACTGCATCAAAGGGTACCTGTGGTTGAGTTATTATTTTCAATGGTAAGAGTCCCTGCTGAACGTTTGTGATGAACGGTAGTAGCTGTACCCGTTACAAATTCTCTCGTGTCTCTCGCTGTGACATAATAGACGTGAACCAGATATTTCCCTGGGAATTTTTATGATCGCTAGCTTTAATCGTAGCGCGGTAGCTACCGTCTGCTTGCTTCACTGCCTTGTGCCAGACCGTCATCCTGGCCATTGACTTCGACCAGGTTGGTACCAGTACTTCCTTGAGACCATTTGGGGAAACGACATCGCGAATGACCGCATCAAAGGTACCTGTGGTTGAGTTATTATTTTTTCAATGGTAAGGGTCCCTGCTGAACGTTTGTGATGAACGGTGGTAGCCGTTCCGTTACAAATTCTCTCGTGTCTCTCGCTGTGACATAATAGACGTGAACCAGATATTTCCCTTGGGAATTTTTATGATCACTAGCTGTAATCGTAGCTCGGTAGCTACCGTCTGCTTGTTTCACTGCCTTGTGCCAAACCAGATCATCCTGACCATTGACTTCTGACCAGGTTGGTACCAAGATTTCCTTGAGACCATTTGGGGAAACGACATCGCGAATGACCGCATCAAAGGTACCTGTGGTTGAGTTATTATTTTCAATGGTAACTTTTTCCACTTGGCTTCTCTTTATTTGCTTTCTTTCCAATAGAAACTTGTAGTTGTTGCAGTTACTCTATCTGCTCACCATTTAGTTGAGTATAATAAAGATGAACGTGGTACTTGCCTGTAGAATTCTTATGGTCACTGGCTTTCACTGTTACTCGATAGCGACCATCTTTTTGAAGAACGGCGCCATACCAAACCAAATCATCTTGGCCGTTAAGATCTGACCAAACTGGTACAGTAACACTTGCGCAACTCCATGAGGAGCCAAAGCATTTGAAATAACAACATCGAAACGACCTGCAAGAGAATCGTTATTTTCAATGGTGATCTTCCCGCTCAGAGGTCCTTTGGGTACTTCTGGCGCTGGTTTGGCTTGAGAGGTGAAACGGCCAGTATAGTCTACACTATGGTCAAATACGTGTTTGCCTGGCAATAATTCAGCTTGAGAGGTGAACTGCCAAGCACCTGCACGTCCGTTATATCGAAGAGCTTTAGCGCTATCAACTGAAAGTTTTGATGTTGGATATTGGGCTACCCAGAAATTTTCTAAGCCAAACTGGGCCGTCTTAACTGGGCCTTTTTCCTCTTAGATTATTTTCATCAATCCAGCTGGCACTGGTATAATACATAAGATTTGTATAGCCATTCTTCGCATCTCATCAGCCCAAGCATGGGTGTTAGGATTGATATTATCCTTCATCTTAGGATCTTCCATGTCATTGACCATGACCGTATTTTTAGGAAGATTAAGACTCTTGGCTCTTGAAGCAAAATAACGAGCTTCTGCTCGGGCCTCTTCCTCATTAGTATAGTGAGAAAAAGCATAGGCAGACACTTGCAAACCAGCCAACTGGGCATTGCGAGCTTGTTCTTCTGCGTAAGGATTCCTATAGGTGGTGCCTTCTGTCGCTCTTCACGACAACTCCACCCACTCCCTTATTTGCAAGAGTGCGATAGTCATTGACACTTATGCTTCCGTTATGACTGCTGACATCGACAAATGTTTTGGGTTGAACAGCCACATCACTTGAACGACTAGCCGGTCCAGTATGTCCTGCGTTAAAGAAGGTCGATTTCCAGCAGGCTCTTTCGTCGAGGCCACTTCTTCAACCTTGCTAGCTTCTTCTCTTTGGGCAGTTTCATCAAGACTAGCTGACTGGTTCTCAACCCTAGTCTCCGACTCGTTTAGAAAGAGATGTTGCTACTGACTGACTACTTTCATTTTTGTTTGTTCAGTTTGTAACTCTTCCTGATGTTCTGTTCTGGTCTCTCCCTTTTGACACGACCCTTTCTGAATCATCTGATACTGTCTTTACCACTGTGTCCTGAGCCTGTTCAGCTTTTTACTTGACGGACTCTTGCTCATCTGCATAAACAGGTCGAACTGAAACAGCTAGTAGCAATGCTGCACTAGCATAATAAATAAAATCCTTCTTTTTCATGTAACTCCCTTTTAACACGAATTTCAATATATATTCCATTGTAGCACAAGAAACTTGAGCTGAAAAGGGAAATTACTTACAATGGTCTATCATTTCTGTAGTGTGTGAAACCACTGTAGGAATTATCCCCCTATTGTCAAGACTGTAGCAAAAATGGTTGTCGCTGAGACTTCCTTAGTCAAAAAGAACCAGCAAATCGCAACTACCGTCAACCAAAAAATCACTCAAAAACTAATTGAGAAAGTCCCTATGACTTCCAGCGCTAAAAAGCTTGTTGTACAAAGCTTTAAATGTCTTATGAATCGAAGACCAAGACTAATCAGACCTAGCTTCCTGCACTCATGAGCTGGGAGGAATATAACTTTAAGAAATAGAAAAATAAGCTTTATTACGAAGGAATAATAGCCTGATAACATCATGAAAGAGAGAACTACAAAACAAGCTACAATTTTACCTTGACAACAGAAAGTGTAAGGAAACAATACTAAAGAAAGCCAGGTCCTTAAAAGCGTTCAAATTTGTGTTTTCTGTCTTCATGCAGACACTATAGCACGTTTATTATTACAGCTTATCAAGACCAGATTACATCGCTATGAAAACATATCAATTGATGACAGGGAGGTTGACTAAGAACTTAGTTTCTGATAAAATGGTAAGATGCAATGACTTAAATCCCTAGAAAAATAGGGCAGAGATATGTATAATAAGTATAAGGAACGAAATCTTTTCTTAAATTTTTAGGAGCATCAATTATGATTTTATGGATTATAGCGGGACTTATACTCATATATAATAGTTATTATTTTACCTTCTCAAATTTTTCATGGAACTGTTCCAGTGATAGCTTACTAGCGTACTGGAGCGAAATTATAGGAGTTTTAGCTTCTTCAGGAATTTAAATGTTAGTCATGTTCTATACACAAGAAATGAACATAAAGAGCGTGAAAATGAGAAAAAGAGAAATTGTTATTCCAGATAATTTTGTTGTAGATGATTATCATCAATTTAAAAATTTTAAGCAGGATATTGATCGGAAATATCAAAATTCAAATTACACTTTTACAATTTAGGTAATTCATCGGTATATAATCTAGTTTATCAATATCAAATAAACAATCTAAGCGATTTATTACCCAACAAAGAAAAGCAATAAAGAAAATATTTTAGAGAGCTATAAAATATTTTCTTATCCTCTAACTGACAAAATTATTAATAAAGAATTGATACAGACAGTTTTTCAAATAAAATGAACTTTTCTCGAAATATATTGATCTTGGAAGGAGATACTGTCTATTTGTTGCAAACATTTTAGATTCAAAAAGAATCCCTTTGATAATTGGGTCTATATAGATAATTTCAAAGAACGAACAGATATTAGTACAATACTTAAATCTCAAGATAAGATATTTTTAGAAATTCCGGAAGAGATTTCAAAAACAATCTCTACTACGCTTATGTTTTGCTTTCAGAATGGAAAGCTTCCATAACCTGCCGTCTATTTTATACAAACTATAAGCAAGAAAAATACAAATTAGAATTTGGAATTTCTGGTCTCTACAAATAGGAGTTTAAAAGAAAAATTACCCATTGAAAGGACTTTAGATAATCTTAAAGTTCCAATTGAAGATATTACTATCTCACTATATTTATTAATTAAAACCTCAACCATTCATATACAAAAAGTTACTGAGTATGAAAACCTATTAAGCTGACAGTAGAAAGGATATGAGTTTCCCAGCTCTAGCATATAAAAACAACTGTTCATTATAATTATGCCTTATAGCTTTACTTAAAATAAAAATTCAAATGTATCAAAAAGCCCTATCTAGGACCTTTATACATTTGAATTACTTTTTCATCTATTATTTCTCGAGCATCAACGAGCCCGCAATTTTTGGAGCAGACCTTTCAAACTTTGGTATTTGTAAATGCTATAGGTCAGATAGACAAATCCCGTGGTCAGCAGACTAGATAAACTGATAAAAACCAATTCGAAAGCAATAAATACAAGTGTCATTAGCAACTCAGCTCCAGATATCTTTTGACAACCTCGATCTGCATCCTCTTGGCTAAGATTAGCTCTGCCAATATACTCCTAGTCGCCAGCAACAGGACGATAGACAGCACTGTGGCATTCAGATTGCGCAGAAAAACTGCAAAAATCAAGGTAGTAGCAAAAGCTTAAGAGCATGGCAATACATTTACTTTAAAAAAATCTGCCTCTCCATTCGTAAGGCTTTTTAAGTAGGTATGATAAGCAGAGCCATTTTTACCTCATATACAGACATAGGAAAGACTAGAGCCATAAATATCAAGGACTCTCTGTAAGCCGGCAGCCAGCTGTCCAAAGCTATTTTTAGGGGATAATACAGCAAAAAGCACTCCAAACATAAGAACCATAAGGACATTCCGCAACTGATTGTAAATCTTAGGCAACTTGCTTTCGTCCGTCCGTTTTCAAAATCGGAAAGATGACCAAACCGATAGCGTTGATAAAGGTCATCAGCAGATTGGAAATGCTCAGGGTCAAGGATACTTTCCCAAATGTAGCAATGTTCCATACCTTTTGAATCCCCATTCGAACCGTCCCGATAATGAGCATACTGGCTACATTTGATAGCATCAGATTAATCCCGACAGCAATATTGCAAACCGTTTCCCGTATATCAAGCTTAAATTGATTGAGAGGTCGCAAGGCCATATCTCGGCATAGATACATGGCATAAAGAGAAACAACTCTACCAATCAAATCTGCATAGACCATAATCTTGAAGTCTCGAAAACCTACAAAAATAAAGACCAGCAAAAGCAGTAAATAGAGGAGTCGGTCTCCACTGACAACATAGGAACTCTCCTTTAGTCGATTAGTCATCTGCAAAACGTACACAAAGAGAAAGCGCAGATTGGTGACCAACATGGTATAGTACCAAAAGTGTAAAAACAAATCGACTGCTCTCATCTGTAATAAAGGCAGAAATTCCTAATAAAAATAAAATTCCAATCCCTGTCAGATAGATCAAAAGCATGAGAAACTGAGAGAAAAACTTCTCTTTATCCAGATCATCATACTCCAAACCACCGTAGCGAAGGTAGATTCCGTCCACCCAACCCAGATGAACAAAACCGGCATAAGATAAATAAAAAATATAGAGTTGCCAGTAGCCATACTCCTCTACACCCATAATCTTAGGCAAAATCAAGACAACCAGAGAAGAAACTATTACTGTCAGCAAATTGGACAAGACAACATAGGAAAAATTAGCTACTATTTTTAAATCCACCAGACAAATTAGCCCTCCTATTTTTTTCTTATCTGCTCGCCATGCTCTCAATCAACCGTAAAAACATGATTTCTAAATCAGTATGAGCTGCTAGCCCAAACTCTCAAGCTTGTCCGTATTGAGACGAATCTTTGACTGTCGGATTATAGCCTAGCTTTTTCCACATCCTCTGCCAAATCAAAGACCAACTTCGTTTCATTGCTACTACTTGGTTCAATAACCATTTCCGCCATCTCACGAATGGAAATAGCCGTCTCTTTATTGGCGACATTATAAAGCTTGACCTGCTTGGCCTTTCAACAGAATGTAATGGCTTCAATAGCATCTTTGGTATAGCAGTAGTTCCCTAACAGTCTCTCCTTTAGTTCGGAGGATAATATCTCTTTTTCAAGGACAGCACGCGCAAACTGCGCAAAAACTCTGTTGTCTTCATAGCTCACGCCTGGGCCAAAAGTTTGTGACAAACGAGCCATTTTCACTGGCACCTGATACTGATGACAATAGCCACACACAAGGACTCTGCCATGCGCTTGCTTTCCGAATAACTGCTACGGACACTGGTTGGATCCAAATAACCGTAATCTTTCTCGCTAATGCTGGAAGCATCGGGATTTGTCGTTCCATAGACTTCCAGTGAAGAGAGGTAAACCATACTGTGAACTTTTCTTATTTTTAGCCAGCTCCAGCAGTTTTTCGTTCCATTTACGGCTAGATCAATTGTCTCCACAGGATGCTCAACGAAAAAAGAGGAATCCGTCGCACTAGCTCCGTGGATAATATAATCCAAATCTTCCTCTATTTTTCCAATCTGACAGCAAGTCAGCATACACTAGCTTCAGATTCTCACTGTGTAACAAATCCGAAAAATAAGCTCTTCCGTTTTTCTGATTTCGTGCTAAAGGCCACTACTCTGACATTGGCATCGTACAAATCATTTTAAAAGCCATCAAAGCGAAAATACAATGTCTGCCTATAAGTCCGGTTGCTCCGGTTACCAAGACTGTAACATTTCTCAGTTCTCTAAGAATAGGACTGACAGTAGCTAGAGTCTGCCATATCCTTTTGTAAAATCGTATTATTTCCCATATCAACCAAAAATTTGTGCATTTTCACGCGCTTCGTAAATCGCTCTAAAAATATAAAAATCAGATGGAGTCGTAATTTTGATATTTTCACTGCCCCCATGACTGTATGCAGAGGAGTCCAAAATAACGAGCCAGTGTCGCTGAATCTGTCATATCAAAAAGTTTCTCAGCTTGTGCTCTCATATGCAAGGAATAAATCTCAGAAAGAACAAAAGACTGGGGAGCTACAGCAGTTTGGCAAGTAGAGCGCTCAATCACGTTATTAATGATGTCTTCTTTATCCACTTGAACTACCGTTTCAATGACTGGTTTAACAGTAATAGCTGTTCCATACTTTTTAACTGATTCTATATTCTTAGAAATTGTCTCTCCATCAATCAAGGGACGAACTCCATCATGAATCAAAAACGTAATCATCATTTCCTTGATATTTTTTCTCGCAGAGCTTCTAATCCATTGAAAAATAGACATTTGTCCAGTTTCCCCTCCGGGAACAATCTGACTTACTTTTTGATATTAAATTTAGCTAATAAATCTTTGCAGTAGTCCAGCCAGTCATCTACACAAACAACTACAATGTCCTTTATTTCGGGATGAGCCTCAAAATGCTCAATTGTATGGATAATTATTGGCTTCCCATGTAGCTCTAAAAACTGTTTAGGCAAGGTTTTAGTGTTCATTCGTTTTGCCAGTTCCACCCGCAAAATATCAACGCTGATACTGTCATAGCTATATCTTCCTTTCTCTTAGTTTAAATCTAACTCTACTTAAGAATTGAACCCCAAAATAGATGGCCACAGCATAAATTATCCGATTAATGTGGGTTGTCAAGAGTGACAAGAGAGTCTCCTGAAAAATGAAATGACCAAAGGATAAGCAAACAAGGAGTATATAATTACCTTTAGAGGACTAAAAGCCACGTCTCTTTATAGAGTAATAGAAACTTCCAAAGAAGAAACCATATAAAAATTTTGCATAATCAAAATAGACAAGTAACCAAAAATCTTTTTATAAAGTAGTAGTAGATGGTATAAACATTAGTTTTATCACCATTAAAATTCACAACTAGCAAAAAATGGTGTCAAGTCATAGTTGGACAATCCTAAAGATTTCAGGCTTCCATAAATAGCAATCAGGGTGTTTTTCTCCAAATACTTGATTGTTAGCATAAAGAGAAGGATTCTTAAGGTAATAATCAAAAAGCTTGAATGGGCGATCCATGTATTTAATAAGGTTGTCCAAAAAGCCTAGTTCTGATTGACTATCTACTCGATTCAATACAAATGTCCCAACTACTATAAAGAGCACAATAAATAGAAACCCTATGGTCAAAAGCGTTCTGAACAACTTCCTGCTGTAATGACTGTTTGCCCACGCATAATATTTTGAATAAAACAAAATATAAAAGAACAGCATAGCCTGAAATAAGCTAACATTTCAGTTCGTCCAGTAGATAAAGAAGAAACTCCTAATGAAATCAGACTAATCAGGAATAATTTCCCTTTTGTAAAAATTCCTTTCTCACCAGAGAAAACTGATTCACAAAAGAAATAGAAGAAAACGATACCCACCGCGAAATTGATGCGCAATAAATTTAAGCTTAAACGGCTGATGGCGAAATCATAGTTGGTTGTCATGTGTCGAGCTAGCTCAATCGTTTTAAAAATACCACTTATAGGTTGCCCACTCTGAGTAGCCAGATATACCAACTCGGAATAAACTGTCTTAACCGAAAAAGCCAGGAATAAAAGCACTAAAATAATACAAATGTTATTTACCCGAACACGTGATAGCTTTATTGGAGTCTGTCTAGCTGAAAATAAAGTTGAAGATGACAAAACTCCCATTAAAATGGCATTCCCAAGGAGAATGATAATGACTGTCACTAGTGAAATCTCTTCTCCCCATTTCGAAGAATAAAAGAGCAGTTGAAACACTAGCTATCAACCACACTGCTAAATATATAAATCCGGGATTAGCATAATCTCTCTTTACTGTCCTTGTTGCAAAAAACAATAAGAGGAGACTTCCTAAAATTAGTAAATAAACCATTATCTTCTCTCTATCAAATCTACCCAATTATCTTTTAGTCTGACATGACGCTCTGTCTGCTCTTTTTTCTCTGGAGGTGTCATATAGTCTCCATAACGATTGGTTAAGTAAGTGTCTGCGTCATTTGGCCCATAAAATTCCAAGCCTTCAAAGGGATACTTTCGGGCTGGGAAAAAGTCTTGTAATCCACTGTTTCACCCAAATAGCCCTTAACTCCATAGGCAATCGTAATTTTTGAAGTCTTCTTCTTTGATTGGATAAGCCATTCCATTAACTTGTACATATTAGAAGGGCCAATGATATAAGCAGGAAAACCCACAATCCGTCTGATCCAAAGGTTTTTTTTGAGCTCCTTTGATTCTTTAGACATATAAGTTAGGTGAGGTGTAAACTTTGTATAGCATCTAGAACTATTATGAGACAGATCTAGTGCCCTGAATAGCAAACCCTTCAACTTACGAACTATATTATTTTTCAGGAACGAAATCAATCAGTAGCATATCCAGATAAAAGATACTTCTTCTGACTAAATCCCTCGCCTAGAACGTCGTAATAAGTCCAGGATTTTGCTCTGCAACTTCATCACTTTAAAAACACTATCCTTTGTTTCGGCTGGAGAAATCAGTTCAAAATACTGATTATCTGTAAAAAACTTCTTTTAAACGATTGTAATCTTCTCGAGACATGACTAAGTCGATATCATCATCCCAAGGAATATAGCCACCGTGTCGCAAAAGATCCTATAAGAGTACCCGCAACCATATAGGAAATCAGACCATGCTCTTTGCAGATCTTGTCAAACTGTTTATACATTTCCAAATAGGCTACCTGCAAGGCCTTCAATTTTTCATCTGAAATCTTTTTGATACATAGGGCTGAAGCGTTCACTTAATGCTAACTCCCATTCTATTTTGCTTGTACTTCGCATTTTCTTACCTTTTTATGATTTTCAATAGTAATTTCGCTAACCTATTTTAATGAAAAAAAGCATAGACTACATCGCTGACTAAATCCTTTCTTCCTGCATAGATCTTCCTCTTTTTCCATAAACTAACAAGCAAGGACAGCTTTCTTTGCTTCAAAAATCCTATCCGACATTTGGTTAACTGGATAGCTTCATTTACCGTCGGCTCTAGATCTTTTCTATGCATTTTTAAAATAATTTCTTTAACAGATTGGTAACGATTCAGTACCTTTTTCCAAATAGGTAATTCGATATTGACGTGTTTTGTTAAAGCTTTTACTCGCTATCGATTGTGTCACATTGTGGGAATGGATCCGATGTTTGTCTAAAACTTGATTGACATCAATAACTTGACCATAGAGTGATGCCAACATTCCAAATAAAAACATCATGGTAGTCAAATCCTGGCAATTCATGATAAGATTTAGTTAAAATATCCTGCAACACTTCCTGTCTAAAAAGCCGTCTGATATCCTGAAGGCCATTTTTAAAAGAAAAGGCCAAATCTTTAGCCTGACTCCCGCCAGATAATGACGGCCTCTCAGATACTCGGTTTTCCTCATCAATAATTTCTGACCGATTGTAAACCATGACCACATCTGAGTTTAGAAAAAATGACGATAAGGTGGAAATTTTTATCTGAAGCCATATATCATCTTGATCTGAAAAAAGACAAGCCCTTCTTGAACTTGATTGACAAGATGTAAAAATGTTTTATAATGGCCAAGATTCTCCTTATTTTGAGTCACTTTCCAAGTCGTCAGATTATGTCGACTGATATAGTCTTGGACAAACTCATAGGTCCCATCTGATGAACAATCATCACATATTATGACTGCGTCTGGTACTAAATCTTGAAGTCGAATAGAATCTAACATGTTGCTCGATAAACCTTCTTCCATTATAAGTGGCCATTAAAACGCTAATCATCTTTGTTTCCTTAATATTCTTTTTATAAACTCTTTTCAGTCCTAGAGGCATATAGACAAAGGCAATGACCAACAATAGATTTTTTATCCAATCTCTTCTGTCAATCATTTTTTCTTTCAGCATAAAATCATTAATTACCTTCCAACTGGCAATCTGAGCTGGCTGACTTCTTCGTAAATGCATCCCATTTCCAATACGAGCATATACTAACGACTGTTTCATATTGGCAAAACGAAAACCATGTGCAGCCATGCGAACCCATAGATAATAATCTTCTACTAAATCTAGTGACTGGTAACTGCCTGATTTTTGGACTGCAGATTTCTTGAAAATGACCGTCATATGACAAAAGGGATTCCGTCGCTTCATATAGGTCAAAATAGCTTCATGTGATAAAGGCATTTTCTTTTCTGAAATGACCTCATCAATCCCTGAATTAATCTCTGTAACCGCACTTCCTAAGATATCTATTTCGGGATGCTCTTGGAAATAGTTCAACTGCTCCTCAAAACGATTGGGCTTCGCAATATCATCTGTATCCATTCGTGCAACCCACTCATAACTACAGTGCTCCAAACCTTCTCTAAGAGCCAACCCTAGTCCCATATTCTTCTCAAGTGGGACTACTTTGAAATTTGTAAAAAGACTCTGATAACGTTTGATTACTCGCTCTAACTCATTTGTCAGAGGACCATCCTTTACCAAAATCAATTCATCAGGCTTACAAGTTTGGTTGATTAAGATACTTTCTAAACTATCAGATAAGTATGTCGGATTTTCTTTCTTGTAAACTGACATTAAAACCGAAAACTTAATAAATCTCATCTCCTCCCTTTATCAAATTTTCTCCCTTTGTTCTGTCTGTTGAATGGATTCAGAAAAAGAAACCAATTGATAGCCTTCTGAATAGACAGACATTTCTTCCGAATAGACTAAATTAGAGAATAGTTTACTGAATGTTGGAATATAGCGTCCTAAAGCTTTTAATAACCAATTAAAACCCGGCAATAGAAGGACGTGCGCACCCTGAGATTTTTTTATCTCGCTTACCAGTTCCGAAGTGTTTACGTAGGAACGATTTTGAGGGAAAAAAATACCACTCTCCCTATTCTTTACCAACAATCGAATAAACTCGCTTAAATTATCAATGTAAATCATACTTCTAGCATTATCAACTCTTGGAAAGAGAGGTAATTTTCTTATTAAATTGGATAATCTCTGGTAGTTTCCCTTCGCACCTGGACCATAAACCATAGGTGGTCTCAAAATAGCTACATGAAATTCTGGAGAGCTTAACTCTGTAAGTAGTTGCTCCGCTAGTAATTTACTTTTTCCATATATAGACTGAGGAGCAGGAATTGTCTCTCTCGTTATCACCCCTGGCTCTTTGATTTCACCATAAACGCTCATACTACTCATGAAGATGAATTGACTCACACCTTCCTTCTTTGCTTTTTGAGCTAACTCAAACGGCAACTGAGTGTTGACACGCTGATAAAGAGATTCCATTTCCGATGAAGGATTTGCCAGATGGACAATCGCAGCTACATGAAAAAATGACATCATATTGAGAGAAATCATGACTTTTTCCATGTGTCTGTTTGAACATCCAACTCCTCAACTAAGAAGTCGGGGAAAGCAGAAACATGAGATAGAAAACTCCTCCCTATGTAACTATCTTTTCCCGTAATCAAAATTTTTGTCATCTTTAACTAATCCTTGTGTTTCAATCTTCCAGTTCCGCCTTCGACAACACCTTCGCTCTTGACTACACTCTTAATGGTGCCAAAGAAACAGCGGACATCTAATCCAAAAGACAAATGCTGTACGTAGTAGCCGTCCAATTCAGCTTTCTTGGCAATCGGCAACTCATCTCGCCCATGAATCTGAGCCCATCCTGTCAGACCTGGCAAAACATCATTTGCCCCATAGTGGTCTCGCTCTTCAATCAAATCATACTGATTCCAAAGAGCCGGTCTTGGACCTATGATACTCATATCACCAACAAAAATATTCCAAATCTGAGGCAACTCATCCAGAGACGTTTTTCCTAAGAAATTTACCGACCTTTGTAATCCATTGCTCAGGATTTTTCAAGTAAGTGTGTCGGAGTGTCTTTAGGTGTATCAATCCTCATGGTTCGGAATTTTTAAAATTTGAAATGTTTTTATGGATACCAATTCGGGTTTGTTTAAACAACACCGGCCCTTGAGAGTCTAATTTTATCGCCACCACCAAGACAAGAATAAAAGGGAACAGGACCAACATCCCTACTAATGACAATAGAATATCCAAACTTCTCTTAACATATTTGTACATTTCTTCCCCATTTCTATTGCTTTTGCAAAAGTCAGTAATCTTTGCTTTAGCTCTGTTCCATTTAGTTCAGATAAAGAGGCGATAAACGCAGTGACTTCCTCTTGCGTAGGAGCACATACATTCCCCTACAAAGATTTTTCTCATAAATCTGTTCATCTACTTTTCTTGAGTAGACAGTAACTCTTCGTAAAAGCTTTTCTCCCGGCCTGATACCTGTCTCAACAATTTTTGATATCTGCCTCTGATTGTCCACTAATGAAATCATCTTTTTCGCCAGATCCAGGATTTTGACTGGCTCTCCCATATCCAGTACAAAAACCTCACCGCCCTGCATCAAGGCACCAGCTTGAATCACTAAACGACTAGCCTCCGGAATAGTCATAAAGTAGCGTGTCATTCTAAAGTCCGTCACCGTTACCGGCCCACCTTTAGCAATTTGTTCTTTAAACAACGGAACAACACTTCCTCGACTCCCCAGTACATTTCCAAAACGGACGGCTGAAAATAAAGTTTTTCCTTCTTCATTCAAGCCAGTGACAATCATTTCTGCCACTCGCTTGGTTGCTCCCATAACGTTCGGCGGATTTACAGCCTTATCCGTAGAAATCATTACAAACTTAGAAACTCCAGCAGCTTTCGAAGCTTCAGCTACATTGCGAGTTCCATATATATTATTCTTGACAGCTTCCTGAGGATTATTCTCCATTAGAGGAACGTGCTTATGGGCTGCCGCGTGATACACTCTATCAGGACGATAGGTTTTCATAATCTGGAAAATCCGTTTTCTATCCTGAATATCTGCAATAATAGGAACAATTTCAATCTGATCTTGGAATTTATTTTTGAGTTCTTTATGAATCAGATAAATCGAATTCTCTCCATGCCCTAACAACAATAAACGAGCCGGTGAAAAGCAAGCAATCTGACGGCAGAGTTCTGAACCAATAGAACCACCAGCTCCCGTCACTAACACTGTTTTTCCCTTCGATATTTGATTTCAAACTCGTCTGGTCAAGGATAACTTCTTTTCGTCCCAACAAGTCTGCAATATCAATTTCTCTAAGCTTATTAATCCTCACTTTCCCCGTGACTACTTCTTCATATTTAGGCATGGCCTTAACAATCGCATTAGTATCCTGACAAAGGCTCAGGATCCGTTCATACTCTTCTGGTTCTAAAGACGGGATAGCAATAACAATCTGATTAATCTCATAATTAGCTACAATCTCTGGAATCTGACTATCTGACCCTACAACCTTAATATTATGAAGATAGGAACCATGTTTACTAGTATCTCGGTCAACTGCTGCTACTATTTTAATCTCCGGTGAATCTTTTAATGCAGTTGTGATAAACATACTTCCACCATCACCAGCTCCAACAACTAATGTTCGTAACAAGGCATCGCTAGAGACTTCTTCATAACTCACCCTGTCCTATAACCATACCACACTCTCCACAAAAAGCCGAACGGATATTGCAAACAGGATTGAGAACATACAGCTAAGAACCATAAAACGGTAACTAATACCTAACGATAAAATAGTTTCAGATAAACTGACCACAAAATAGACACTTGTCAATGTTAAAGAAATTTTGCTAAGAGTTTTGTAGTCTGTATAACGATTGATAATTGAAAAACTCTTGAAAAAGCGTACCAACTAATAAATATAAACAGCTACATAAGTCTGATTCTGAAATAAATCTATAGCCTTTCGTCTGAATATATTCCGACAAGAAAAATAAGCAATATATCCACTTGTATAGATGATAATCGTATCCACAATCATCAGTATCAATCGCTTTTGTGCTCTTGTTATTTCCATAATAACCCAGTTTAATTGTTATGTTTCTTCCCATAATTTCCATAATTTCCATAGGCTCCATAAACCCCATAACTAGCTCTAGAAACATCATATTTATTTAAAATAACTCCCTAAGAATGGTGTTCCTGTCTGCTCAAGTTGTTCTTTAGCCTTTTTGCAATGCTTTAGCAGCTTTACCGAACCCGCCTCCGCAACCAACACACACTGGCATCGCATTTTTGAGTGATAATAGACGATAATTACTAATCCAATCGGTGGCGTATCTACAATTATATAGTCATAATGACGACGTAAAATATTCATCATGGTATCAAAATTTTTACTTTGCAGAGCGCGGTAGGATTTGGTGATACCTGCCCTGACTCTATAATGAAAAGGTTGGCTATCTATCATCTCACAAACCTTGAGAAAGGTCTGTGTTCCCAGATAACAATCCGTCAAGCCGGAAATTTTTCCTTAGACTTAAACACTCCTGACATGACTGAATTTCTAATGTCAGAATCAACCAAAAGTGTCGTCTAGCCAGCTCGCGCAAAAAGCAATTGCAAGGTTGGTCGATGTTGTAGATTTTCCTTCATTTGGCTGAACAGATGTCACTGCCACAACTTTGATATTTTTCTCCGCTCAGCTGAATATTCGTCGAAGCGCATTATAATATTCCTCTGTCCGAAGGATAGATTGTTTTTGCTGTTTGATAATTCTAATACTGGCATAAAAACTCCTTATTTTAACTTGCTCATTTCTGGTACAACCCCAAGCAGAGATAACCCCATCACTTCTTCGATGTCTTCTGGACTCTTCACGCGATCGTCAATAACTTCCACAAATAAAACAATAAGAGTCATTACAATCGCCCCAGCAAAAAGCCAAGCACTACATTTCTGCGAATGTTTGGGGAAGAAGGTGATTTTGGCACCTCTGCTTCTTCTAAAGTTGTTACATCTGACACCTTAGTAACAGCAATGATTTTTGCTGCCGCCACCTCACGCAAGGTATTGGCGATCCGGCTAGCTTGATTAGGATCCCCATTTCTTACCGTAATTGAAACAATCCGAGTGTCTGTCGGCACAGAGACACTGATAGCTGAGCTTAAATCAGCTGTTGTACCTGACAAGCTTAGTTCAGAGATGACTGTAGATAGAACATCCTGAGACAAAATGATTTCTTTATAGTCCTTAACCAAGTAGGAGCCGGCTTGCAAGTCCTGATTGGTCAAAGCACTATTTTCTGCCTGCTGGCGATTGACCACATAAATTCTCGTTGTGCTTTGGTAAGAGGGTTTGGCTATAAACAAACTGTAACCCAAGGCCAAAACGGCCAAAACCAAGGCCGTTAAAATTATTAAAAACTTTCTTTTCCAAACTGTCTTAATTAAAGACAGTACGTCAATTTCAACCATTTGTTTTTCTTGATTCATTTTCTTTTTCCCCTAGATTAAGAATGACATTTAAATGTATTCACTTCTTAATAAAATTTCTTGATTCTCTCTAAATAATTGCTCCGCATAGGGATGAGCCATATTTTTTTGAAATGATTTGGTAGGCCTCTTGCATATATGGAGGTCTCGGACCCAAATTGTGCATATCACTTGCGACGAAGTGTACCAATTTTTCGTTCCAAAAAGAAATGGGCCCGCTTCTTCATAAATTTATATTTGTCTCCAAAAAATTTTTGGCTTTAAGACACTGGAGCTATTAATCTGTGTGTAGCAACCCATGTTCACTAACTCACGCACCCTCTTCTCATCATTTTTCCAAACAATGATAACGCTCGATGTGGGCTACGACTGGGGTTATGCCCAAACAGAAGCAGATTGCTTAGCTCCGCATGAATCTCTCTGTATGGTGTTGTCATACTGAATTCAACCAGGGCATATTGCGTATCAGCTAATCGAGGAATAATTCCCTGCTCCAGCTTGTCCAAAATATCACTTGTATAATATATTTCAGCGCCATAAAGAAGAGTCAAGTCATCAGCGATTTCTTTAGCCATCTCCTGCACTCGTTTGAAATTTTCCTCTATTTTAGCTTCTGGTGTTTCAAACATTCCTTTCCGACGATGGGAAGTCGAGATGACCGTCCTAACTCCTTGACGATAGCTTTCTTCTAACAAGGACCGACTTTCTTCCAGCGTTTCAGGCCCATCATCAACATCAAAAACGATATGTGAATGGATATCAATCATGCCTTATTTCCCTTCCATCACAGCCTGAATCTCGGCCTTCATCTGAGCCAAGCTAGCTTGATCAATTTCCAGCATATAAAGACTAGCATCTGGCATAGCATAAGATGGTAAACCTGTCGTTCCATTCCCAGTTAGGGCCTGGGAAGTAACCGTATAACTGCCACCTGTTTCCAGCTGGGTGTTGACAAGATTCATCATTGTTTCTAGGTTCATATCTGTCTGCACAGAATCCTGCAACCCTGAAATAATACTATTGTAGTTTTTTAAAGCTTCAGTCGAAGTTAACTTCTTAATGATTGCAGCAATGACCTTCTCTTGGTTCTTACCACGATCGTTATCACCTCCGCTTAAGGAATAGCGCTCTCTGACGAAACCTAATGCTTGCTCAGAATTAAGATGAACGTTTCCTACCTTAAAGTGATAATTCCCATAATGGCTCGTAAATTCTTGATCGTTATAAACATCCACTCCATCCAAGAGATCTATCAATTTAAGGAAAGAAGTGAAATTTAAACGTACATAATACTGAATATCAATACCATATAGCTTCTCTAAGGTGTGAACCCGAAGCATCTATACCATAAATACCTGCATGGGTTAATTTATCTGGCTGATCTGCACCACCATCTGCAATTGGCACATAGGTATCACGCGGAGTTGTTGTTAGTAGCACGCGCTTGGTCTTACGATTAACAGTCATGATGATATTCACATCTGAACGAGAGACCGAAGATATGCTACCATAGGTATCGATTCCGCTAACATAGATATTGAAAACATCCGCATTAGCATCCTGTTTTTTTCTGCTGTTTCAACTTTTTGGTTATTTTATAACTATAAATCTTTCTAATTTTAGAAGCATAGTCCGGATCTTCACTGCGAAGGGTATCTTCAAAGACACTATTGAGGACTATGGCTTTGGTCTCACCAGCCAAAAGAGATTTGTAAGCCGCAAGATAAGAGCTAGTCGAGTCCACTGTCAGCTGAACCTTCTTCGTTTTTAGTAGTTCCTCAGTCAAACTAGCAATGTTCTCACCATCATTATTGGTTGGTGCCAAAACATTCGTTACCTTTTTGGATGTCCTTGATATCACTGTCTCTTTTGCAACCACTACACTCATTTCATACTCAGAAAAGTTTGAGGTAGAATTCAAACCAAGGTATAAATCAACCACTCCTTTAATCGTATAGATGGCACCTGAGCCAATCAGTAAGGAAAGGACCAGTAATACCGTTGTAAAAACACGTGCCTTATTGAACCAAATGAAAAGAGCAGATAAAACTGCTACTGCTATCATCAATACTGTTGAAATGATATTCAGGTACCGAAAAGCTAAGATATTATACCTGAAAATGTAAAAAAATCAATAAAGATATTAATAAAAATATAAATAATTAATAAACTAATATTTACAATTCTAAAACGCTTTGTTTTACCAGTAACATCGCTACTTCTTCTTCGAGACATATTGATAAACACTTCCTAAACAAAAATTACTCCATCCTATTATATCACAAATAAATTGAATTCTTCCTTATTTTTTTAAGATTTTTAAGAAATCAAAATAAAGTCCTTTAAAATAGCTTGAAAACAGCTTTTTAAAGTTTTTATGAAAGAAAAAGCTTGATATGAGAGATAAACCTAATAGTGCATATTTATACTGATTATTTATTATATCATTCAAAAATTTCTTTGCTCTTTTTTTCCTAAAAAAATCTAATATTTTTTTCCTTTGAACATCTAAATATTTGACTGAAAAAATATTTTTTTCGCACCTGACTTGTGAGTTTTTATTATTTATAAAAGAAAAACAAAAAAACTCTTCGAAGAGTCTTTTTCCTCGAAAAGTTTAAAAAAACCAGATAGTCTATCTATTTTATAAAAACTGCTTTTTGCAAGCTCAGAGCCCTATGTTAGATTAGATTATCCCTGTCAACTTGCTCATAGGCCTGGAGGCCATCATTAAGCTTGTCCCAGATGACTACCTGGCCTGCCTCAAGGGACTTCTGTACATCGATGATCCGCTGATTGGAAGAACCGCGGAACTGCAACATGAGATTCTTCTTGGTAAGGTCAAAACGGCCATCTACTAGGATGTCAATCAGGCTCAGTAGCTCCAGCTTATCCTCCGTTTCCAGCATCATCTCCTCCCAGGTGTAGCCCGTCCAGGACCAGATATCCTTGTCTGGAAGCTCTCTCCGAATCCGCTTGACCAAGGGCAGGAGAATGCCTGTATTGAGAAAAGGCTCGTCGCCTAGGAGGGTCAGCCCCTGCACATAGGGTTCCGCCAAGTCTTTCATAATCTGCTCCTCCAGTTCTTGGGTATAAGGAATGCCGGCGTTGAAAGACCAAGTTGCTTGCATTATAGCATCCCTCACAGTGGAACATACAGCCACTGACATAGAGGAGTTACGGACACCTTCGCCATCCACAAAGTTAAAGGCCTTATAGTCAATGATTCGCCCTTTACTCAGCTCCTCACTTTTTCCATTCTTGAGGTTTGGGATTGTTCATGACACCTCCCCATCTAACTCTATCCAGTAGCGCTGACTTCTGTCGATTGTATTTTCGTAAACACCGCCAGCAGAGAGAATGGTGCGTCGGCTGGCTTCGTTGTCTTCATCGCAGGTAATCAGCACTCGTTCCAGTCCTTGCTTTCGAGCCTCTGCTAGTCCTAGCTCTAGTTGCAACTTGGCCAAGCCCTTCCTGCGTTGACTGGGCCGGATAGAATAGCCAACATGCCCACCCTCCACAAATAATTTATCATTTAAGGACAAGCGCAGGGATAAAAAACCCAGAGGCAAGCCGGTCTCATCAAAGGATAAAAATTTGATGGCAGGAACCCAGCCTGCTGGCAAATTGGCAGCATCCTCCTGCTGCTCTACAATCTTTAACCAATCCTCATAATCCTTTGCTCGCTTCCAAGTGGAGCCCATGCCACCGTGCATATAGGATTTTGCTGCCTCAAACTCCGCAATCATCTCTAAAATCGCGTCTTTATCTTCCAAAGTTGGTCTTCTTAGCTCCATGCTCCCTCCTTAATTGACATCAATCCAGTAACGCTCTTTCCCGCCTCGAATATCCTCTAAATCTCCGCCATTAGCCAAAATTACTGCTCGACTGGCAGCATTGTCACTATCGCAAGTCACCAGGACTCGTTTTTATATTTTTTTACTTTTGGCTACTTGCAAGCCTTGTCGCATGTTTGCTCTTTTTGCCAGTCCTTTCCCACGCGCAGACGGACGGATACTATAACCGATATGCCCACCTTCTTGGAGCAAAAAGTCATTGAGTCGCAAGCGCAGATTGAGAAAGCCCACAGCCTGACCATCCGCATGACAAAAGAGATTAGTTGGATGTAGGCACAAAACCTTGTGGCAAAGCCTAGACCTGCCTCAGCTAGCTGAATAGTCTCCAGCCAGTCCTCGTAGACAAAATCCGCTCCGCCAAAAGAAAGCCGTCCTGTCGGTCGCCAGGTGCTTCAAAGTCAGCCAGCATCTCTAAAAATCTTTTCCTTGTCTTCTAGTTTCGGTCGTCTCAGCTCCATAGTGCCTCCTGATACGAAGAGAGTGAGACCGCCTGGCGCCCCACTCTGACTTCTATTGTTTCTTGTTCTTTTCTAAAAATTGCTGACGCAGTTTGGCCAATCGTTCTTTCTTACCGCGCCACCCTGCGAATGTTTTTCATGGAAACAACGCACCTGAGCCTTTCCTTTGTCGTCCAATTGATACTTTCCCATCTTAATTTCCTTCGCACTTAATAGTCGAGCCATTCATGTGCTTGACCCGAGCTGATATTTCCTTGTGTCGGCCGTTGACCATTGGACGGGCTTGTGGATTTCCTAAGTAACCACAGGTCCGCTTGACCACATCTACCGTCTTGGGATCGCTGTTGCCACAGTTTGGACAGGTGAAACCACGCTCAGTCGGTGTGAAGTCTCCCTCAAAGTCGCATTTGTAACAGCGGTCAATTGGCGTATTTGTTCCTAAGTAACCAACTCGGTCATAAGCATAGTCCCAGACAGCTTCCAACGCTTTTGGATTTTGTTGCAGAACAGGGTATTCACAGTAATGGATAAAGCCACCTGAGGCCCCCACTTCTGGATAAATTTTCTCAAAGTCCAATTTTTCAAAAGGTGTTGGATTTTTACGCACATCGTAGTGGAAAGAGTTAGTATAGTACTCCTTGTCAGTAATGTCTGGAACGACCCCAAACTTCTCTATATCCAAACGGCAGAAACGGTCAGTTAGACTTTCAGATGGCGTCGAGTAAACAGAAAAATGATAATCGTATTCTTCCGACCATTCACCAACCAAACGCTTCATTTCTTTGACAATATCCACCGTAAATTCTTTAGCTTCTGGGTTGTCTTCCCACTCTCCTCCATAAAAGGCAGTTGCAACTTCGTAAAGACCGATATAACCAAGTGAAACTGTTGCTCTGCGGTGAGTAAAGAGCTGGTCGACTTGATCATATTTGCCCAAGCGTTTACCAAAAGCACCGTATTGATACAAGATTGGAGCATTAGCAGGTGTTGCTTCCTTGGTTCGCTCTACCCGATAGACCAAAAGCATCCTTAGCAATTGCCATTCGCTCAGCAAATAAGGACCAGAATTTATCCTTATCTCCGTCAGCTTCCAGTGCAATCCGAGGGTAGGTTGACAGTCACAACTCCCAGATTCATACGGCCGGAATTGACTTCTTCACCATTCTCATCCTTCCAACCTTGAAGGAAAAGACCGACAACCCATTGGAACCTTGAAAGAGCCAGTCAAGTCGATAATCTTATCATAAGAAAGGACATCTGGATACATCCGTTTCGTCGCACATTCTAGCGCCAGCTGTTTGATATCGTAGTTGGGACTTCCAGGCTCTAAATTAAGACCACGCTTAAGAGTGAAAATCAACTTAGGAAAGATAGCCGTCCGATGTTCACTTCCCAAACCTTTGATACGGATATTGAGAATGGCTTTTTGAATTTCTCTCTCATAACGATTGGTTCCCAAACCAAATCCTAAAGAAGTGAACGGTGTCTGGCCATTAGAAGTGAAGAGGGTATTAATCTCATACTCCAAGGACTGCATAGCATCGTAGATATCTTTTTTTGTTTTTCCCAAGCGTAATCGTCTCTTTTTGTCAGCCAGCACCCAATCCTTGGCATCTTTTTAAGTGCTTCTGATAATTGAGTTCTGCATAAGGCGCCAAGACCTCGTCGATTCGGTCCGCTGAGCAACCACCATATTGACTGGAAGCGACATTAGCAATGATTTGTGAAATTTGAGCTGTCGCAGTCTGAATAGACTTGGGACTTTCTACCTCTGCATTCCCAATCTTAAAACCATTTTTCAGCATACCCTTAAAATCAATCAAGCGACGAGTTGGTCATAGGCGTATAAGGGCTGTAGTCCAAATCATGATAGTGAATGTCACCCTTTTGGTGGGCGTTGGCAACATGGGGTGGTAGCATCTTAAGACCGATGGACTTACCGACAATACCCGCTGTCAAATCCCGTTGAGTATTGAAGACATCACTGTCTTTATTTGCATTTTCGTTGACCACCGTTTGGTCTTTATTGAGCAATTTGTCAATTGTAAAATTAATATCGGTTGCCTGAGAACGATCAAAATCACGCTGAGTTCGATAGGAGATATAGGCTTTAGCAATGGCATATTCATTGGCATTCAAAAGCTCATGCTCAACGATATTTTTGGTTTCATAAATCTTCACATCCTGAGAAAAAAACGATGCGTGATTTCAGCCACAATCTTCTCCGTAATGCCCTCAAGCTTTGCCTCAAGTAAGGGAGACATAGAAGTTACTTCACAAGCAGCCTTGACCAAAGCCTTATAAATCTTATCTACATCAAAACTCACACGACGCCCATCACGTTTTACCACATAAATATCAGGTAAATATGTTTGTGTTTCTTCTCTTAAAGTAATCATATCCCTTCCTCCGTTCGTTTAAGACTCATTATATCACTATAAAATAAAAAAATCAATATCTTGTGTAATAATTTTAATTTTTAATTAAAAACACAAGATATTGATAATATTATTAAGTTCGTAAAGCTTGAACTGACCGAGTCTAGATTAACTTTTCTTATAATTTGATGACAACAACTTCTTAACTTTTTGCTAATAAGGGGACTTTTTCATTGACCGCAATATAGCGTGGAAGATTCTCACTGAGCTGATTTTTCAAGCAGAATCTGATTCTCCGTTGTATCAACATATAGCTTAGGACTTAGAATAGATGCGACTGATAAACGACCAGTCGATTGATAGAGACTGGCAGTATTATCCCATGCATAGATTTTATCTCCTTTGGTTGATTCTTTCTTAATATAGTTGCTGATAGTAGTCCGATCACTTGCCTCCGAGCCAGCCAATCCATAGGTCTGAATAATCAGGGCAACTAACAAGAAGGACATAGCAATGAGTGGTAAAAAGAAATTCCCAGCAAAATATTTCTTCCAAGCAGAAGCAGTCCTTTTTCTTCTTACATGACGACCTTCAGAAAAGCTTCTGCCAAACCAGTTTGCTAGTAGAATCATCACAAAAGGAAGCATGGGCAAGAGCTGAAAACTGCCTTGACTCGGCGAAAAGAGATTGAACAAGAGCAGGGTTAAAAACACCCAAGACACCTAGATAACGGAAAGGCTTTTTGATTCTTATCTACTGAAGTAGCTACGGACATAATCAAGGCAGTGAAAATTCCCAAACCTATAAATAAGCCTCCAAGCAGAAGGAGATTAGGCCATTCTGAAGCCCGAAAAGCTAAATTCTCAAAGAGATGGGTCGCTTGGCTGATCGCTTGACCAAAAGTCCCCTTCAAACAGTATAGTAGCCCAAGGGATAAAAGACTAGCGAAAAGCCCAGCAAACCAGCTAAGAGTTGATAAAAACCATGCGCCAAACGCTTACGCGCAATATGAAAGATTGTCCAAAACGAGAAACACTAAGCCATAAAACACAATACTAGTAAATGGATCTACCAAAAAGCTAAAGGCGCCAATAGCCCCTAGTAAGATAAAAGCCATTATCTCCCCACCTCGTCATTGACATAGCGAGCCAAAAAGTTCAGGCTCCACATGATAAAAGGCAGAACGAAAATACTAGCATATAAGCCACCAAAACCTATAGTTAATACAAAAGATAAAAATAAGGAAGTAGCTGTTGAGCCAAAGTTTTTCTCAGTCAGTCGATAGATAAACCGAAAGAGATAATTTCCCGCTACGAAAAGTGCCAAAAATTGCAAGACAGCAAAGATAAGACTTCCTAGAAAAATACTCCCTAACCAAGCCTGCACATAGTAGAGCATACCACTTGTCCCGTAAAACTGACTGTATGCAACTTGGCCCCGAGTCATAGCCCAGCCGGCATATAAATTTTGACTTTGTAGATTGGTTGCTAAAGAAGTAAACAAGGGATTAGCAACACTAAAAAAACTAGCTAAGAGACTCCAGAAAAACAAATTCCCGAAAGGAGCCTTAGTTGGTTGAAAGCGAGCTTCCTCCTGAACTTCTCTCTCCTCTGTTTCAAGTTCACTTTCTTCTATTTTCGTTTCAAGTTGCTCTTTCACTTCCTGATTGTCAAATTCATCAAACATAATATCTCTCCTCAATATAGTCTTTACTAGTATATCAAAAAGTCGTCCATCTGTCAGTTTTTCCTTTTAATGCTCTACTGATCTACTGGCTGAGCTAGTTGCTTCTATCAGGGACCCTACTATGAGGCTTCTGAGACAAGTCATCTATTCTGAGCTTGGATTTGGCTAGAATTTCTAATTCCCGAAATCTTCGATAAGATTTGATTCCTAACCCGCCTGATTTTGTTTGAATAAGCTCTAACTTCATCGAAAAATCCTTTTTACTTTTTATATTCGTAAAAATAAGAAGGTTGGTTGCTTATTTAACAGAGCAACCCAAATCCTTCTCACTCGATTCATCATTAAAGCATAGGTGCAAAAAGCTGTACGATTTCCTTCAAAAGATTTTGATACCAAGTAGACTTGAAGACGCCATCATAGACTTCGGTCGAAACAGCAAAAATTCCTTCAAAATCAGCTTTTATGTCTGCTAGAGCAGGTACTTTATAAAGGAGAACAGCATTTTTCATAGTGGTGAACCAAACTTCGATAATCAAAGTTTATGGTCCCCACTACTGCCAGTTCATCATCGGCGATTACATTTTTACTATGGACAAATCCGGGTGTATACTCATAAATACGTACCCCAGCCTCCAAAAGTTCCCGATAAGATCCTCGAGTAATCGGCTGAATCAGTTTTTTATCTGTTATATAAGGCGTGACAATTCGGACATCTACTCCTCTCATGGCTGCATTTTTGATATCCTCCGTCAGGTCATAATCGATAATCAAATATGGAGTGGTGATATAAACATAGTCCGTTGCCTGACTGATAATGTTCTGGTATACATTTTTACCGACTTGCGCCTGATACATCGGCTTAGGACCACTTCCGTACGGAACGTAGAGACCTTCCCCTTTTACCGCTTTATTTTCCAAGTGATACTTGTCAAAATCAGTAATTTCCCCTCGGTTGATATACCAGTTCATCAGAAAAAGTCTAGTCAGAGCTTTAACAGCCCTGCCATCCATCCGAATTCCGCCATCTTTCCAATGACCAAAGCGCTCAATATGATTGATATATTCATCAGCCATATTGATACCTCCAGTATAGCCGATCTGCCCGTCAATAACTAAAATCTTACGATGATCTCGGTTATTGTAAGCCACTGTCATACGAGGGATCACCTTATTAAACTTATGAGCATCAATTCCACAAGCTCGCAAAGTCTGACTATAATCCCCTGGCAAAGTTGCCATACAGCCGATATCATCATAGAGGAGCTTAATCTCCACTCCTTGAGCTGCCTTTTTCTTGAGAATATCGAGAATACTATTCCACATCTTTCCTTCTTCGATGATATAGTATTCCAAAAAAATAAATTTTTCTGCGGCTTTCAAATCCTCTAAAATAGCCGCGTACATCTCTTCTCCCAAGGCAAAAATACCGAGAAGAAGTTCCATCGTAAACATCCGCGTTGTGATCCATACTGAGCAAAAGACTTAATGATCCCAAACGCTGATTTATTTGTCTTTTTTAAATCAAGTCTCAGCTCATAACTATTATCCTCACGAAACTTCATGGAATCCATATTTCGCAACTGCTTCATTTCTTTACGGGATAATCGACGCTCCCCAAACATGAGATAAATCAGAGGGCCTATAACTGGGATAAAAGTGATTAGAAGCCAGGTTACCTTACTTTCTGGTGTCATAGACCGATTAACAATAGAAAAATCGTCCCCACTGTCAATAAAAGTAACTACTAGAATCCATAAATCTTTATTGATTTCACCCAAATAGAAGAAAAGCCAAAAAACAAAGAAGAGTTCTAGTAGCATGACAATGATGCTGAAACCGTATTTTGACATCAATAAGCGAAACTTTCTCACACACCTACTCCTCATTTTTCTTATATTTAGTATAGCGAGGCCACCTCAATAAATCAAGCAAAAACAGGATGATATTCTCATAAAGGTAAAATAAGAAGGCTGATTAAACCAGCCTTCTTATTTTTATTGTTTAGTGAAGACAATGGTGTCATCTTGATCTTGCTCCTGGTCAATATCCTCAACAGTCAGTTGATTGCCATTGATATAGTATCGATGAACATCATCGCCAATCAAAATTGATTGATTTGTGGTATCAATCTCGACTAGTTCAACCTCTTCTTCTCCATCCGAATCCACCTTTGTTAAAGTTCCTCCGTCTGCTGAAAGTGTCAAAGTCCATTCCCCACCTTCATAGGCGGCTACATATGTACCTTCCAGCTCTGTACTATCAGCAACTGTTGTTGGCGAAGAAGACGAGGTTGAGCTCGCCCTACTGCTGGAAAGAGATCCTGAGCTAGATGTTGAATTAGCAGAGCTAGAAGAGACTAAAGAACTAGAAGACTGACTTGTTTGAGTCCTTTGACTTTGATGATTACTATTACTGCAAGCAGATAAGGCAAGAAACGCTAAGGTCGCGATTGCTAAAAGCATTGATTTTTTTGAAAGGGACATATCCTTTCCTCCTTGAACTATCGAAGTTAGACCTAGAACAATATTAAAGTTAAGCTCTCATATCGCTGGTTCTAGCTTTATTATAACAAAGACTTTTTCCAACCGTCAATTTATCTATCCCTTTAAAACTGACGAACCTCCGCAATGAAGTAGAGCGAGCCCGTAACAAATAATAAAGAGCAGGAATGTCTTGTTTGTAGATAATCTCTTATAAAGTCCTGATAATCTCTTATAAAAGGTAGGTCACCCGCTTCTTGCTCACCTATTGTTTCATCATATGAAAAAACTAGTCAGCGACAAACTTGCTTGTGGCAATTCTTCTTGCAAATACTGTAACATTTCCGAATAGTCTTTTCGCTTTAAGGCACCAAACAAAAATCAAGTTTCTTTATCCTCTTCTTGCCGAATGAACTCCACTAAGCGTTTAACTGCAGGTAAATTATGAGCCCCCATCCAAATAAAGGCCATGGCATATTTTTCCAAACGCCCAGCCCAAGTCGTCTGAGCCAAAAGCTTTTTACCAAACTTTGATCTGGTTGCCATGACTGACGCTCCATAAATAAAAGAAAAGCTTCCACAGCCACAGTCGCATTTTCCTCTTGATAGGTCCCTGGTAAACCAAGTTCTAGATCAGACCAATAATGTTGCCCCGCTCAAAGCACCTTGTCTTTGAGAGAAAAATCTGTGCCATATTCGTATAATTCAATATTCAATTCCCTTGCCCGCTTTCGACAAACTTGGCGCGCAACTTCTGGCAAAGGTCCGATAACCGCTGGATTCCCAGCTTTAAAAATTCCAGCCTTTTGCTCAGCAATTGACTCAAGCGAAGACCCTAGAGTTTCCTGATGATCTAAGCCAAAGCGACGTAATGACCGAGACACTCCCAGTGATAACATTGGTTGTATCTAACAAACCGCCGATTCCCACCTCAATCAAGGCCACATCCACCTCTTGCTCTGCAAAATACAAAAAGGCAATCAGACTGAGAATTTCAAAATAAGAGAGTTGATCATGGGTTTCTAATAAACTTTTCTCCATTTGGTGCACTTGATTGCCTAAACGGGAAAAATCTCTCTCCGAAATTGGCTCTCCATTTAGACAAATCCGATCACGAACAGTTTCCATGTGTGGCGATGTAAAAGACCCAACTCTTTTTGATGTTGAACAAACAAATGCTGTAAAAAGCCACTGTTGAACCTTTCCCATTGGTTCCAGTCACATGAATCATTGGACATGCTTTTTCCGGATGACCTAGCAAGCTGATTGCCTGTTTCATTCGCTCCAACCCTGTACGAAAATTTAACCCAATTCGATTGTTCAACCAGTCCTCTATTTTCTCCATCTTTTTCTCCCTAGCAAAGAGAGCCATGTGAATCATCAACCTGCTCTCTTTTTCAATTTATTTCATCAAAAGTAAACACTCTGTCTCGGCTTGTCAAGAACAAAGTAAATACAGCCTAAAGCTCTCTCAACTCTGTCAAACTAAGCTGGAAACTAACGTTTAGGCTCAAAAATTTTACTCTTCCATGAAGCTATTGAAAACTTCTTCAATCATATTCCACTCTTCTTCAGAATCTTCTGGAATTGGTTGAAGATCGCCTTCAGTTCCGTCTTCGTTTTTCAGTAAATGAATATGCTTGAATTTCTACTTCACCATTCTCATCTTCTTCCGCATTAGCCGGCACAAGAAGGACATAGTTCTTTCCAAATTCTTCCATACCGTCAATCGTCAAAAGGATTTCAAACAAAGTTTCATTACCTTGCTCATCCACTAGGGTAATTAATTCACGCTCTTCATGCTCGTGGTCATGGTTATGATCATGCGCCATATACATCATCCCTCAATCTTTCTAATAATTTCGATCTAAATAATTTTGTAAAATCAGCTGGGTAGCAATTTATCAATCACTTTTTACGTTTATTCCTGCTAATGTCCGCCTGCTCTATCAACATACGCTCAGCGGCCACTGTTGTCAAACGTTCATCTTGGTACTCAACCGGTAAGCCAAACAATTCTGAAACTTTGGTACCGTATGCCTGACTAGCTTCGACACGAGGTCCACTAGTATTGTTCATGTTTTTAGGAAGACCAATGACAAACTTGTCAACCTTATATTCAGTAACTAGCTCACTAAGACGTTCAAAACCAAACTCTTCTTGATCTTCATTAATCTGAATAATTTCTAAACCTTGAGCTGTAAAGCCAAGTGGATCGCTGATTGCAACTCCCACCGTTTTAGAACCAACATCCAATCCCATAATTCTCATTAAAGATCGATGCCTTGCCCTTTCAGATAGTAGCGAACCAATTCCTCAACAATCTCATCACGCTCATATTTGCGAATTTGATTGCGAGCATTGTTGTAACGAGGTACGTACGCAGGATCCCCACTGAGAACATACCCAACGATTTGGTTGATTGGATTGTAGCCCTTTTCATTAAGCGATGTATAGACATCTGTCAACGTCTCGCTAATCTCTTTTTTATTTGAATCGTCGAGATTAAAACGTACTGTTTCATCTGTAAATCCCACAATTACACCCTCTTTTCGTTAGAATACTACTATTATAGCATATTTCAAATCTTTTCACAAATGTTACAAATTAATATCAGCCCCTAAAAACAAGCGGAAAGGACTTGTCTTATTTTTCCTCAGTTGCACCATTCAAGAGTTGATTTTTCCACATATTGAGTCGGCTTAACCTTTACTAAGTCTTTTTAGGTTTAAAAGCTTTTAAGATACTCCATTTCAGCTGCTTTTATGAATATCTAAAACTTGAAAATCCAGATTGGTTACACGTTTCAGTTCATTTTCATTCAAAATCTGCAAAAGTCATGGAGAAGCCTGGTAAATTTTTCACCTGTTGATAATGTTCATCTGTTTCCAAGGATTGATTCAGTACCGTCTGCGCTTCTTCCAAACCATATTCTGCTACAGCTTGTTTTAAATCATCAGAACTCGGTGTTACTTGCTCCAAAAACCAAACCTAAAAATTCCTCACCTTTATAGGTCACAATCTGCTTTTCTTTGCGAACCATCTTCAGCCTTTGGAAAAAAATCAGTGTCCTCGTTACTACAGTATTCTTTTCTGCATTGGCGATAATAGGCAAGGTTGTGTCTAGTTTATCTTTAGAATCAGATGAACTTGTATTTGTTTTTTTCTGACCACAGGCAGTTAAGGTCAGTAGAGCAAGTCCCAAAAAGTAGCACTATCTTCTTCATTATTTAGCCTCCTAAGCTTATTTTTACCACACTCACTGCTTCTGTCAATGCTAGACTTATAAAGTAAAAAGGGCTGGAAACAATCCCCAGATTTACTATCACTAGCAAACGGGCTTGTCCAGACTCCTTTTCTTTTATAATGTGCTTTTTATTTTACAAGGCCGCTCTCAAACGCGCTTCCGCATTTTCAACATTGCGTACAGATCGTGGGAGAAAGGCACGAATATCGTCCTCTTTATACCCGACTTGCAGGCGCTTGTCATCGACTAATATTGGGCTTTTCAGGATGCGTGGCGTTTCCATGATAATATCAATCACTTCACTCACACTCAGATCTTCAATATCAACACCAAGACCTTTTGCATAGCGATTCTTAGAAGATACAATGCTTGCTACACCATTTTTCAGTTTTTGGTCAAAATGTCTAAAAATTTCTTTTTTTGTGATTCCCTCTTTGCCGAGGTTCTGTTCTTTGTAAGTTAATTGATGGGAATTAAGCCAGGTCTTTGCTTTCTTACAGCTTGTACAACTTGAAACTGTGTAAATTGTAATCATGTAAGGACTCCTTTCAGTACCCGATACTACTATCGTAGTCTATTATACCACAAAAACCATCGGTCTTGCGACCTATTTTGGAAAAATTATTCCTCGATTTCGATGGCGTCATCTAATTCTAGCGTGACTTCTTCGATATTTTCAGTGATTTTTCCTGTGGTTTTCGGAGCTGCTGTTTCCCCTTCTAGGTCATCCTCAATCAAGCCAAAACGAACGCGGACTTGACGGTCGATTTCGTCAAAGACTTCTGGATGATCTGCCAAGTACTTCTTAGCGTTTTCAGATCCTTGACCAATCTTTTCATCGTTATAAGAATACCAAGCACCAGCTTTCTTGATGATATCCAAGTCAGTCGCAATCTTAATCAACTCACCCGTCTTAGAAATTCCTTCTCCGTACATGATTTCCACAAAGGCTTCCTTGAATGGTGGAGCTACCTTGTTTTTCACGACCTTAATCTTGGTTTCCTTACCAACATTGGTATCCTTCGCATCGCCAGTACCCTTGATTTGGGTATTGCCACGGACATCCAGACGAACTGAAGCGTAGAATTTGAGGGCTCGTCCACCTGGTGTTGTTTCAGGATTTCCAAACATAACCCTCAACTTTTTCGCGAAGTTGGTTGATAAAAGATAGCAATTGTTTTTGTTTTGTTGATAGAAGCAGACAGTTTACGCATGGCCTGACTCATCATCCGAGCCTGCAAACCAACGTGGCTATCTCCGATATCGCCATCGATTTCTGCACGTGGTACAAGAGCTGCAACGGAGTCGATGACAACTAAATCAACTGCACCAGAGTCAATCAATTTCCCAGCAATTTCCAAACCTTGCTCACCAGAATCTGGTTGAGACAGCAGGAGTTCATCAATATTAACACCTAAAGCAGCTGCATATGATGGGTCCAAAGCGTGCTCAGCATCGATAAAGGCAGCAATACCGCCTTCTTTTTGTGCTTGAGCAACAGCATGAAGGGCAACCGTCGTCTTACCAGAAGACTCTGGACCGTAGATTTCAATGATACGTCCCTTAGGGATAACCACCAGCACCAAGGGCAATATCCAAGGCCAAAGAGCCAGAGCTCATGACTTGAACCTTTTTGCTCTGCTCGCTCGCCCAGACGCATAATCGCTCCCTTACCAAGTCCTTTTCAATATTTTTCAGAGCATTGTCTAAGGCTTTTTGGCGCTCATCTCCAAATTTTTTGTAATATCATCTAAATTCTTTTGTTTCTTTGCCATTTATTTCTCCTATTTTTCTAAAAATGTCTTTTGGCTATCTTTAAATTATACCAAAAATTAACTATTTAATAAAGTCCTTCGTACCAGATTAAAGGCGTGCAGAACAGCAATTTTTCGCACATCACGCCGGCTACGTCCAGCAATATTAACCTTAATCGTTTCCGTTCCTGAAGCACTAGCTAAGCCGATAAAAACAGTCCCTGCTGGATGGCCTTCCAGTGAATCTGGGCCTGCCACACCTGTCAGACTAACAGCTAGGTCACTTTCGGTCAGCTTTCTAGCCTGCTCTGCCATTTTCCCTGCCGTAAAAGCTGAAACCACTCCATGCTTCTCCAAATCTCCCAGTGGAATATCCAGCATCCGGCTCTTTTTCCCCCATGCTGTAGGTGACAAAGCCACCTGAAAAATAGCTGAGGCTCCAGCAAAAATCAGCTAAGGTCGCTTGAAAGAGGCCTGCTGTCAGACTCTCCGCTGCCGAAATCGTCTTCCCTTGACTCTTCAGCAACTCAAAAGCCACCTGTGCCAAGGAATTGTCATCCCCTGTAACCATAGAAAAATCTCTGACAAGGGCTGTCCCTCAAAAGTCTTATGTTCCAAAATTTCCTTTTCCACAGCCTCAAACTTGGTGTCAGCTTCTACCTGACTCAGAGCCTTGGTGGACAGTCGTAGGGTAACTTCCCCTGTCTTTGCATAAGGAGCAATGGTGGGGTCACTCTGCGCTCAATCATCTCTGACAAAATAGTCACTAGCTGACTCTCGCCGATACCAAAGAAACGCAGACACCCGTGAATATAATTTCTGGCCTGTGGATAAGAGGGGAACCAGCTCGTTATTGACCATGGGCTTGAGCTCACTAGGCGGACCAGGGCAGGACTACATAGGTCACTCCGTCTGCTTCTAACAAGCCTCCGACAGCTAAACCAGTCGCATTTGGTAACGGAGTCGAGCCTTCAACCAGCTGGGCCTGACGCTCATTGTTGGGCGTTCGAGCATAATCTGGTCGACTAGCAAAAAGCGATCCAGCTTTTCCACAGCTTCTGGGTCAAAGATTAGCTCACGCCCTAAGAACTTAGCCAAGGTCTGCTTGGTCAAATCATCCTCTGTTGGCCCTCAAACCTCCTGTCAGAATAATCAGATTACTGCGTCCTTTTTGCAATCTCTAGGATTGAGAGGAGACGATTTTCATTGTCCCCCACTGCTGTCTGAAAAATAGACATCAATCCCCAGACTCGCCAGTTTTTTTCAGATAAAAAATTGGGCATTGGTATTGACAATCTGACCCGTCAGAATCTCGGTGCCCACAGCAATAATTTCTGCTTTCATAGAACCTCCTACCTTACTATTCGGAATTGGCTTTATTTTATCACAAAAAATCTTAAAAAAAGGTGATTTTTCATTTCAGGAAATAAAAAGAGCTGTCAAGTTCCTTGACAAACTTGTCAACATGCTGTGGAAAACTTTTAAGAATGACTAGTGTTATGCAGAATAACTGGATTGTTAGGAAAATGCTATTGGCAAATGGTTTCATTATTTTTTTATAATAAAGATGAAAAAAAGGAAATCATCTAAATATTTTTTTATTTGAAGAAAGGAGATCATCATGAAAAATTTCACAAGTACTCAAAAGATATTCGTCAACAAAAATCAACTCACTCAGGAGGCCTTGGCGGAAAGGCTCAAGGTTTCCCGCTCTGCCATTGCTCGCTGGGAAAGCGAAAAAGGTATCCCTGAAATTGGAAATCTCATCGCTATCAGTTGGGAATTTGATATCAGCCTGGACACACTCATCAAGGAGGATGAGCGCTTGGAGAAAAAAAGGTCATCGAAGATAGCAAGGCCAAAAAAATGGCATTATTTAGTCATCCTCTACCTTTTTTTCCATCTTGGTTTATATTGGTGCCTTCGCTTACTTGCACCATATCTTTATGGCTGGCTTCCTCATCTCCACCCTCTTTATGCTTTTTCTATGAATTACGCATCTTTATCAAGGAAAAGATTTGGATGCAGAAGGATAACTAAACAAAAATTCCTTGGATGTTAGAAAACCAAGGAATTTTTTTCTATGAAATAAGAAACAGAGTCACCCTATTATGAGACATATGAAAGAGAGCAGGCAAGCAAAGATTGCGTTCGCTTTTTACATATAAGATAGCAAAGAAAATTTCACTAGAAAATCGGCAAATTGTTTGACTCAATTCTGTTAAAAAGAGATGTCTAAAATGTAAAGTCGCAAAGAAAAAGAGGAAAGTAAAACTGCAATCACCTTGTTCAGATACTTACCAAAAATTAAACATGATAGAATGCTGAATGTTTTTACATAGACATTAGACAAACTTCCTTGCCATAAAACAAAAAAAGCAACCAAGAAAAGATTCCTGCACCTAAGAGAATGGTCGCATCCAACCAAAGAGAACGCTTAAAGTCCCGATCAAAGAGCCCTAGACTACGCTGAACCATGGCTTTTTTGATATAAAGCATCTTGACTGCAAAAAAGAGGACTGCAAAAACGAAGAATAGAGTCCAAATTGCCAGAGAACGTAAATTCATAAAAAGAAAATTAACAGGTACTAGATACCAAGGAAGATCCGCACCTGAATAACTAACTCCAAAGCTCGCTGCATTTCAGTTTCTAACTCCGCTGGTAACCCTTTAACATATCCGACTCCTTTTTACTAAATTTGTATCAAATATCTTCCTGATTAGTATGAAAAATCCGATAAAAGCAATCATTTGTATTTCAAAAATTTATTGGAACTTTTCTCTTTATGTTATGCGTTTGTCGTGTCATCATAAATTATTTTTTTAAACGCTTCGTATAGTTTTTTTATAGAACTCTTTCTTTTTCTTTTTGATTATTAAACTCTTTTTTTGCCGTAATCAAAATTCGCTACTGAAAATCCTTGCCATCATCAGAAAAAAAGTGAAGAATTCTATCCCAATCAATTTATTATTTTTTTAGCATCTACTACAGTAGTTCCTAAATTATTGTTAAATTGTTTAACTTCTTCTTCACTAACTCCAAATCCCATAGCAGTGCCATCTGCAATAATATTTGAAAATACTTCTTCTGAAGATGCTACTTCTTTGACAGATATTAGATAGACAGCATCTTCTGTTTCTACTTGCCTTATCTTATCCCATCTTTCGGTATCATTCGAAGAGATTGTATAGACTGTTAAATCCACCGAAGGTTTATTGGGATTTTCTTTTTTAATCACTTGTTTGCCAATTAAGACGATTGCGAGTATTCCAATGACTAGTAGCAAACTAATAAAAATTTTCTTTTTCATGCCTGACTTCCTATATCTTTTATATCAATGATAACATCAACTTTACTATATACAGCTGGATCATGTGTTGCTATAATAACATAATTATTCTTGGCTGCTTCACTCAATAATAAGTTGATGATTTCATTCCCAATCTCACTATCCAAGGCTCCTGTAGGTTCATCCGCTAAAATAATTTTACGCGGTTTCATTAACATTCTTGCAATAGCTACACGCTGAGCCTGTCCCCCAGACAATTCATATATTTTATGTTTTAAATAGTCCGTAGAAAGGCCTACTTTTTCAAGTATCTCAGATATAATCTTTTTGTCTTTATTGAGGAGTTTTAAATTATCATATACTGTTTTGTTTTCTATCAAAGAATAATTTTGGAATACATACCCAATAGTATTTTTAAAATAGGTTCTTTCTTTTGTTTTCCAAATATCCTGTTTATCAACTAACACTTTTCCACTGTCAATTTTTTCTAGCCTTCCTATAATGTTTAGCAAGGTACTTTTACCTGAACCCGAACCGCCAATCAAGGCGTAGCTTTTCCCAGCTTCAAAGGTTAAATTTAAATCTGTAAATATTTCTTTTGAGCCATATTTTTTTGTAACATTCACAATTTCAATTGTCATTAGTCATCTCCTTTTAGAATTTGAGTGTATCTATCAGATAATTTTCTGAAACTTATTATTATTGACATCATTAAAACCGTTAAAGAAGCAAGACCAATATACAATAACTCTATTTGTCCAGTCATGATAAATGTCAATAAGATAACCATTATAATCGTTATCATAAAATATTTTAGACTTGAAATGGCTATACTTGTTTTCGATAGGCCTAAAATGATTTTTTTGACATAGTCATTCTGTTTTAAGGCAACAAACATTTGAGCATATTGATAAATGAGTAGAAATACAATTCCACAAATAATTATTTGCAGTATTTTTGAAAGGAGAATTTGGTGCTCTAAAGATTGAATATTAAGTTTCACAGTTTGGTAAACCTCGACTGGATTGATTGAAAAATTCAAACTAGCACTCAAATCGTTGATTTCCTTAATTGCTTCTGGACTAAAAAGTGAGTTATATATGATATTGCTTGCCAAAATAAAATCGTTAGTTTCTACCATTTTATCAGTATCTAATACAACCACTATATTACTCTTACTATTTGTCACACTTTCCAAAGGTAGATTATCTTTATTTTCAGGGACACTACTGCCATTTTCATTGAAATAGAAAAATTCTTGCCCATCAGGAATGACTTGCACCGTAAGATCATCTTTTGTATAGTTTGTACCAGTAAATTGTTCTGCTACAACCGTATTCTCGATTGATGCCTTATTCTCTTTAAATTTATTAGGAATATAGATGGTTGCTATTTTATTATCTAAAATACGATAGTTTGTTCCATTAACTTTATTTTGTACCTTAGCACCTGTTTGATTGATATAAACCAGCTCTTTATTAACCTCTGGATTCGTTATCCCATCACTTTTTAATTGCTTAGAAAAATCTTCTGTAACATGAGAAGTTTTCATAAAATCTGGAACATAGGCTGAAGATGATTTGATATATATAAAATCCAGTTTTTTTAAGGCTTTAGCAATCTCTATATACTTAGCTCCTGAGTCATTTGCTTCTTCTCCATTAGTAACAGATTCATTTTCAATACCCAAAAACTCTAGTCTTTTCCAATCTTTTACTGCACTCCATGGTTCTAAATGCTTTATCTGTATATTTATCTTTGATTGACTAGCCTTTGTTTCCCGTAAAAAGACTCCTGAAACAACTATTATGCTAGAAATAACCGCAAGCCATACGATAAAAATGAGGCTGTTTTTGGCCTTATTTTTTATAATTTCAATAGGCTTTTCAACCTGAATCGTCAGCCAAAATAAAACAAAGGTGATGAGATCAATGATTTGAAAAATTATAAAATTGGTTAGAAGTAGAGAGAAGAATAACTTGGAACTATAGGTGAAGAGACCACTCCCCAGAAAAGAGCCATAGAAAACCATCAATAAAGCAACTAAAAATCAGCTCAAAAAGTAACAGAAATTAAATAATCCTTTTTTTAGGGTTATACACAGGCAATCCTAAAGAACGTCTTATCATCCCTTCTTTAATCTTTCTCGCTCTAACAACAAATAAAAACAACTAATAAGGTTAAGTAAATTGAAATCATTAACAAAAATCTTAAAGAGCCAGTAAATTGTATCATTCCTCCCATATACCAAGGGTAAGCCATATATACTACTTGCAGACCTGTAGACGTAAGTTTTTTTAAACCATTTGAATCTATTTCCCCTAGAGTATAGTACATCCCTGTTATCGGTACAGACTTTAATTGTTCGTAGCTGGCATCATCAAGATTTATATAAGTCAACTGTCCTGAATTCTGAACCACCGGCTTGTATATTTTAACTTTTTTCTCTTCTGATAGGCCACTAATCATTTGATATATTTCTTCATTAGAAAGATTGCTTTTCCCTTGAATGGAGAAGGCACCATCAATTGGTAAAGGTATTGGTTTTTGAGTATCACTAATACTAACCAGACCAATGGCAGCAATTAAGCAAAAAAAGAGTCCTATAACACCTAATTTTAATTTCATAAGCTCCTACCTATATTATAAAAGACCCTATAATATTATTGGGTCTTCCAACTTTCATAAACTATTGTTAAAAATTTAAAAGTAGTTCCAATGTGCATTTAATCGAACATCATTCCAACTTTTTGTTGAACTTGACATTGCCCATCCATATTTTTTTGAGAATCAGATGACTTAACAGTTCCCCAAAGATTAGTTATCGAAGATTTTGAACCAATATTATTCGGAGATTTAACATAGTAATTAGAATAACCATAGTTATCATTCACACCATAATTCCATTCATCAATAATCGGATATGGGGCTGGATATGCTACTTCTGCACTAACGATACTAGTCATAGTAGTTAGCCCAAAACCTAAAAGAAACTGTAGCTAATAAAGCTAATGTTTTATTTTTTTAATTCTTATTTTCATAACTACACTTCTATATTGAATATTTTTATAGTTTTTTTAGAGAATATTTTTACCTTTTCCAATTTATAGCTTAGCTAGTCACAATCAACGACCCTCATTGGACTCTGCTCCCTTTCCTATTCTATTCACTTTATCCCCCATGGCCACCACCATGGGAGTGCATTTACAAGCATTATTAGCGTCATTGCCAATAAAAATAGAATTGTATTTCACTTTCTTCATTTTTGCCCTCCTTTTTTTATTTCATGATATACTATTTTTAAAAATATTTTTTTCAAAATGTAGCTTTTTAGTAACATTTTAAAAAGGAGTTCTTATGCGCTGGGATTATGGAAAAAAATCTATAAAGAAATTAGAAAAATCAAAAGGGTTGACTCAAGAAGAAATTTGTGGAGATTTTTTTAGCTCGCTCAACTTTGGCACGAATTGAAAGCGGGACAAGTCGTGCCAAAGTTCGATACCATGATTTTTTTACTTCGCCAGATAGATATGACACTAGAAGAATTTAAATACATTTGTGATTATTATCAACCTAGTCAACGGCAGAAAATTTTAAATTCTCTGTATAACCAAGGTGAGACTATTGTAGGGACGAAAGGTTTGTTACAATTAAAGAGAGAATGCGAGGCATATCTATATAAACATTCCGATATTCCGATTAAACATGCTTTAGATAGCATCAATATTACTATTCATCTGAGACAAAATGGAATTTCTGAGACAAAAGAAATTAATGCTACTACCAATAAAATTTGGGCGTATTTAGAAAAACAGGACACTTGGTATGAAAGTGATTTTCGACTTCTTTCTACTATCCTTTATTTCTTCCCTTTAGAAAATATCAAACAATTTACCCAAAAGATTTTAAATAGCATAAAAAAATACCAATCATTTCGCAATGGGAATAATCTACAAATCGGACTCTTAGTCAACCTTTCTACCATCTATCTTTATAATGGATTAAAGAGAGAATGCGCTGAAATTACTAAGTACATTTACGATTTGTCAAAAAAGGAAAAACGTTATGATTCCCTCGGGCTTTCACAGATTCGACTTGGAATTTGCAAAAATGATAACGAATTAATAAAAAAAGGGATTGCTCTACTACAACTTGCCGATGAAAAAGAGCTAGTAAAATCTCTAAAAGAAGAAATTGAAAAATACCGTTGAGAATCTTTCTCAAACGGTATTTTTATGTAAATTGAAGTCACAATCATTTTCATGATCATTGATAAGGCCAGCTGCTTCTAGGAATGAATAGACACAAACGGAACCGATAAATTGAAATCTTTGACAAGGTGTCAAAATACTTTTACAGTCTCTTATTAAACAAAAGGAATCACTATTTTAAATGATTTACATTCTCCCTACTCTCTAAAGATAAATTAGCTGATTATACATTACTTTCATCTTTCTATCTTAAAATAAATGAAATAATAAAAGCAATGATATTATTGCAACAATGAAGGGCAATTGGATACCAGATATTTTTGTCCTTTCTCAGATATAGGATCGAGTGAAGAAGATCCCCAGCAAATGTAGGAAATAGCTGTCACCCACTCTGACAAGGCCCAGCTGTGCATATGAAGGGTGGCAAATAGAAAGGTCGTTAAGACAATACCGAGCCAGTTAGAGAATTTTGCCAAAAAAGTGCCTAGGAAAAAGCGGCGGAAGAAAAACTCTTCAACGATTGGCCCGATAAAGTAACCGATCACCAAGATTAGAAAGGGTTTTTTTCAACAAGGCACCTTGAATACTAGCATCATTCTGTCCCCTGCAATGGCAAGCCCAGACTCTGTTTAATCAGAACTGAAAGCTGGTTGCAGGCAATGGACAGGAGGAAAATCAAAGAACATATACAAGGAGATCGTTTTTAGAAATTCCTTCTTCTTGGTCAGAATCAAGGCCAGCTGCTCCTTTAATTCTTCACGATAAGCTAAGATTCCCAAGATAAATAAAAAGGAAATAAACTGGGTAAATCAACCAATTTATCCCAATCAAACTGCAAGCCCTCTACCTAGGAAATAAGATCGTATAGAGGGTGATAAAAAAATGAGGAGAAATTTTTCTTGTTTTCATTGTTCTACTTCCAATCACAATTATTTTCATGGTCATTGATAAGGCCAGACTGCTTCTAAGAATGAATAGACACAAACAGGACGACAAATTTGAAGCCTTAGCACTGTGCCTTGGACATAGTTTCTGACAGCTCTGTCTTGGCTAAGCATGTATGATCCAATTTCATTGTCAATCGTTTTGAAATCTACAAAGGACCAGATATAGTCATTGAAAAAGCCAAACTGCTTTGAACAGCTAAAAAGAGCTTGGGCGACAACCCTAGTCATAGATCTTCTGTCTTATTGCGGATGATATCAGGATTATTTAAAGAGACATCCAGATCCACATCCGTGTCTGACACTGCAGGGCATCATAGAAATGAAAACTTCCAGCCTGGCGTTTATTCAGAATGGTCTCCCAAGAGAGTCAGCCTGATGGGTCTCATAGACAATTCAAATAATTTATGATCATCATGAGAGGGCTGCCCCTCCTCTCATCATAATGGGCTGCATACAAGGGATTGTTCATTTTTGGTAGCGTTTGGTCATAACTTTCTATTTCACCAACATACTGAGCAGACTTGATATGATTTTTCTGCTGTATCCGTCGTGCCTTAAAATTTCTTGTTGATTTTCTTGAGCTCAGCGACTTTGTAGCCCAAAGCCAGCATGGCTTCATGGCTTCTTCAGCTCCCTGATTATCCATAGTCTGGACGAGCTGCTTGTGTGGACCGTCTGCGCGCTACCTTGCCTTCCAGTCCAGCACCATCTGCTGGGCTGTCTTCTTATCAATCTTGAAACTTGGTCAGGTAGGTAGTGTTTTTTTTGCTCAATAGCGCACTAAGCCCGGCATTATCATCCATATATTGATAAGCAGAACGCTGGGCCAATACCTGAGACTGAAATCAAGCTGAAGGTTGCTTCTCAATTTATCGCAAAGCCGTAAAGGAGCTCCACGTCTTCTCTCACCACCTGGTGCACATAGACCTTGGCTTCCTGATGAAGATGCCCTGAGTAAGCATAAGGATTGGCCACATGAAGAATATAGCCGATAGAGTTGACTTCCAACACAATGTATTTGGCTGTAATCTTGCTGATGATTCCTTTAAAAATATTCGTACATAATCTTCCTTCTTTTTTTGTATCATTTTGCCTATCTAGTATATCATATTTTTTCTGTCTGAAACTGCAAATAGAAGTGCAACCAGCGGTTGACAAAATGTACAGAAAGCTGTATTCTCAAGATAACTAAAAAGCTGTTAGGATAGAGTTAGCAAAGAAAAAGGAGGTCGTAATCATGAAACTCGCTGATAAATTATTTGAACTAAGAAAAGAAAAAAAGGCTGGTCACAAGAAAAGCTAGCTGAACAAATCAATGTCTCTGCCAGAGCATTTCCAAGTGGGAGTCTGAGCCAAGCGTCGCAGAACTCGAAAAAGTTGTAGAGCTGAGCAAGATTTTCCAAGTGACGACAGATTATTTACTTTTAGAAGAAAGCGACAAGCCGGAAATAAAACCCGTCCTCTCAGAAGACGAAAAAAATCGCTACTACAAGGAAGTAAAATCTTATGGCTTCTGGCAAGTTCTATATATTTTTGTATCAGCTCTGGCTATCTTTCTCTTTTTCGCAGGTTCTAGCTTTCCAGCAAAATTTACTGCCCTGGTCTGGTTGACCTTCTTCCTCTTAGTCGCATCCGCAATGGCTATTAGCAAGGCTCTTAAGATTAAAGAAAAGTACTTGGACAAGGTTATAGGCCTTGATGATTTTTAAGAAAGAAGGTGCTAAAGATGAAACTAAAAACTGACAATCCCATACCAGTCAAAACTCGTCTGAAAGAACTCTTTGGCGACTGGCTCTTCATCTCAGGCTACCTCATTTTTCTTTTTACTAGCTATGGGATTTTTACAATCTGGTTCTAGGGGCATTCCTGCATTCACTGAAGCCCAGAGCCAGTTTTTGGCTTTTTCTAGCTCCGTCCTGCCTCTAACTATTATCTTTGCTTGGCTAGACTATCGAAAAGGCAGTTTCGGAAAACGTTTGGCAGGTTTACAGTTAGTTTACAAACATAGGAGCCTTGCCCACAGCCTTTTGCGCTCTGCTATCAAGTTTTTCCCTTGGCGGCTGGGGCATATGGGATCTATCCGTAGTGCTTATCAAGCAGATGCTCTGTCAATTTTTCTTGTCAACTTCAGCAGGTATTTTCTTCCTGATCTTTCTGCTGATGGGACTGCTTCGCAAGGACAAACGCCATCCAGCTGATTTACTTGCTGGAACACAAGTTCAGCTCAAAAATTAAAAAACAGCTCTAGTTCTATGACTAGGGCTGTTTGATCTTCTATAGAGTTTAGTATTTTCCCAACTCCCGCAGGCTAGTATGATTTTCCTGAATGCGATGGAACATTTTTTTCCATATCTGACTTGGTAAAGTTGACCAAGACCGGCCGGCCGTGTGGGCAATTATAAGGATTATCACACCGGGACAGCTGAAAGAGCAAGTCACGCGCAGAGTAGTCATCCAGACTGTGGTTGGCCTTGATGGAGCGTTTGCAGCTCATCATAATGGCTAGCTCTGCTCGATATTTCTTGATAGAAACTTCCTTGGTCAGGAGAAGCATATCACACATTTCATAGATGCCGGCCTCAATCTCCTCTTCCTTGAACCAAATGGGATGCTCACGGAGGATAAACTGGTTGGCTCCGTACTCTTCTAAAAAGATGCCAGCATCTTCTAACAGCTCCATCCGCTGATTGATTCGCAGCATATCGTCCGCTGGAAATTCAAAGATATAAGGCACCAAGAGCTGCTGCTGGCTATTGTCCACATCCCCAATCTTCTCCCGATAATACTCATACTTGACCCGCTCTTGGGCTGCATGCTGGTCAATAATGTAAAGACCGCCCTTGCCCTGAGCAAAGAGATAGGTACCATGCATCTGGCCGAAATATTCTAACTCTGGGAAGCTTGACTTCTCTTCCTGTTCTAGCTTACCCACAGCCCGCTCCAGACTGGCTTGATCTAGCTCTGGATGGTCTAGTTGGTCATAGCTGGCCAGCTTTCTCTCTGCAAATTTGACCGACGTTGATTGTGGTGGTTCTGCTTTTTCATTTGTCGCTTCATGAACAGGCCCTGCTGATTCTTCAAAGGATAGTTGTTGCTCGGCCACCTGTGGCTTGAGGAAGAAGTCATTCTGCTCCTTATCGTAGTAGAGGCGATTTTCTTTCAGCGGAAGACTGGTCTGTTCGGGCTTATTGGCACGCTTAACAGTTGATTTGGCTAGATTTTCCAAAGCATCTGGGATAAGGTCTTGCTCCTTGAGACTGGTCGCAATGGCTTGCGAAATCAAGACCATGAGTTCCCGTTCTTTAGAAATCCTCACCTCTTGCTTTGTTGGATGGACATTGACATCGGCCAGATAGGGGTCAATCTGGATATTGATGACCGCTAGTGGGAAAGCAGCCTACCATCAGCTTGCTGCCGTAGCCGTCCAAAAATAGCCCGATTAAGCAGGGAAATTCTTGATATAGCGGCCGTTGATGAGGATCGTAATATAATTCCGATTGGCGCGAGTCAGCTCAGGCAAGCTGACATAGCCGCTCACCTCAAAGTCCAAATCCGAAGCAGAGATTTCCACCATTTTCTTAGCTGTTGCCAAACCATAGATTCCTGCAATAGCCTGCCGCAGATTGCCACTACCGGCAGTCCTTGTCATTTCGCGGCCGTCACTGATAAGGGTGAAAGCCACCTCTGGATGGGCCAGACTAAGCCGATTAATCACATCAACGATATGGGACAGCTCTGCCTGCTGGCTCTTCATATACTTGAGCCGGGCGGGAGTATTGAAGAAGAGATCTTCTATCTTGATTTTCGTTCCCACCGGACTGCTGGTAGGCTCATGCTCTTCAATCTCACCGCCTTGGGCAACCAGCAGAGTCCCGTGCTGGCCGGCTTCAGTCGCTGTCCCAATGGTAAAACGCGAGACAGAAGCAATGGAAGGAATGGCCTCGCCCCGAAAACCCAGCGTCCGAATTCGAAAGAGATCCGCCTGCTTCTTGATTTTACTGGTAGCATGGCGGCTGAAGGGCCAGAGGGACATCTTCGTGATCTATGCCTTCGCCATTATCCGTTACCTGAATGCTCTTGAGTCCAGCCTCCTCGATTTCGATGGTAATCTGACTAGCACCCGCATCAATTGAATTTTCCACCAGCTCCTTGACCACGCTGCTAGGCCGCTCAATGACTTCGCCGGCCGCAATCTGATTGGCTAGAATTTCTGGAAGTTCGATAATTTTTGACATCTTTTTCTCCGTATTTGTTCTGCTATCTATTATAACACATTGGGCTCTTTCTATCAGAAGGTAGACTTTTCTCAACCACTCTGCTCACAAGACAAACCATATAGACACAAATAGCTGCCACATGGTCAAAGGAGCTTGTTTTCTTTGTTAAGTTGAGGTTTAATAAAGGTGAAAGGAGGAAGTTATGAAAGTTAAGCTAAGAATCGATTCTCAGTTACTGAAGACTCCGTCAGCATTGAGGCTCGTCTCATGACAGAAAGCATTCAGGAACTAGTCCGCTTTGCTCAACATCTAGGCAAAGAAGACAAGATTCATGTCAAGAAAGAGGACGAAATCTATCTGCTGGATGCTAAGGAAATCCACCGAATCTATACAGAAAATCGTCAGATCCGAGTCCGAACAGCAAAAGAAAGCTATCGAACTCAACAGCCTCTTTATCAATTGCTGCAGATCCTGCCGGACTATTTCCTGCAGATTTCTCAGTCGGAGATTCTCAACAGCAGGCAAATCAGCCACCTCAAGCTGACTCCAAATGGTCTGATTCAAATTTTTCTGAAAAACGGTGATCAGACATACTCGTCCCGCCGTTATCTCAAATCTATCAAAGAAAGGTTACAATTATGAAAACTCGTCTTAAAGAACTCTTTTTCGGAGGAATTGGAGGGATTTTCATCGGTCTCTTCTTCTCCATGATTGTTTCTTATTTTTACAACCCAGCTTATCTACCGCTTCACCCTCGCTCTCCTATCGGCCACTTCTTTTTGAGCCAGCATGTCCATGTTTCCCTCATCATGCTCTACTGCATGCTTATCTGGTTTATCATGGGAGCTGTTTTCAAATGGAGTGGAAGCTTCTTCCAAAGAGACTGGAGCATCCTGCGTTCCATCGTCAGCCACTATGGCGTGATGATTCTGACCTTTGCACTTTTGGCCAACCTAGCTGGTTTCTTCCCAAGAGAAAAAAATACTCAGCCTGACACTGACTGCCGTCGGGGAATTCACCCTCATCTATCTAATCATTTCAGGTGCCATCTACTACCGCACCTACCGCAAAAATTCAAAAGATAAATGCACAGTTCCTTCCTAAAGACTGACTTCCCTACCCCATCTATAGAATTCTGATTAGCACAAAAAGAGCGCTTAGTATTTTTTTGTCACCCATTCATCTATCTTTTTTTCTGTTTTTTTATGGAGAAATGAGTAGGAGGATTTGATCAATATGGATTGCTTCTGCCTTTGATGGAAATTTATCTCTGTTTTGTCTAAGAAAGCTATTCATACTCTAGTTTTTGGTATTAAAAATTCTATGCATTCGCTTGGATAAACTAATTTTTGATATAATAAGATATATAAATATATATAATCGTTTTTAATCAAAAAGCTGATCTGAGGGAAAAAGCTCAAGAAACTGTTTTTTTCCTGATTATACAGCGTATATTAATTTTTCCTTTTTGTAGCTTATCTAAATAAATTCTCTATCTTGTTATTTGGAGGGGTTCTACTCACATTATTTTGAAAGAAAGATTAGATAGAGTTCTCATATAGTAGTTAGTTTATCAACCAAAAAATAGAAAGGGAAATCGGTATGACTACTTCAATTCATTTTTAGAATCTGCCCAGCAATTTCATTTGAGCAATGGACAGATTAGCTACATTTTCAAGGTCAGTGATGATGGCAAGCTTTCTTCATCTATATTACGGGAAGAGCTTGCCTGACGGCGATTACAGTCACTTCCTTGAAATGAACTCTCGTCCAATGACTGCTTACCGCAAAAGAAGGGAACGTCTTCTATTCTTTAGAGCATCTAAAACAGGAACTCCCTGAGTACGGAACCAGTGATTTTCGCCATCCGGCCATCTCCATTCGCCAAGAGAACGGGTCTCAGATTACTGATTTTTGTTACTACAAACACGACATTCAGTTCGGTAAACCTCTATTGGACGGCTTGCCAGCTACATATGTAGTAGATGAGAAAGAATGTCAGACTCTGATTGTAACCCTAAAAGATGATCTAACTGGATTAGAGGTGGATCTGCATTACACAATCTTCCAAGATTTTCCAGTTATTAGTCGTCACACTGAGATTCGTAACTGTGGAGTGGCCAATCAGTTTATTGAGCAAATAGCCAGTCTAAACTTAGATTTGCCCGATGCAAACTACTGAATGGTTGCAATTATCCGGTGCCTGGGCTAGGGAACGCCATATCAAGACTCGTCCTCTCCAACAAGGCATCCAAGCAATCCAATCAACACGAGGTATTTCCAGTCCTCATCATAATCCTTTTGTTGCACTAAAACGCAAAAGAAACAACTGAACATCAGGGAGAAGTCATCAGGGGCTAGTTTAGTATACTCAGGTAATTTTTGATTCAGGCTGAAGTGGATACCTGGGATGTAACTCGTCTACAACTAGAATTAATCCATTCCACTTTGCATGGAAACTCGAACCAAACCAAAGCTTTATCAGTCCTGAAGCCCCTCATCGTCTTTTTCTGATCAAGGTCTCAACGGGATGAGTCAAGTCTTCCACCAACTTTTTAGAACCTCGATTGGCCTCGCAGTCAATGGAAAGAAAAAGAACGACCTATTCTGATAAATCACTGGGAGGCTACCTACTTTGATTATACAGAAACAAAGCTTCTTGAGATTGCCAGAGGCGCTATAAAGGTTGGAGTAGAACTTTTTGTGGTAGATGACGGTTGGTTTGGCAAACGGGTAAATGATAAGACTGGCTTAGGAGATTGGTTCGCAAACCGAGATCGCTCTACCCAATGGTATAGGAAGTCTAGCTTCTAAAATCCGAGAAATCGGCCTAAAATTTGGTCTTTGGTTTGAGCCAGAAATGGTCAATAAAGACAGCCGACTCTTTCGAGATCATCCTGATTGGTATATCCATACTCCTGATCGGCCATCCTGTCACGGACGAAATCAGTTTGTCTTAAACTTTACCTCTGATGAGGTTGTAGACTATATTTTCCAACGAATGTCCGCTATCATTGAGGAAGCTAAGCTTGACTACATCAAATGGGACATGAACCGTTCGCTGACAGAAGTCTACTCCTGCGAACTTCCAGCAGACCAGCAAGGAGAGGTCTTTCACAGATATGTTCTCGGCGTTTACAAGTTATATGATCGATTGACCCGTGCCTATCCCAATGTCTTGTTTGAGTCCTGTTCCTCAGGAGGAGGTCGCTTTGATCCGGCATACTTTCTACTACGCTCCACAAGGATGGACTAGCGATGATTCTGATGCTATCGAACGCTTGAAAATTCAGTACGGTACCAGCTTACTCTATCCTCTCTCGTCAATGGGAGCCCATGTTTCGACTGTTCCTAACCACCAGCTCAATCGTATCACCCCATTAAAAACACGTGCAAATGTTGCTTACTTTGGAGTTTTTGGTTATGAATTAGATCTAAACAAGCTAAGTAGCCAAGAATTGGATCAAGTTGCTCAGCAGATTGCCTTTTACAAAGAACATCGCAAACTCTTTCACAGTGGCAACTTCATCGACTCTTATCTCCATTTGATTCTCAAGAAACCGCCTGGATGGTTGTCAGCGAAAATAAAGATACAGCCATTTTAGCCCATTACAAACTCCTCAATCAAGTCAATCGTTCCTGTCAACGACTACGTCTGACCGGTTTAAATCCAGAAGCTACCTATGAGATTAACGGACACGACTATAGTGGCTATGAGCTCATGAGGGCCGGTTTTAGTATCACAGATTCTTCTAGTGGAGAACTCACTGATTGGGCACCTTTGCCCAAAAACGTATGACTTTGATTCGAGACTTTGGGTAATCAAACAAAAAGAATCTTTAAAGGCAACTTTTTATAAATATCAAGAAAACACTCCCCATCTAGAAAAAATAGATCCAGGAGTGTTTTTTTAGTTATTCATCAGATTTTTTGTTCTTGTTTTCCACTTCTTGCTTTCTTCCTAAAGCCAACTAGATAACCTATAAATCTTTTTGTAAGTCAGAAAGGAGCAATAAAGCATCCATCGGTGTCATTTGATTCCAAATTGAGCCCACGTAAGGTTTCTAGAACTGGATGCTCAGCAGTAAACAAATCAAGTTGCCCCATAGGTTTTTTTGTCGCAAAAGGGTGTCTCTGAGACTTGTCTGAATCGAAGATGGCTTTCGATCCTCTCTTCCTTCTAAATCCGTCAAAATCGCATCTGCTCGCCTTAACAAATCCGTAGGTAAGCCAGCAATTTTTGCCACGTGAATACCATAGGACTTATCAGCCGGACCTGCTTCGATCTTATGTAAGAAAGTCACCTGACCATCTCTTTCCAGCGTTGCTACATGGACATTCTCTAATCGTGTCAAACTCTTTGACAGGTCTGTCAACTCATGATAATGGGTTGCAAAAAGCGTCTTGGCCTCAGTACGATCATGAATGTACTCAATAATTGCTTGCGCCAAAGCCATCCCGTCATAAGTTGCCGTTCCACGCCCCAGCTCATCAAAGAGAATAAGTGAACGTTCGCTAGCTTGACGAATAGCCCGGGTTAGCTTCCATCATCTCCACCATAAAGGTCGATTGCCCCTGACACTAAATCGTCCGTCGCTCCAATGCGAGTAAAAATCGCATCGAATAGTGGCAAACTGGCAGACTGGGCAGGCACATACGATCCCATCTGAGCCATGATGACAATCATTGTTAGCTGGCGCATATAGGTTGACTTCCGCCCATATTTGGTCCAGTAATCAGCTGAATATCCGTTTCCTGATCCAGCAAAATGCTATTCGGAATATAACTTTGGGCTCCCATGACTTTTCGACAACAGCGTGACGGCCTTTTTAATCTGCAAACTACGACTGCTTGTAAAACTTGGACGGACTAAGTGTTGACTTTCAGCCACAACCGCAAAAGCTCTGTAAGACATCAACTGTAGCCAGAGTTTGAGCCAAGGCTTGAAGTCTCTGAATGTACTACAACCTCTTCACGGATACGCATAAAGATCTCACACTCCAGATTAGCAGACTTCTCACGTGCCTCCAACATCTCACCTTCAATACGTGCCAGCTCTTCCGTACCAAAGCGCTCAGAGTTTTTCAACGTCGCCTTGCGGAAAAATGGCTAGGAACATTGCCGAGTTGAGAATTGGTTACATGGAAATAGTAACCATCCTTCTTGTTATAGTCAATCTTCAGATTAGCAATACCACTTGCCGCCCTCTCCTTGGCTTCAATGTCTGCAATCCAACTTGTACCTTCTCGCATGACTAAACGGTACTGATCCAAGGTTTCGTCAAAACCAGTCCGAATGATATTACCCTCAGTGATTACCAGAGGAGCATCTGGGTCAATCGCAGAGCTGATTAGATTTTCCAGCTCAGGAATCGCATCTAATCTAGCCACCAAACTCTCCAGAGCTGGGCTGGCAATATTTTCTAAAATGGCCCGAATCTGAGGAACATGACTCAGAGTAGAAGACAATTGCAGGAGGTCCTGGGATTGGTCTTGCCAAATGACACACGACTTACCAAGCGTTCAATATCATAGACGCCCTTGAGACTATCTGCCAAATCACTCCGCTCAAAGAAATAATCCAGAAAGACGTGAACAACATCTTGACGCTTGATAATTCGTCCCTTATCAATCAAGGGATGCTGGATCCAAGAACGAAGCAAGCGTCCTCCCATGGCTGTTTTTTTGTTTCATCCATGAGCCAAAAAGACTACTATGCTTCTTGCCCGTCCGGGCATTTTCAGTCAAGTCCAGACTGGTCTTTGTCGCATAGTCCATCTGAAGAAAATCTTTTATCTCATAATGATGGGCCTTTTGAGATGGCTGAGCTCCCTGCATCTGCGTCTGAAAAACATAGGCCAGAAGTTTCCCTGCCGTCTGCTTTTCTAAAGATGACAAATCATCCCCTAGTAGATGAACATCCTCTACTGCTTCCTCTACTTGTGACAGGAGTAGATTCATTTGTTTTGACAAAACCTCTTGCTCATCTTCTGATAAGTTAAATCCCAGAACCACTTCCCGAGCTCGAAGATTTCGGATTTCCCGCAAGCCTGATCAAAATCCGCCAGACTGGTTACCTGAAATTCTCCTGTAGCTAGATCCATATAAGCCAAGCCATAAGCTGGCTCTTGCCTGTCCAAAGCAACCAAAAAGTTATTTTCTCCGGCCGGCTTGCTAGAATCCACTACTGTACCCGGCGTAATGACTTGAACTACCTCACGTTTGACCACGCCAACAGCCTGTTTGGGATCCTCCATCTGCTCTGCAATGGCGACCTTTATAGCCAGACTCAATCAGAACATCGATATATTGCTGGGCTGAATGATAAGGCACACCCTGCCATCGGAATGGGATTTTCTGAATTCTTATTACGACTGGTTAAGGCAATCTCGAGAATCTGAGCCGCATTGACAGCATCCTCGTAAAACAACTCATAGAAATCCCCCATACGAAAAAGCAAGAAGGCATCCTGATAATCTTTTTTGATATCCAGGTACTGCCGCATACCTGGCGATATTTTTTTCTGTTGCCATATTTTCCTCTCTCACTGACAAATTAGAGCTTTTAGAGGATAATCCTCAGTCCTCTTACTTCTGAATTCTTCCTGCGAATTCAAATGCTCTAACTGATACTCAAGCATCATCTCACATGATTTTTACCATAAATGGAAAGAGGTTGAAACTTTTGTCTCAGCCTCTATTTCTTTTTATTTACATTTTTCCATGATTTGTTCTTCGATTTCCTTAGCAGACATCATGGTCACGACAGATGAGCAAGAGCGTATCAGCCCCCTGCCAGAGTTCCCAAAATCCGATCATCTCTATTTTCATCTATAATATTTGCCAGTACTGCCGCCTCCCAAGCGCGTGTGCAAAACCAAGGTAAACTCTGCCCGAGCTACTCCCCTAAGATGGTAAGATAAAACCTCAGTCAAATCAATCCCTAGCCGTTTCTTGCGCTAAAACATAGTAAAAGCTGGCCATTTTTCTTGACTTTAATCAAAACCAATTTCTCGCAAATCTCGAGACAGAGTTGTCTGCGTTACATAAATACCCTCTTCTTCCAATCGGGTTTGGATATCTTTTTGCGTTCCCAACCTTTCTTCAGTAATCATTTTCTTGATTAAGTCGTGACGTTTTTCTTTTTCATTTTCCCCTCGATAAGTGTATATTTATACTTTAAATTATACCAAAAATTTTTATCTTACACCAAAAAAATTGAAGATTCCTTTAAAATTGTGATAAAATAGTATTATTAATAGACTCAAAGGAGCACTCATGGATAATAAACAAATCATTGCCAGCGAATTGGCCAAGGTGATTGACAGCTTGGACCAAGACGCTATTTTTAAATTTACTTGAACAACCAAAAAGTTCTGATTTGGGAGATATCGCCTTTCCAGCTTTTTTTCATTAGCTAAAGTAGAGCGCAAAGCACCCTCAGGCTATTGCTCGCTGATATTGTAGAAAAAATTGACACAACTCACTTTGACAAGGTCGTTGCAACTGGACCATATGTCAACTTCTTCTTAAACAAGGCTGAGATTTCTGGGCAAGTCATCAGCGAAATCATTAAAGAAGGAGCTGACTACGGTCAACAAAACGAAGGAAAAGGCGGAAATGTTACTATCGACCTTTCAAGTCCAAACATTGCCAAGCCATTCTCAGTTGGTCACTTGCGCTCTCACCGTTATCGGAGATGCTCTTTCTAACATCTTCCGTAAAATGGGCTATAATACTATCAAAAATCAACCACTTGGGAGACTGGGGTAAACAATTTTGGCCTCCTCATGGTCGCTTATAAGAAATGGGGAAGCAAGGAAGCTGTCGAAGCCAACCCTATTGACGAACTTCTACAACTCTATGTCCGTATCAATGCTGAAATCGAAAACGATCCTGCCTTGGATGACGAAGGACGCCTTTGGTTTAAAAAATTAGAAGATGGAGATCCAGAAGCAACTGAACTCTGGCAATGGTTCCGTGACGAAAGTTTGGTGGAATTCAACCGCATCTATGAACTTCTTGGCGTTGAGTTTGATAGCTTAAACGGTGAAGCCTTCTACAATGACAAGATGGATGAAGGGATCAAAATCCTTGAAGAAAAAGGTCTTTTAGAAGAATCAAAAGGTGCTAGCATTGTCAACCTTGATGATGTCAACCTTCCTCCAGCCATGATCAAAAAATCTGATGGAGCTACGCTTTACATCACTCGTGATATTGCAACTGCCATGTACCGTGCTCGTACCTACAACTTTGTCAAAAGTATCTATGTCGTAGGACAAGAACAGTCTAACCACTTCCGCCAGCTCAAAGCCGTCCTCAAAAAAATGGGATTTGACTGGAGCGATGATATGACTCACGTAGATTTTTGGTCTTGTTACTAAGAACCGCCAAAAACTATCTACACGTAAGGGAAATATCATTCTTCTTGAGCCAACTTTGCAAGAAGCGATTAGCCGTGCAAAAATCTCAAATTGAAGACAAAAATCCTGAACTTGAAAAACAAAGAAGCTGTTGCTCATGCAGTTGGAGTCGGTGCGGTTAAATTCTACGATTTAAAAACAGACCGTCGCAATGGTTATGACTTTGACTTGGAAGCAATGGTATCCTTTGAAGGTGAAACTGGACCTTATATCCAATATGCTTATGCTCGTATCCAGTCTATCCTGCGTAAGGCAGATTTCACACCAGACGCAAATAATGACTACCGTCTAAGTGATGCTGAAAGCTGGAAATTATCAAGCTCCTCCAAGACTTCGGCCGTGTTGTTAAGCGCGCCGCAGATAATTACGAGCCATCTTTGATTGCTAAGTATGCTATCAGCTTGGCTCAAGCATTTAATAAATACTATGCCCATACACGGATCTTGGATGAAAGCCCAGAACGCGATAGCCGTTTGGCTCTCAGCTACTCTACAGCACTAGTTCTAAAAGAGGCACTCCGTCTACTTGGTGTTGATGCTCCAGAGAAAATGTAAGAAGCTAAAAATGCGCTCAATTGAGTGCATTTTTTAATTTCTAGCGACTACTTGGTCTAGCCAATCCATTTTTGCCATTTATCGTATCATGGCATCCAACTTCCTTTATCACCAAAGACAAGACTATAAAATCCTTCCTTGCTTAAAGCAACTGGACTATTTTTATTGACAAATGGAAATGCACCTTCCATAAAAGGTGCATTTCTATCTTATAGTCAAAGCAAGGATCATCTGCTTATTCCTCCACAAAACGTCCCAAGATATGGACATTCTCCGCAACAGAAACAAAGGCTTGGGGATCCGTTTTTTGAATAATATCTTTAAAATCATTGTATTCTGCTCGAGTTATGACTGTTATCAAAATAGCCTTTTCCTGATGATTGTAGGTCCCTTCTGCACCATTGATCATGGTAGCTCCCCGATGCAATCGTTTGTGAATCTTCTCGATAACCTTTTCAGGAGAGCTTGTAATAATCATAGCCTGCATTTTCTTTTGCTTGGTGAAAACCGCATCAGTTACTCTACCAGATACAAAAATGGTAATCATTGAGTAAAAGTGCATAGGTCCAGCCAAAAGTCAAACCCGCAATCAGCATAATCACTCCGTTCACTCATAAAGGAAATATGGCCGACATTACGCCCCGTCCTTTTTCGAACGGTTAAGCTGACAATATCTGTCCCACCACTGGAAATATTATTTTTAAAAGCAAAACCAACACCAGTTCCCATCACGACGCCCCCAAAAAGAGCATTGATAATAGGGTCCTGTGTTAAAACTACCTCTGGAACAATCTGGATAAAAAAGGAGCTCATACTGACAGTTATGAAGGTGAAAACTGTAAACTTATGCCCAATTTGATACCAGGCCACAATCATAAGCGGAATATTTATCAGATAAAAAGCAAGTGAGACTGGAACAGCTATCCCTATCAAACGCTCACTCAGAGCTGAGAAAAACCTGAGCTAATCCTGTCGCTCCACTAGAATAAACATGCCCCGGCTGAAAAAAGAAATTCACAGCAACAGCTGAGAGAAAACCATAGACAATCGAAGCCGAGATTTTCTCATCATATTTCTCCTTAGAAATACTCTGTAGCACTTTTTAAAAAGCCGAAAAATTATAGGCCAATCGGCGAATCCTATAACGTAGGATCTTATAAAACTTAGTCTTTTTCATTTACTTCTACTTGTAAATTCAGTTCCTCTAACTGTTTTGTAGCCACAGGACTCGGAGCCTGTGTCATTGGATCTGTCGCCTTGTTGTTCTTCGGAAAGGCAATGACTTCCCGAATATTCTCTTCACCAGCAAGAAGCATCACAAAGCGATCAAGCCCGAGAGCCAAACCACCGTGTGGTGGGAAACCATAGTCCATGGCTTCGAGAAGGAAGCCAAACTGGTCATTTTGCTTTCCTCAGCTGAGAAGCCGAGAGCCTTAAACATCCGTTCTTGGAGTTCTTTTTGGTTGACACGAAGACTACCTCCACCAAGCTCATAACCGTTCAAAACGATATCATAAGCAATGGCACGAACCTTAGCCAAATCACCTTCCAGTTCGTGAGCAGATTCTTCTTGTGGAAGCGTAAATGGATGGTGAGCGCTCATGTAACGACCTTCCTCTTCAGACCATTCAAACATCGGCCAGTCAACTATCCAGAGGAAGTTGAACTTGTCGTTATCAATCAAACTGAGCTCTTTTAGCGATACGACCACGAAGGGCTCCCAGAGTTGCATTAGCCACCTCAAGTGTATCAGCTACAAAGAGAACCAAATCCTTATCTTCAAGACCAAGTGCTGCAGTCAAGTCTGCTTGAATGCCAGTCAAGAACTTCGCAACAGGTCCGTTTAACTCTCCATCAACAACCTTAACCCAAGCAAGACCTTTGGCACCGTACTGCTTGGCTACTTCTGTCATCTTGTCAATGTCTTTACGCGAATAATTGTCTGCTGCCCCTTTGACGACAATCGCTTTTACTGCCGGAGCTTCTGAAAAGACTTTGAAATCTACACCCTTGACAAGATCTGTCAAGTCCTGAAGCAACATCTCAAAACGCGTATCAGGCTTATCAGAACCATAAAGGGCCATAGCATCATCGTACTTCATACGAGGGAAAGGAAGCGTCACTTCGATTCCTTTTGTTTCCTTCATCACGCGCGCAATCAAGCCTTCTGTGATGTCTTGGATTTCTTGCTCAGTAAGGAAGGAAGTTTCCAAGTCGACCTGGGTAAACTCAGGCTGACGGTCACCACGCAAATCTTCGTCACGGAAACATTTGACGATTTGGTAGTAACGGTCAAAACCAGCATTCATCAACAATTGCTTAGTGATTTGTGGGCTCTGAGGAAGAGCGTAGAAATGACCTTTATTGACACGAGAAGGAACCAAATAATCGCGTGCCCCTTCAGGTGTTGACTTGGAAAGGAAAGGTGTCTCCACATCGATAAATTCCAACTCATCCAAGTAGTTGCGGATAGAGTGGGTCACCTTAGCACGAAGTTTGAGATTTTCCAACATCTCTGGACGACGAAGATCCAGGTAACGATACCGCAAGCGAGTATCATCATTGGCTTCAATACCATCTTTGATTTCAAAAGGAGTTGTTTTAGCGGCGTTCAGAACCTCCAGGCTTTTGCACATGTAATTCAACAGCACCTGTTGCCAATTTATCATTAGCCTGCTCACGCGCAGCAACCTGACCTGTCACCTCGATGACAAATTCGCTACGGAGACTTTCTGCTGTTGTCATCACATCCTTTGAAACAGTCTCAGGATTGATAACCAGTCGCATGATGCCTTCACGGTCTCGCAAATCAATGAAAATCAAGCCACCCAAGTCTCGTCTACGAGCAACCCAGCCTTTCAAAGTGATTTCTTGACCTACGTGCTCCTTACGAACACGTCCAGCATACATCGAACGTTTCATTATTTTTCTCCAAACTTTTTAATTCTTGTTCTATTTTACCATAAAGATAGAGGGATAACCTTGTCCCTCAGGATTTTTTTAGAAATTTCATTTTTACTAAGTAATAACCCTTAAAAAGGAGTTTGTTCAAGCCTAGTCTGATTTCTTATCCTCTTCAAATAAAGCAGGAGCCAAGGCCTTGCTGAGCATAGCTGTAAAAATCGAAAAAGACCTGCTACCAAACCAAATATAGGAGCTAGATAACGGAAAAAGAAGTCTCCCCTAATAAATAAAACATAAAAAGACCTGTTATGATAAATAAGGCTACTGCCTGAATGAGGGAGAGCATGACTATTTTTCATTCAATATTCCTTTTTAGATGATCGTTTGTGGTTACTCAAGTAAAACAGAGGGCTGGAATAGAATTCCAGCACCTGTTGCTTTCACTTGTCTAGAGTCCAATTTGGGCCAAAACAGCCTGAAAATCTGCCTTAATAGCATCAAGTGACACTGTAACTTCTTGACGAGTCTCATTATTTTTGACAGTCAGCTCGCCACTTTCCAGCTCGCTCTCTCCAAGGGTAATAATGGTCTTCGCTTGGAAGATATCCGCTGATTTAAACTGGGCCTTAATCTTGCGGTTCAAATAGTCCCGTTCAGCCGCAAAACCTTGTGCTCGGAGAGACTGGACTAATTCCAAAGCTTTGCCATTGGCACCAGCCCCTAAAAACAGCAATATAAGCGTCCAGTCCCGCCTCAATCGGAAGCTCCACACCCTGCTTGTCCAATACGAGAAGCAAACGCTCCAAGCCCATACCGAAGCCGACACCTGGTGTCTCAGGGCCACCAAAGTAAGCAACCAGCCCATCATAACGGCCACCAGCACAAATAGTCAGCTGACTGCCTGCCACCTCAGTTGTAAACTCGAAAATCGTGTGGTTGTAATAATCCAAACCACGGACCATGTTGGTATTGATGACATAAGGAATCTTCAAGGTCTCTAGCATAGAGCGAACAGCCTCAAAGTAAGCACTGCTCTCCTCATCCAAATAGTCCAGAATAGAAGGCGCACCCTCTACGGCCACCTTATCCTCAGGCTCTTTAGAATCCAGCACGCGCAGGGGATTTTCTTCCAAGCGACGTTGACTATCTGCAGACAGACTCGCCTTCAGTGGAGTCAGATAATCAATCAAGGCATGACGATAAGCTGCTCTACTCTCAGGATTACCCAGTGTATTTAGCTCCAAGCTGACATTGGTGATACCAATATCCTTGAAGAATTGGGCAGCCATGGCGATCATTTCTACGTCTGTCGCAGGATTGCTAGAACCAAAGCACTCTGCTCCAATCTGGTGAAACTCCCGCAGACGACCAGCTTGTGGACGTTCATAGCGGAACATAGAGCCCATATAGTAGAGCTTGACAGGCTTTTGAACTTCCGGTGCGAAGAGCTTGTTCTCCACATAAGATCGAACGACAGGAGCTGTCCCTTCCGGACGAAGGGTGATGTGGCGGTCGCCCTTATCATAGAAGTCATACATTTCCTTGGTCACGATGTCTGTCGTATCTCCGACAGAACGGCTGATAACTTCATAATGCTCAAAAATAGGAGTACGAATCTCAGCATAATTGTATTTCCTAAATGTCTCACGAGCAAATTCTTCGACATATTGCCACTTGGCAGACTCTTGTGGGAGAATATCTTGTGTTCCCTTTGGTTTTTGTAATTTCATCTTCTCACCTCTGTCTTCTTTAGTACCTATATTTTACCACAAGTCCAGCATTTTTAGGAGTACAAATGGCATTTTCCAGCAGTAAGAAGTAAATCCGTTTTCATTATGGAAAATATCTTGAAAAAATGTCAGAATTGTGAGAAAATAAAAACAATTCCAGCCAGAGAGAAGGAGATACCTATGAGAGACGATATCAAAATCAACGACCGAGCAGCTGCAATTCAGGATAAATTAGTGGAAAAACTCGAGCGTATTTATGATCCAGACGTCGAGCTAGATGTATACAACCCAGGTCTGATTTATGAGATCAACCTAGACGAAAATGGCCACTGCAAGATTGTCATGACCTTTACTGATACAGCCTGTGACTGTGCTGAGAGCCTGCCCATCGCTATCATGGACTCTCTTAAGAAAATCGATGAGATTGAAAGTGCCTCTGTCGAAGTTACTTGGTCTCCTGCTTGGAAAATCACTCGTATCAGCCGCTTCGGTCGTATTGCACTAGGGATTAGTCCTAAATAGAAAAACATTGAAATAAAAATATTGAACCCGCTAGAAAGCTAGCGGGTTCTTTTGTTATATATTGGCTATTTCTTGCCAGTTTCTTCTGGTTTCCAGAAGTCTGTAACAGCACCTTTAGCGGCAGAGGATACCATATGGGCATATTTACCAAGCACCCCGCGGCTATAAAGCGGTGGAATCGTTGTTTCTTCCTTGCGTCTTGCCAGCTCTTCATCAGAGACAGCCATGGAAATTTCCTTGGTGTCTTGGTCAACAGTTACTATATCACCCGTGCGAAGATAGGCAATTGGGCCACCATCTTGAGCTTCGGGAGCAATGTGTCCGACAACCAAGCCGTAAGTACCACCTGAAAAGCGGCCGTCTGTCAGAAGGGCAACTTTGTCGCCTTGGCCTTTCCCTACAATAATAGAAGAAAGCGACAGCATTTCCGGCATACCCGGACCACCCTTTGGTCCAACGTAACGAACTACAACCACATCACCATCTACGACTTCATCAGCCAACACTGCCTCAATAGCGGCTTCTTCTGAGTCAAAGACCTTGGCTGGTCCAACGTGACGACGTACTTTAACACCAGAAACCTTAGCAACAGCGCCGTCTGGAGCTAGATTACCATGCAAGATAATGAGCGGACCGTCCGCACGTTTTGGATTTTTCAAGTGGCATAATGACCTTTTGACCTGGTGTCAGATCAGCAAATTCTGCCAAGTTTTCCGCTACCGTCTTACCTGTACAAGTAATGCGATCACCATGAAGGAAGCCGTTTGCCAAGAGATATTTCATCACAGCTGGCACTCCACCAACCTCATAAAGGTCTTGGAAGACATACTGACCGGACGGTTTCAAGTCAGCCAAATGCGGTACCTTCTCTTGAATGACATTAAAGTCATCAAGCGTCAGCTCAACATTGGCCGCATGCGCCATTGCCAGTAAGTGCAGGGTAGCATTTGTAGAACCACCCAGAGCCATGGTCACTGTGATAGCATCTTCAAAGGCTTCGCGCGTCAAGATGTCAGACGGTTTCAACCCCATCTTGAGCATATTAACAACCGCACGTCCAGCCGCTTCAATGTCTTCTTTTTTGTCGGCTGATTCTGCAGGGTGAGAAGAGGAGCCTGGCAAGCTCATACCCAGAACTTCAATAGCCGTCGCCATAGTATTGGCCGTGTACATACCGCCACAGCCACCAGGGCCAGGGCAGGCATTACACTCGAGACGTTTCACGTCCTCCTCGGACATATCTCCGTGATTCCATTTTCCGATTCCTTCAAATACGGAAACCAAGTCAATATCCTTCCCATCAAGGTTACCTGGTGCAATGGTTCCTCCATAGGCGAAAATAGCAGGAATATCCATATTAGCAATTGCGATCATAGAGCCAGGCATATTCTTATCACAGCCACCAATAGCTACAAAGGCATCCACATTGTGCCCGCCCATGGCAGCTTCGATAGAGTCCGCAATGATATCACGAGAGGTCAAAGAAAAGCGCATCCCTGGCGTACCCATGGCAATCCCGTCAGCGACGGTAATAGTGCCAAATTGAACTGGCCATGCACCAGCAGTTTTGATTCCTTCTTTTGCTAGCTTGCCGAAGTCGTGCAAGTGCATATTACAAGGGGTATTTTCCGCCCAAGTCGAAATCACCCCTACAATAGGTGTTTCAAAATCTTTATCCGTCATTCCTGTCGCCCGAAGCATGGCACGGTTTGGTGATTTAACCATGCTATCGTAAATCTTACTTCTATGACGATTTTCTAGCTTATCTGTCATGTCTTTTCCCTTCCTATCAGTGGTCTTTGTGTCCTATATTATACCACACTTGCCCTCAAATGAACAGGAGGAAATTTTTAAATTTTCAGAATTTTATAAAAAAAATAATTGCTCTGCTATTTTTCAAATTAAATAAAAATCTGTCAAGTAACTTTACTTTTACAAAAACTTTTGATATACTGTTAAAGTTGATGTAAAACTCATCAAACTGAATCGAAATCATAAACTAAAAAGGAGAAAATCAAACAATGGCAGTACCTGCACGTCGCACCTCAAAAAGCGAAGAAAAAAACAAACGTCGTACATCACTACAAAGTAACAGCTCCATCTGTAACTTTTGACGAAACTACTGGAGATTACTCACGTTCTCACCGTGTATCACTTAAAGGATACTACAAGGGACGTAAGATCGCTAAAGCTGCATCAGCTGAATAATAGAAGGGAGATACCATGCGCGTAAATATTACACTTGAACACAAAGAATCTGGTGAACGCTTGTACCTTACTTCTAAAAACAAACGTAACACTCCAGACCGTCTTCAATTGAAGAAATACTCACCAAAACTTCGCAAACACGTTGTGTTTACAGAGGTTAAGTAAGGGTTTCAGTACACGTCAATAGACGTCAAAATATTGATTTTAAGCGATTTTTGATTTTTTGAAACTCATTATATCGCACTACAAATCAATAAAAACTCTACCTTTTACTCTACCTTTTTTAGATAAATATATCATCTGGATATTGAAGTTAAGCCCTGCTATCATTTCGATGGCAGGGCTTTTTAATATTTGGTACACTAACTTCTTATCTATATTTTGGTGGATTTTAAGTTGACATCTACAAAGTTTAATGTTAGAATACATTCAAAAATATATTTGAATGAGGTGTTTTATGATTCAAAATGTTGTTACTTCAATAATCCTGTATTCTGGGACAGCCGTAGACTTACTTATTATCCTAATGTTATTTTTTGCCAAAAGAAAAAGCAGAAAAGACATCATTAACATCTATTTAGGACAATTTCTAGGCTCTGTTAGTCTAATATTCCTAAGTTTGCTTTTTGCATTTGTCTTAAATTATATTCCTAGTAAAGAGATTTTAGGTTTACTCGGTTTGATTCCAATTTTCCTAGGCCTCAAAGTTTTGCTTTTAGGAGATTCTGATGGAGAAGCTATTGCAAAAGATGGTTTGCGAAAAGACAATAAAAACCTGATTTTTCTAGTCGCTATGATTACTTTTGCAAGTTGTGGCGCTGACAATATTGGTGTCTTTGTCCCATATTTTACCACCTTAAATTTAGCGAATTTGATAGTGACTTTACTTACTTTTCTAGTCATGATTTATCTCTTGGTTTTTTCTGCACAAAAATTAGCACAAGTCCCTTCTGTTGGAGAAACTTTGGAAAAATATAGTAGATGGTTTATTGCCGTTGTCTATTTAGGATTGGGGATGTATATCCTGATTGAAAACAACAGCTTTGACATGCTATGGGCTGTGTTAGGCTAGGAGAAAAAATTATGAAAAAAGATAGTATCTGTCAAGTGGATGTTATAAATCAACAAAATGTTACAACCGCAACGAACTACCTTGAAAAAGGAAAAAAGTCCAAAAAAATCACTTCGCATTTTATCAAAATTTACCGATAATAAACAGATAAATATCATCTTTTATCTCCTTGCCGTCGAAGAACTCTGTGTCTGCGATATAGCCTGTTTATTAAATCTCAGTATGGCATCTGCCTCCCACCATCTTCGTAAACTAGCCAATCAAAACATCTTGGACACTAGAAGAGAGGGGAAAAATTATATATTATTTTATAAAAAGATGAGGAAATCAGAGATTTTTTTAATCAACTAGGATAACAACTATTTCTACTACTTTCTACTTTTTCCATGATTATACGGGGGATTATATATGAAATTTTTTTGAAGAAAATTATTCACAAGAAATACCTACTCGTATCAAAAATTTAAGAAAAAAATACAATATTACACAAAGCGAACTAGGCAATGCAGGTCAAGTTAGTCAAGTTGAAAGTGGTAAGCGACCAATTACGAGTTCGATGTTAGTTTATTTAAATGCTCTAACCGCTTCGAGCTATACGTATATCGTTTTTTTGGAGAGTTAGATGAGTTTATTGAGAATCTGTTTCATTATTTTTTTCAGTTCTATTTTATATAGAGATTTAGAGGCTGTAGATGAAAAACTATATTCTTTCATGAGTGATGATTTAATTTCAATCCAATCAAGTTGTCTAAGTATTGCCAAGACATTTGCAAATTTCAATATTCAAAGAAAAAGATTTATGATTTCTACTGAAACTGAAATGGATACTTTTCACAAGAAAGATGACATTGACGTATGGGTTGGTGGAAAAAGTTATAACCCCGCTAGAAGTTTTAGAACCCGTACCATCAATGAATTGACTGTCATTGATTTTGAAGAAATGTTTGATATTCTTTGGTTGATGTTAGGGGATAATTTAATTAAATCATTTGAAGTTAATGTCTGTGGTATCCTATTTGAATTAGGCGGAAATGACATACCCTCAACATTTAGGCAAGAAAACATTGATCCTCTCATCAATAAATGGTGGTATGATAATGTTTCGACAGAAATTATCCCTAATCTAATAAAAAAACTCAAAGAAAATCCCTTGTTTAATATCGGATTTATGGTAAATGATATATTAGAAAGAATGTATAAAGAGAATATTCCAAAATCTTACCTTACATCCGTCCCATTAGTTATTTCTCAAAAAGGAAGAACAACCTATTCGTTTAGTATGACTGGTGGTCAACAAATAGATGGAGTGAAATTCAAACAGATATATGAGGACTATATGAAATTACTCAGTCAAGGTAAGGATATCGCAGAGTTATATCAAAAATATTCTAAAGAAGAGTTGGCAAATCTAGGCATTAATATTTATCAATCCAATGATATAGAAAGGACTGAGGAAAGAACTTTTGATGAAATTATCAGTTGGGTTTCCAACCCTTATGCAACAAGACCAATTCAAGAAAGGCACACTATTCAATTAGAGCCAACAAGATTTTCACTAGAGGATAAGAAAAGAATTGAAGAAGCTGCAGCTCAAGGACTAAGCGAAATCGACCTTATTGATTTAGTTGACCTATATGATATTAATTTAGACAATACAAGCGTCAATCGCCATATTGTGGGGTTATTGACTAATAATACCCAAGTAACATACTATTTCCAAGAACAATTAAATAAGGAGTTGCTGTCAATGGCTCACGCTTTAGATAACGTACAACAGGCCTTTATTAAATTATTAAGTGAAGAGGAGATACGAAAATTTGCTCTTTAAAGACTAGGTGAATCGCCTAGTCTTTTTTTGCGCCTCGTTTTACAAATTAGTCTATTGAAGTAAAAAAAGAAGTAAAAAATAAAAGAACATTACGCCTTATACTGAATATATCAAGAAAAACTCTTGATATAAATTTTAATAGTCCAAATTGATGGCCATCAAAGGACAGATTGAAACAAATATGATGACATGACGATAAAGGTCATGTCTTGCATAGAATTGTTTCGCTGTTTCTTTGTTGTGCCTTTTGGTATACTCAGCGTTCAATATTTGCTCATTTTGTTTCCTTCTGTCCAAAGGACAGAAAGGAGCTCATCATTATGAGTAATAAAGTACAAGAACGTCGTGAGCGTAAAATCAAAGAAGCTATTAAAGCTAAAAATTGGGATGAAGTAACTCGTTTGCTTCAACAAGAACAAAGTAACGCAGAACGTCGTGACCGATACCACAATAGACGAATCAAAGACGAAACAATAGCTAGCAAAAATGCCAAAAAGTCTGTACGTTATGATGTCATTGCAAGTTCTGATTTGAATCCCGAAGAAGCTTTAATCCTAGAGGAGTTAAGACAAGCTATTCGTGAAGCTAAAGCATCCCTATCAGAAATTGACAGTAAGATTGTTGAAATGATAGCGGAACAAGGTTCAAGCTATAAAGAAACGGCTCGCTATATCACTGAACATTATAAGAAAATGAGTGATGTAACTGTTAAATCCCATTATTGTAAAGCGCTAAAAAAATTAGCTCCTTTATTAAAAGCTTACCGCTAATCCCTCAAATCCAGTGTCTCTGTCACTGGATTTTTTGTAAAAAAAAAAAAAATTCAACAAATAACTTTGCGTTTAGCTGTCTCATTCTCCTTAGTAATGAGGAGGTGGTCAGATAACCTAAAAAACAAAGTCCAGCTCATGACCCAAACCGAGCCTGTCGCATTCACACTATCTCTTATTCATAAGGAGGATTTGCCCTATGGCGTTTAAAATGAAAACAACAAAAGGTGGTTATACAACTACATTGGCTGATAAAATTATCAGTCAAAAACAACCGATTTACTCACTTAGTACCGAACTTGAACCACAACAACGGTTTGAAGAAGGAAAACCAACAGGAGAAATCGTAGCCTATAAAGCATGGTTTGTACAGGAAGGGCAAGATCCTTTCCAAGTAAAATTCGAAGATACGATTGAGCTTCCAGCGTTTCAATCCATGATTCAATTTGACACCCTACAAGCCTGCGAAGTAAAATATAACGTTTACTTCAAAGCAAATGGTATCAAGGAGGTTCGGTAATGACCTCACAATCTCGTGATGTGCTGAACCAATCTTTCCTGCAATCTTACCTGCTCCAGAGCCTAAACATGGCTCTGGGGGCTTTAATGCAGGGAGAAACCAGCTATACTAATTCTTTTAACGTCATTATTCAAGAAGACGGCTTTGTCTTTGTCCCTCGCCTACCGTGCGCTTATATCCTCGATGACGACTTATACAAGAAAATCTTTCTGATTGCCAATGCTTCACTTTACCCACAATATACGCTTCTAAAACAAAACGCTACCTATTTTGTCCCTCTAGAAACAGATGACTTACACACTCAACGTGGTTTATTCTTCCCTTGGAAAAGAGGGATTTTCAGAACGTTTAGCGATTCCTGATTTGGATAAGTTTTCAGCCAGATTGCCACATGGGGAAAAATCCCTATCATGAAGCACTTTGAACTCAATTTTAGATCAAGGTCAATCACTGGGCTATTGCTGGAAATTCAGGTTCTGGGAAATCGTATGCTCTCACTTACTTCTTGAGTGTACTGAAGCATATGTCTGACTTGATTATCATTGACCCGAAATTTGATACCCCAAGTCGTTGGGCAAGAGAAAATCATATTTCCGTTATCCACCCTGTCGAAAACCGTTCAAAATCTGATTTTGTATCACAGGTCAACGAACAATTAAGTCAATGTGCAAATCTCATTCAAAAACGACAAGCTATCTTGTATGATAATCCCAACCATCAATTTACCCATCTAACTATTGTTATTGATGAAGTCCTAGCTCTATCAGAGGGAGTCAATAAGAATATCAAAGAAGCATTTTTCTCCTTACTCTCACAGATTGCCTTGTTAGGACGTGCTACCAAAATCCATCTATTTTTAGTAAGTCAGCGTTTTGACCACAATACTATCCCAATTTCAGTAAGGGAACAGCTAAACGTATTGTTACAAATTGGAAATATCAATCAGAAAAACTACTCAATTTTTATTTCCTGACCTCGATCCAGAGGGGATTGTCATTCCAACAGGACATGGTACAGGTATCATCCAAGTTATCGACAATGAACACCCCTACCAAGTTCTGCCCCTACTCTGTCCAACCTACTACACTAAGCGAGGTATCCTATGACCACAAAAAACTACTTTATAAGAAGTTTCAATCTTATACTATATTTGGTTTCTCTCTACTCCTATCTGCTCTGTCTTCGGCTGGCTATTCAATTTTCTTTCCGTCCAATTAGCCAACATCTCATTTGTCAACCTAGATTCAGTTAAAAACATTACTGATACCATTAGTTCTGTAAGTCACAAATCCGCTCTTATTTCACTACTACTTGCCTTACTATTGACTGGATTAGAGATAATACAACGGTTGAAAACAGATAGTCTTTCGGAACTATATCCAATCTGTCTATCACACTTTCCTGTTGCGACACTTCCTGTTTCAGCGTGAACGAGTACAGAAGATAAGCAACCTTGAACACCAGACCGTTACCACCATCAATCCAATCCATAAAGGATTTAACCGAGCTGTTCGCAAGTGTATTGTAGATATACGAAAAGATACCATCACTATTTTTCTAAAAGTCCCTAGAGACCAACAAGGGCAAAAAATCCTAAAAGAGATGGAAGCACAATTAAAAGAAGAAATCGTCAGCCAACACGCAGACTATTATTTCTCCTCTCCTATTCGAGTTCGTAACCAATTGTGGTTCACTGGACAAAAACGTTAATCCCTTGGGGCTGTGGCTTGCGTTAAGCAAAAGCCAGACAGCCCCTTTTTATATTCTTTTCTATCATGACCTATTGGGGTTACTACGACCCCCAATAGGTCAATAATCAATAATCACAAAAAATTCAATTTTTTCAAAAAAACTTTGCATACGACCTGTCATTTCTCCTTAGTAATAGAACCCAAAAGAAATGAGGTAACTGCCTATGGCAAAAGAACAGCGCTCAACCAAATGGACTTTTCTCTTCTACGAGGAAAGCGCACCAGAGAACTACTTGAATATATTAGAGGAACTCCATATTCCGTTTATTCTTAGTCCTTGGCACGATAAGGATGTTAATAGACAGACGGGAGAGTTCAAGAAATCGCACAAACACGGTGCTTTCTTCTTTGATTCACTGAAAAGCTATTCACAAGTATCAAATATCATCAGTGACAAACTAAACGGTCCAGCACATGTGGAGGTAGTTATGTCTCCCACTGGTTTATTTGACTACTTTACCCATGCGGAAAATCCAGATAAGACCCCCTACAACATTGAGGATATTGAAGTCGGTTGTGGCTTTAATTTAGAAAAATTCTTGATGGAGATGAACTCCTCGGATTTTATACATGAAGTAGTTGATATTATCGAAGAGAACGACTTTACCGAATTTGAAGAATTGGTCTGGTATGCCCGAGCAAACAATACCAATTTATTAGGACTTATTATTGAACGTACATATTTCTTCGCCAAATACCTAGATTCACGAAGATACAATCCTAATCGACTCCATAATTCAAACACAGAGGAGAAAGAGAATAATGAATAACGAAAAAAATTAGAACAAATTGAACAACTATTGCAAACACTTATCAAACTCATTCAAATCAAAGAACAGAACATACCACTAAAGATAATACAACAGCGAGAATTGCTAAAACAGCTAAATATCTCCCCAAACACATTAAAAACTTGGGAACAAAAAAAGGATTAAAAAGATTAGAACCTCCTATAGAGGGAACTCGAACCGTCTTCTATCTACTAGATGATATTATCAACTTTTTACAATCCTAATTCTGAAAATTTTTGCTAAAATAGTTCTATCTAAAAGAAAGAGTGGTAACTATTTTAGCCTACTTCAATATCCATGAAGAAAGGCAAATATGGAAACTGAAACAATTATTCATAATGGCAAAAAGTCATTAAAAAAATCAAAAAGATAAGTCCATCTCATACACTTTGAAGGGGGCATTTCTGGGAAAAGATATCAAAACTGGTAAGCAAGTCACTACTACCATTACAGCTAAGACACTAAAACAGTTAGATAGAGCAATCATTCGAGCACGACTAGAATTTGAAAAAAATGGCTCAACACGAGAAAAAGTTATCGTCATTGATACACTGGAAGATTTAGCTGAAGAATGGTTTAAATCATATAAGACCTGGGTCAACTCACATAATACTCTGAACAGAGTAAGAGGTTATCTTGATAATTATATTATCCCTAAATTTGGAGATTACAAACCAGATAAAATTGAATCTGCGGATATCCAGCTTTGGTTAAATGGTTTGGCAAAGAAATCAAAAGAGTCCATTGAATCTGGTATAAAGCGTGCTGATAAAGGTAGTGCTAAAGATTTTGGTGCTGTTATCCATAAGTTGAAAGATATTTTTGACTATGGAATTACAAACTATGGACTAATCACTAATCCTGTTAGCTCTGTTAAGATACCACCTAAGCCAAAATCAAATAAGCAACGCATCATGGTATTACATGATGATAGTCTTGTAATATGGCTTAATTATCTTGAAAGTTTAGATAACAATAGAGCCAATCGTAGATTTAAGTTAATTTGTAATACTTTATTAGCCTCCGCTTTGCGAATAAATGAACTACTTGCGTTGACGATTGATGACCTAGATTTTGAAAAATTCTTCTATTAATGTCAGTAAAACATTGATGTGGAAAACCGCAAATAAAAAAGATGGGACAAAAGGGGAAGTTATCTGTAAAGCTACACCAAAAACTGATGCAGGAAATCGCTCTGTCCCTGTCCCTCTCCCCATAATAGAAAAACTCAGAGATTTCCACCACGAAATGAACTTGTATCTTGAATTGCACAACAGACATAGAACAAAACTGATTTTCCCTACAATCTATGGCAACTATATGTGTGATAGAAACGAGAGAACAACTCTTAAGAAAAGGTTAGTAGGTCTTGGATTACCAAACTATGGTTTCCATTTGTTCCGACATACTCATGCTTCAATGCTACTTAATGCTGGAACAAATTGGAAAGAACTCCAAGTCAGAATGGGACATAAATCCATTTCAACTACAATGGATACTTACGCTGAATTAGCACCACAACGAAAGTTAGAAGCTGTGGGGATTTATCTTGAAAAGATTGCTGAGCTAACGCAATAACTACTCTACCATTCACTCTACCTTTTATTAGGTAGCATTCTAGAAACATTGATGTACCAACGTTTCTAACAGCTAAAATAGAAATTATTTAACTCTTACAGAAGTTAAATAATTGAGATAAATAAAACCCTATGAAATCAACGTTTCATAGGGTTTTTTTATTTTCGTTTTATAACAAGTGACGGTTTAAATTTTTTTATTTTGGATTTTTATCGAATTACAAACATTACTTTTTCAACACTTATTACCACTTTCAATTTGACAAGAAAAAGTAGACAGTGTATACTAAAGATAGATAAGTAGACGGTGTATACTTTTGGAGGAGATACATGAAACGCAATACTGCCCAGCTGAAAGAACAGCTCATTCAAACGGGGATTGACGAAATCGGAAAACATGGGATTGAACAACTCTCGCTCAGGACTGTTGCCAAGGCCTGCGGTGTAACTCACGGCACTCCATACCGCCATTTTGAGAGCAAGGAAGGCTATCTAAAGGTCGTTTTGGCCCGGCTCTCGCTGTTTCTCAATCAGGAAATCAATCAGAGTATTGATGCGACAGGTTCTGCGCGTAATCAGCTGACCCAGCTTGGTCTTAATTTCGTTATTTTTGCCAAGACCTTCCCTCATTTTTTCGAAGCTCTCTTTATCAAATTTCCTTTTAAATATATGAAGGTGACGCAGGACACCATTCTCTTGGAGTCCGATTTGCCTGGATTTGATAAATTTAAGGAGCTTGTTTTAAAGCTTCGCAAGGAGGAAAATTTTAGTAATAGCGAAGCGGAAAGTCTTTTTCACTTTTGGAGCTTTATCACAGGTCTGGCCGTTCTGGCCAACAGTCCTATCGGACAAGATCTTGATCCTCAAGCCATCCAAAGAACGATCGAGCACATGCTTGACATTTATATCAAAGGAGAACGATCATGAAAACCTTGATTATTTACACCCACCCCAGCCCAACAGGCTTCAATGCTGCTATTCTCAAAGAAGTTCAAAGCAATCTTTCTAAGAAGCATGAGGTAAAAACCTTGGACTTGTATGCTGAAAATTTTGACCCTATCTTGCGCTTTGACCAAGAACATAGACGCCGTGACCTGCACAAAGACCCTGAAATGGCAAAATACCGGGATTTGATTACTTGGGCAGACCACCTGATTTTCGTTTTCCCTATCTGGTGGAGCGGTATGCCGGCCATTCTCAAAGGCTTTATCGATCGTGTCTTTGCGACTGACTTTGCCTACTCTTATAAGAAAGTCGGCATGCAAGGTCACCTGCAAGGCAAGTCTGCCTGGATTATCGTCAGCCATAATACACCAGGTTTTGCCCTGCCTTTTGTCCAAGACTACGGCAAGGTACTTAAAAATCAAGTCCTGAAACTTTGTGGTATTTCTCCCGTCAAACTGACAGAGCTCAACGGAGTAGAACGCAAAACAGACCAACAACGCCAAGAAATGCTCAAGAAAATCGGGCAGCTGGCCAGTCAAATTTAAGATAAAAAAACAGGCGCTTCTTACAAAGTGCCTATTTTTTGTTTAATCCAGCCCCACACGCTTGAAGATTTCATCTACGCGCTTGGTGTAATAAGTTGGATTGAAGATTTCATCAATCTCTTCCTGAGTCAGACGGGAAGTGACTTCTGGGTCCGCTTCGAGCAAAGGCTTGAAGTCCACTTGATTGTCCCAAGACTGGGCAGTTTTTGGTTGTACCAAGTCATAAGCCTGCTCACGGGTCATACCTTTTTCAATCAAGGTCAACATAGCCCGCTGGCTGAAGATAAGACCAAAGGTTGAGTTCATGTTGCGCTTCATATTTTCTGGGAAGACAGTCAAGTTCTTGACGATATTGCCAAAGCGGTTGAGCATATAGTCGATAAGAATGGTCGTGTCCGGTGCGATAATCCGCTCAGCTGATGAGTGGGAAATGTCGCGCTCATGCCAGAGAGAGACATTCTCAAAGGCTGTCACCATGTGGCCGCGAATGACCCGCGCCAGACCAGTCATATTTTCAGATCCGATTGGATTGCGCTTGTGAGGCATAGCTGAAGATCCTTTTTGCCCCTTGGCAAAGAATTCTTCCACCTCACGCTGCTCAGACTTTTGCAGACCACGAATCTCGGTCGCCATGCGCTCTATAGATGTCGCAATCAAGGCCAAAGCAGAGAAGTATTCAGCATGGAGATCACGTGGCAATACTTGAGTCGAAATTTCCTGCGGACGGATACCTAATTTCTCACAGACATAACTTTCCACAAATGGTGGAATGTTGGCAAAGTTCCCAACCGCACCAGAGATTTTCCCGGCTTCCACACCGGCAGCCGCAACCTCGAATCGCTCGATGTTGCGCTTCATTTCGCTGTACCAAGTCGCAAGCTTAAGGCCGAAAGTCGTTGGCTCCGCATGCACCCCGTGGGTCCGTCCCATCATGATGGTGAACTTGTGCTCCCGTGCCCGCTCTGCAATGATGTCGGTGAAGCGACGCAAATCCTCACGGATGATGTCATTGGCCTGCTTATAGAGGTAGCCGTAGGCCGTATCCACCACATCGGTCGAGGTCAAGCCATAGTGCACCCACTTGCGCTCTTCGCCCAGCGTCTCAGAAACCGCACGAGTAAAGGCCACCACATCGTGGCGCGTCTCCTGCTCAATCTCCAAGATGCGGTCGATGTCAAAGCCAGCCTTCTCACGAATCAAGGCCACATCTTCCTTGGGAATCTCACCCAGCTCAGCCCAGGCCTCATCAGCCAGAATCTCTACCTCCAGCCAAGCCTTGTACTTATTTTCCTCAGTCCAAATGTTCGCCATTTCAGGGCGAGAGTAACGGTTGATCATAATTAATTTTTCCTTTCTTTTTATACTTGCCTTAAGCAGTGGGAACAGAAGTGACCTCTTACAGAGTTCCATTTCCAAGTTGTGAGCCTTTAAAGGCTCACATACTTCTGCAACCAAACTGATAGTTTGGTTGCAGGGAAGAGTATCTAGTGGGCGACCTACGGTCGCAAGATTGATTTCATCTCTTATTTAATACACTGTTGTAACTTATTTACACAACTTCTCCAAAAATTTATGAATAAATTTATAACACAAAGATGTTCAATTTTTAAGAACTCTCTTTTTGACTCCTCATTATATATAATTTTTCTATAGGCGCATTATCAATAATACGATTTTTATAAGTTTCACCACCAAAAATAAATTGTATCTCTCAAATCTTCATATCAGGGCGTTTTTCACTGTATAATATACTATCATATATGTTAGAGGCTCTCAATTCTCCTAGTTTCAATTTAATATTAATAATAAAACTACCAAGTACATAGCCAGATAACCATAAAAAAATTAATAGTTGAAAATATTTTTCAGCTTACTTTTTATTATTACTAAAAAAATAATAATTCAATAGTTTCATTAATCTCTTTAATAAATCCACTTTTTGTATAATGAATCATAAAAAATCCCTAGGTAAAACATTTGATAATTTTTGCACCGTCATGGTGGATTGTGCAAACTGACCTATAACATAGTTTGATAATATATGTTCCATTAAGGTGGGAACTATGATAGAAAAATAATGCTCCAAAAATTAATGTTGAATTAGTCACTTTTTCGAAGATAAGGAACCAGCAGACAACAAAGTGAAAAATCAGATACATTATTATCACAAAGCAAAAATACTTAACAATTGACTCAGTAGTACCCACATCTTCAATTTTAACCGATAATAGACTTAAAAAAGTAATAGGAATTATAAAAATAATATGTGGGAGTCCAGTGATATCTCAATTTTAATATAATAGCTATAAGTACTAATAAAAAATGGCTACATGAGCTACATTCAAATCACTACCGAAAAATTTTTTATTTTTACGTAAATCTATTCCAACTTGATTAAATAAATAAAAACTTAGAACTACTGCAAAAATATTCCATACGCTGTTATCAGAGACACTTCGTCAATTTTTCGTCTTTTGACAATGTCGGTTTCATGACCTAAGTCTGTTACATAAAAAATAGACACGCTCTCGGACCTTTTCTCTACTTTTTTTCTTGTATCTGTCCACTTCTTTATAATTTCCTTCCGCCAAAGTGCTAACATGGAGAAATAATATATAGAGAATAAAAATTAATAATTGTTGATTTGGATAATAGTAATTCAGTAACATTATCAAAAAACAAACCAAAAACTTACCCATTGTTTTGGCGTAAATTGTATTTTTAGGGTTGTTATTCTGCATAAACTCCTCCCTAGAATTGTTTTATATTAAAGTCTAAATTCTTCTTTAATTTGTTTTCTTGAGAAATAATTAGATATCTGGATATTCTCTTCATTTACCAATTAAGCCCCTCCCCAAATTCAACCATACTATCCGGCGCATCACTAAACACTGTCACATGCCTAGCTTGCAGTTGCACTTGTCTTCTATAATCATTTATTCACCGCCCACTCCGCTGCTTTCTCTGCATGAATCACTGTTGTGTCGTAGAGAGGCAGGTCGGTGTCGGATTGCTTGACAAGGAGACCTATCTCGGTACAACCCAAGATAACAGCTTCTGCGCCTGCTTTTTTCAAATCATCTATAACGGCAAGATAAGTCTGCTTTGAGCTTTCTTTGATATCTCCTAGGCAGAGTTCGTCATAAATAATCCGATTGACCTCTGTAATACCAGCTTGGTCTGGAATCAGCACTTCTAACCCAGACTCTATTAATTTCTCCTTGTAAAAATCTTGGGTCATGGTGTACTTAGTCCCTAGAAGACCGACTTTTTGAATACCGTCAGCCAACAAGGCCTGCGCAGTTGCCTGTGCAATATGCAAGATTGGAATCGTAATCTTTTCTTGTATCTGCGGAGCAACCTTGTGCATGGTGTTGGTACAAATAACGATGAAATCTGCACCAGCTTGCTCTAAGCGCTGAGCAACATCTGCCAACAGTTGACCGCTTTTCTCCCAGTCTCCGACTGCCTGATAATGCTCAATCTCTGCAAAATCAACACTATAAAGTAGAATCTTAGCAGAATGTAGGCCACCCAGCTCTTTTTTGATGGTTTCATTAATAATTTGGTAGTAAGATGTGGTGCTTTCCCAACTCATGCCACCAATCAGACCGATAGTTTTCATAGGCTAATCAAACTCCTCCTTGCTTATCGCCACCGACGGATAGTGCGGCAAGCTACTCAGATCTGTATCCAATGGCAAATCATAGATAGCCAGATAATTGTCTGGATATTGAATCTTTAATTCCTGATATTTGGCTTTTACTTTTTCATGGTCAGCGCTGGCAAAAAGCACTTCTACAACGGCAGTTTCTTTGCCTTCTTCCACAAAAGTATTAACGATGATTTGAATCATAAACTGGTCTCCATTTAGCTTTAAAGATTATCATTTTCTGAGTCTTCATGTATAGAAAAATTCAAATGAAATTCTCTCAGGATGTCTAGGCAGGCCGTAACTACTCAGATAATCCTTAACTTCCTTCACGGAACAAGAATATTCTAAGACTAGCTGATTGCCAGCTCTCCTAAAATATGAATCCCCTCTCTATCCGCAATCTCTGGAACAATCAAATCGTCCGTATAAGTCAGTGTTACGGTCGTTATTTCATCATCTAGCAATTCATCAAATTCTTCTGTCATTTCAAAAATCAATCCCTTCTAGCAGTAGTTGACTGACTTCTCTTGCTGACTTTATCAGCTACGACAAGCCTAGTCAACTTTGCAGGGGTAAGACGACGGACCTTATAACTGGTGTCCTGTCTTACTCCCCAAACTCAACCACGCTATCCGGCTCATCACTAAACACAGTCACATGCCCCATTTTGCGGTTGTGCTTCGCTTCTATTTTACCATACAGGTGAAGATGGGCGCTTGGATTTTCTGTGACATATTTCTCAGCGGCCTCGACATGCTGGCCGAGAACATTGAGCATGACAGCAGGCGCATGTAGGTAGATGGCTGGCAATGGTGCTCCCAGAACCCCCAAGATATGCGTGTCAAACTGAGAGAAATCGCAGGCTTCGATTGAATAGTGCCCAGAGTTGTGTGGCCGTGGGGCAATCTCATTGACGATGATGTCATCAGTGGTCGCAAACATTTCCACGCAGAGGGTTCCAGACAGCTTGAGCTGTTCTGCGATTCGCACCGCCATTGCTTGGGCTTTTTCAGCTAGACTTTCTGAAATGCGGGCTGGCACAATGGTCTTCGAAAGAATGTTGTTACGGTGGATATTTTCCTGAACTGGGAAAACTGTCACATCCTTGCCATTGCCTGACACGATGACAGAAATTTCAAGGTCAAAGTTGACGAATTCTTCCAAGACACAGTCTGCTGAGTCTGCTAGTGCACGGGCTTCTTCCAAGTCTGCTTCTGAACGAATAACCTTTTGTCCATGCCCATCGTAGCCTCCAGTCGCGGTCTTAAGGACATAGTTTTTCGATAGATCGATATCTGCCAAGTCTTGGCTAGAAGTCACGACCTTGTAGGGTGCAACAGTGACTTGAGCCTTATTTGAGAGGAAGTCTTTTTCAAAGATCCGGTTTTGGGAGATGCGGAGCAGGTCCGTCCCTTGAGGTAGTTGTCCATCCTTGATAGCAACATCCAAACCGTCCGCATCGACATTTTCAAACTCATAGGTCAGGACATCGCATTGCTCCGCCAACTGACGCAGAGCATCCACGTCATTATAAGGTGCCACGATAAGCTCTGCCACGCGAGAGGCTGGGCAATCCGTCGCAGGATCCAGCGCGATGACCTTGTGCCCCATGTAGATAGCAGAAATGGCCATCATCTGACCTAGCTGGCCGCCACCGATGATTCCGATTGTTTTAGATGAGCTCATTGCTAGACTCCTCAGCGATTTTTCCTTGTTCTTCAGCAAAATCCGCTAGCGTGCTGCTAGGTCTTGGTCTTCAATGGCCAAGATTCGCAGGGCAGTCAGGGCGCGTTGGTCGCTCCTGCTTCCCCAATGGCCATAGTTGCTACAGGCACACCACCCGGCATCTGAACAATCGAATAAAGCGAGTCCAGACCGCTGAGCGCGCGTGATTTGACCGGTACACCGATGACAGGCAAAGTCGTTTTAGCCGCTACCATTCCTGGCAAATGAGCGGCACCACCAGCACCTGCGATAATGACCTTGATACCGCGACTACGAGCTTCCTCCGCATGTCTGAACATGAGGTCAGGTGTACGGTGGGCAGAGACAACCTTTCTTTTCGTAGGCTACACCGAAAGCCATCCAGGACTTCTGCTGTTTTTTTGCATGGTAGCCCAGTCGGATTTGGAGCCCATGATGATGGAAATAATTGGTTTCATTGTTAATATCCTTTTTCTTTTTGATAATGGTCTTAAGTGGTGGGTCGGAAGCAAACCTTCGGTTTCATTCCTAAAATTTGAGCCCGAAGTCTCAAATTTTCCCTAGACCAGAACATACACTGTTCTGGTCTTTTCACCACGTCACCCATTATCTTGTTTGGCGACTGCGTCGCCTAAGCTAGCGCTAGTATTGAAAATACTCGAAGAAATTCTCAGAATGACAGGGTAAAGCGATAAAGTTCGAACTGAAGTTCTTCAAGGGGCTTTAACACAGTCAATCGTAGATTTTAGAAAATTTTTATTTAACCGCCTTGCTTCCGATATCCGTTCGGTAAAAGAGGCCTGTGGTGTCTTGTTTTTCTAGTTGGTCGTAGATTTTTTCCTGCGCAGCTGAGACGGTATCTGCTGTGGTGACCAGCATGTACACTCGGCCGCCATTTGACAGCAGTGCTCTGCTATTTTCCGCAAACTTAGCCCCAGCATAGTAGGTGATGATGTCGCCGTCTGTCTTGTCCGGCAGAGGCAGGCCTTTCTCATAGTCCAGCGGGTAGCCTTTGATGCGACAACCACGCCAAGGGTCACGCCCTCATCCAGCCAAGTGATAGTCGGCTCCTTCTTGTCCAAAATGTCCGTGATGTTCTGCGCAAAGTCAGACGTCAGGCGCGGCAGGATAATCTGGGTCTCCGGATCGCCAAAGCGCGAGTTGAACTCGATAACCTTAGGGCCCTCGGCTGTCAAAATCAAGCCTGCATAGAGCACGCCCAGATAAGGTCGTCCTTCAGCTATCATGCCTTTGAGAACCGGCTTGATAATCGTCTCAACTGACTGGTCCACCACGCTTTGTGGCAGGTGAGGCACTGGCGCATAAGCTCCCATGCCGCCTGTATTGGGACCCTTGTCCCCATCGTAGGCCCGCTTATGGTCCTGGCCCGTCGGCAGGATGTAAAACTTATCACCATTGACAAAGGCAAAGAGGGAAAACTCCTCGCCGTCCAGGAACTCTTCGATAACCACACGTGCACCGCTGTCGCCGAACTTATTGTCCAAGAGCATCTCCTGCGCGGCCTCGACCGCTTGCTCTACTGTCTCTGCGACGACCACGCCCTTGCCCAGAGCTAGGCCGTCCGCCTTGACCACGATAGGTGCTCCCTGCTTTTCGATATAGGCTTTGGCTTCCTCAAAGTCGGAAAATGTGCCATAAGCTGCTGTCGGAACACCGTATTTAACCATGATTTCCTTGGCAAAATCCTTGGACCACTCCAGCTCCGCTGCTAAATGAGATGGACCGAAAGCCTTGAGCCCAGCTTGGTTAAAATCATCTACAATTCCAGCTGCTAAGGGCATCATCCGGACCGATAAAGGACCAAGCAATGTCATTCTCCTGGCAAATTCTATCAGTTTGGAATGTTCGAAATTCCAATATTCACCAAATCCAACCCATCCAAGGTCATGCCATCATTTCCAGGTGCGACAAACACCTGCTCCACATCCCTGAGACTCCAACAACTTCTTGGCAATCGCGTGCTCACGACCGCCTGAACCAACGACTAAAAAGCTTCATAGCTAAGATACCTCAATATCCAATATCATAGGTGCTTATGCACCAAGCTAACACATCACGTAAAAAAATTATTGCTATTTTTTTACGAATTATTTATCTAAATTATATCACAATCGTTCGTTTTATGCCATTTTGAAACGAAAGAAATATGCTAGAAGAATCTCTATAATTTCGAAACTTTGATTTTTCCAATAAATTTCCCGAATAATATAAGTGGAGTTTTCCAAAAAAAATATTGCAAAGGAGATGTATGAAAAACTACCAAAAATTCTTATTCGTTTCTGCAAGTTTGTTGACTAGCCTGTCGGCACCACTTGTTTCTGCAAACCAAACAGCAAATTCAAGCCCCTTGACTGCCATGAGTAGCGAGGTTTCCGTTCAACTCGAGGGCCAAGTAGCAACTATCCTTTATCAGCCAACTGTCTGCACAAGAGTCTTATACTATTCAGCACGCCGTCTGGTCTGAAGAAGACGGCCAGGATGATCTTGTCTGGTACACTGCCACTGATCATTCGGCCAAAGTTGACTTATCTCAGCATAAGGGACATGGGAAATTTATCATTGAGACCTACCTTAATGTAAATGGCACCAAATACCGATTGAGCGAACAGTCTGTTCTAGTCAATAAACTAAATAAGGTAACAGATAATACTGCTTCAGAACAGACAACCAAAGAGTTCCACATCGCCAGTGGCATCCGAAGAGCGACCCCACGAGTTCAACTCCTAAGCCTGATAAGAAGCAGATTGGAGATCTAGGAACTCCATCACAGAATACCGAGGAAAAAGAAACCTACACCTTCGCAAAAATCAATCGCACCAAAGGCGGCAAAACCACAAGCAAATGCAGAATCTGCTAAACCTTCACAAGCGCCTGCACAGAGCCAGCCAATCAGAGATAGCAAACCACAAATTAGTATTATCAACATTGATAAAGAAAACGGAGCTTATACCGTTCAAGTACAGGAAACAGCTTATTCTAAACGAATCAAAAGTGTCCAAGTAGCTAGCTGGAGCACGGCCAACCAAAGCAACCTCTTATGGTATGAAGCTGCACAGACAGGGAAAAGGAAACTTCTCCGTTCATTTTAATGTCAAGAACCATCATCAGATTTATGGAAACTATAACAACCATGTTTATATTTCCTTTGAAGATGGTAGCAGGGTCGGATATATCGCTGATAATATTGATTTGCCACAGCCAGCACCACGACCAGTAAGTCCTAGCCTGCAGGTTGTTCAAAAAGATCCGTCTACTTATCAAGTCATTTTACAAAATAGCTTTGGAGACGGCCACATTCTCTTTCCTATCTGGTCTGATATCAATGGCCAAGACGATCTTCGTTGGTACACAGCCACTTCTCTTGGAAATGGAAGGTACTCTCTAGATATCAATACTAACAACCATCTAGGCGAGGGACTCTATCATGTTCATGTTTATCGACAATCAGGCGGAAAAGTTACGGGCATTATGGCTTCTCACTTTCAGGTGAAACGGCCTACAGTAACTGCTAGTAGACCAATTTCCCATGCTACTGATCCATCCAATACCTACCCTATCGGCGAATGCACTTGGGGAGCAAAGGCTCTGGCCCCTTGGGCAGGAAACTGGTGGGGAAATGGTGGCGACTGGTCGGCCAGTGCTCGCCGAGCTGGATTCCAAGTAGGGACTACTCCTCAAGTTGGAGCTATTGCCTGCTGGACAGACGGGGGCTACGGTCATGTCGGTGTTGTTACCCATGTCAATTCGCACACACGCATCCAGGTTCAAGAAGCCAACTACGCAGGAAATCGTTACATTGCCAATTTCCGTGGCTGGTTTGATCCTACGACAGCTCAGGGAACTGTGTCTTACATCTATCCAAACTAGACAGATGCCTCCACACTTTCTCGCTCCCCAAAATATAGAGACAAAAAAGTCAATGTGAAAGTTCCGTAGGCACCTCCTAATTAAGGAGGTGTTTTTTGATACACCCTGAGATTTATTCGACAGCAAATACAAAAAAGAGGGCCTTTTGAACTGTACCCTAAAAGTTAGATTTTTTCTGTCTAACTTTTTGAGGGTGTGGTTCATTTTGCCCATCTTTTATAGCAAACCAACCTGGAGACACTAGCTTAGATTGAAAAACTTCTCCATGAAATAACTGAAATAAGTCTTTTCCCCAGTAACCATTACGAATTTCCCTTCCAACCCATAACGAAGCTTTTTGGCCTGATTTTTATTAACCGTCGTTTCACATTCTACCTTGAAGAAATTTCCCTGTTTTGTCTGTGTCGCATTTGCATCGATACTGGAGATACGAGACGTCAAAATCATCTGTTTATTGGCATCATCAGCTGTAATAAAACGCACCTTATCTCCTTTTTGATTGTAGAAACATCCTTGGAAGAGACATAGGTAACAATTTTAATCTTTCTCTCACTGGTAATTTTAGGATAGATTTGGGCGAGAGTAGTCCCCTCTGCCACCAAAGTGGATCCCTCCACCTCGGGATTCAAATGAAGCAGACCATCCATTTCAGCTACGATTTGCCCTTTTTTTAACAATTCCTTCTTGAAGTTTGAGATTGCTCTCAGCTTCAAGATCTGTTGTGTCAAGCTAGTTAATTCTTGTCCTACCTTGACTAAATATTGAGCCTTTAGAGAAGCCAGCTGACTAGACAAATTCCCAGCATAAGCTTGCTGAGCACCTGCACCAGCATACTGAATACGATAACCAGAAGCTACTGATTCTAGCTGGGAAATTTGCCCATCTAATTGAGCTAAAATCTGACTTTGAGTCGTCACCTTATCCTCAGCCTGACCCAATTGAGCATCATAAGTCTGGTACAAAGAGTAGAGTGGGTGCGAAGCATCCACTCCCGTTCCAGTCTGAATCGCATTTTTTTCAAGGAGCGATAATCATTCAACTTATTATTTGTATCGTTGATAAGACCACCTAACTCAGCTTGAGACTGGCTTCAGCTGCGCATTTTGTGAAGCTATCGTACTATTTTGTTGATTCACTGAGTTCGTCATGCTTGCAACCTGATTCTGGTAGTCTTTAAAACTTTGTTCATAGCCATAACTATCTGGCTCAGAGAATTGATTTCGACCACTTTCTAAACTGGTGCGTAAGATTTCCAATTTTCCTTTTTGATCCTTGAGCAAACCCAGCTGGCTAGAAAATTTCTGCTCCTGAGCTCCCTCACCTTCTACTGCATACTGGATTAGCAGGTCTCCTTTTTGACCTCCTTGTTTTCTGCCAAATGATTCATGACAATAGTCTGGCTACTAGTTGATTGAATCTGAGCCAGCACTCGATTTGCTTCCACAGTCGCCCGACTAGAAATGGTCATTTCCTTTTTGGCTAGTATGGCAAAACCAAGTAAGAACACCAGTAAAAGCAAGAATCGGTACAATTAAATAACTTGCAAAATTATGATAGCGCTTCTGATAAAAATTCTGCACTTTCTAAAAATTGTTCATTCATATTTTCCCCCTAACTATTGACTAAATGGTGGTAAAAACCTTCTTTTTCAATCAGCTCTGTATGGCTTCCACTTTCGACAATTTTCCCTTGTTCCAAAACGACCACTTGCTCCGAACGCTCCGCAATAGTCAAACGATGCGCGATAAAAATAATCGTCTTATCAAGCGCCATCAGATTATCAATAATCCGCTTCTCCGTTAGAATATCCAGACTACTCGTTGCTTCATCTAAGATAAGCACTGGCGCATCTGTCAATAGAGCTCTCGCTAGAGCAATACGCTGACGTTGACCACCCGAGATTCCTGCACCATCTGCAGACAACTCTGTCTGATAATTGAGGGGCATTCGCTCAATATCCGACCTAATTTCCGCCAACTCTACCGCCCTGCAGAATATCTTCTTGAGTCGTGCCTTCACGCGCACCTAAGAGTAAATTTTCTAAAATAGTTCCATTAAAAACATACGGTTGCTGGGGAAGATAGTTGATATATTGGCGCAGTGCCTGCTTATCCAGCTGATTAAGATTGACACCTCCCAGACAAATATCCCCTTGATTCGGACCATAAAAATGCACCATCATCTTGGCCAAGGTCGTTTTTCCTGAACCGGATACACCAACAAAGCTGGTCTTACTTCCGGCAGGAATATGCAAGTCAATTTCCGATAATACATTAGCCCCATAGCCATACTTATAACTGACTCCACGAAAATCAATATCCGCCTTCAAGAAGCTCAAGTCTTTAATAAAGCTTCTCTTCATTAAACTCAGACTGAACTAAATAGACCTCATTGAGACGCTCATTGGCTACACGCGCGACTTGTAGCTTTGTTTGCAGATTGATGATATTTTCTAAAGGGTTGGTAAAGTAGACTAGGAGCGTATTATAGGTGATGAGCTGTCCCAGACTGATCTTTTGATCCATGACAAGTGTTGCTCCTAGCCATAAAAATCAGAACGTTTTAAAAATCAAACGAGTCAGCGCTTTCAAGACTTTTTGCAAACTCTCAGAACGCCCATATGCAAAAAGACTTTTTCAGATAAGTCACAAATTCCTTGTCAATCCTTTTGATAACGTTGTTTTTCGCTGGTCAAAGACTTGATCGTTTCAATCCCATTGATATCTTCAATGATGGAAGACGACAACAGACTATTTGCTTCCATCGTCTCATGATTCATCTTTTCAAAAGGTTTCATAAAAAGAAAAAAATAATGAGAGCGTAAACTGGGATTCCTAGCAAGGTCAAAAAGAAAAGACTGCTATTTTGCGAAAAAAGAACAATCGCAATGACCGATACAATCGATACATCCAAGAAAATAGACAAGATTGTACTGGCCAAGGCATCAATAATCCGATTGGCGTCTGTAAAACGAGAGACAATTTCCCCTGTCCGCCTTGTCGCGAAAAATGACATAGGTAGCTGAAAAACGTGCTTGATATAAGATAAAATCACATCAATTGATAGACGCTGCCCCAAAACCAAAAGTAAATATTCTTGGGCATAAGACAGAAATTGCTGCAAAATATAGACAATAATCAAGCCGATAGAAATCATTCCCAATGTAGTTTTCATATGATCAGGCACATAAGTATCAATGATGGACTGAAGGTAATAGGATCCAACAATATTAATCACCGTTACCAGCAAAGTTGCAAGCACAATATTAGTAATCAATCCCTTCTGTTTAATCAATAAGGGAATAAAATCTAAAAGCCCATTTTTCTTTTCCTGACTAGGCTTATAGGCCGGACTAGGAGCTAGAAAGATGGTAATCCCTGTCCACTCCTGTGCAAAACGCTCACGTGAAATCTTAGTCATCTTAACTTGAGGATCTGGATCCGCTATATGAATTGAGTGTTTATCTTGTCCCGTCACAACATAATAATGCAGAAGCTTCCCATCCTTAAGGATATGCGCTATAAAAGGATAAGAGACCTCTTCCAGATCAAATAAGCTCATATCTGCTTTAAAAAGCTCGCGTCTCAAAGTTCAGTCCTTCAGCAACTTTTTACCAAACCCAAAGCAGTTGTCCCATCATTAGTCGTTTTTGCCTTTTCTCGTAGTGTAGCCAAGGAAAAATACGATCCATAATAACCAAAAATCATAGCCAGGCAGCAACACCGCAATCCCTAGTGTCAACTTGTGCTCTGTAATGCTGTTTCCTAAATTTCATTAAAACCATTTCTCCATATACATCTATACTTGATGAAATCATGATAATAAAAAGCCTTCCCTTGTGGTAAGATTTTTGTCGACTTAGCAAACGAACTTTCTCAAATGTTCCTCATTTTTAATTGCTCTTTTTAAAAATGTCATGAGCTTTTTGTCAGATGACAGCTGGTTTTCTCACTAGATTCTTACAAACAAATTCAGCTTGACTCAACCCCCAAACACATTTATCAGCTAATGGAAATGCTTATGAAACAGCCTCTTCTGGGTGACTTCACCTTACCCATGACAATGGATAGATACAAAAACGAAAAACGCAAAAAGCCGTATCTTTCTATGAAGTAGCCATGAAATCAATCTAGCAAATCTCTAAACAAACCCAGAAACCAACGGTTTTAAGACAAAACAAAAAGCCCACTTTGTAGGCTTTCTGCAGGTTTTTCTTAAAATTAAAGTATTTTGTTGTAGAATTCAACGACAAGTGCTTCGTTGATTTCTGGGTTGATTTCATCGCGCTCTGGAAGGCGAGTCAATGAACCTTCTAATTTTTCAGCATCGAATGATACGAATGCTGGACGTCCAAGAGTTGCTTCAACAGCTTCAAGGATTGCAGGCACTTTCAATGATTTCTCACGAACTGAGATTACTTGACCTGGAGTTACGCGGTATGATGGGATATCAACGCGTTTACCGTCAACAAGAATGTGACCGTGGTTTTACGAATTGACGAGCTTGACGACGAGTAGTCGCAAGACCAAGACGGTAAACAACGTTATCCAAGCGACGCTCCAAGAGAAGCATGAAGTTGAAACCAAGGATTCCTTCTTTGATTTTTGAAGCTTGAACAAACAAGTTACGGAATTGTTTTTCACCTACACCGTAAGTGAAACGAAGTTTTTGCTTTTCAGCCAATTGCAAACCGTATTCTGACAATTTCTTTGCAGTTGTTTTAGTCCATATTGACCAGGTACATAGTTACGGCGAGCCAATTCTTTACCTGTACCAGTAAGAGAAAGACCCAAACGACGAGCTTGTTTCCAAGATGGTCCTGTATAACGTGACATAAAAATGTCCTCCTGTAAAATATTTTTGAGGAAATAGTCACTTAGAAAGCCCTGATTCGTGCAGAACATTTTCGCCCAAACAGCTAAGGCTACTTTTATAGCTGATGTTCTGTTGACGAGCTCCATGCTTTCCTCTGCTATTTCACACAAAGGCTATTGTACCATGAATACAGTCAAAAGTAAAGGGGCTCATGCAAAAAATCAAGCCAAAAGGCTTGATTGAAGTCGTTTTGAAAGCAAAGTAATTCAGGCAGTTACTTCACATTCCCAAAATCTTTAAAATCTCCTGCTTATATCGTAGCTTCTGCAGTTCCTTATCCTCGCTGTCTGACCAGGTCAGCTGGAGGTCTGCCACGATTTGCCCAGGCCGATTTTTCAGAATATAGATATGGTCACTGAGAGCCAGAGCCTCCTCAATGCTATGAGTAATGAGGAGAGTCGTCAGACCCAGCCTACGGTGAATATCCAGATACCAAGCGTGTAGCTCCATCTTAGTCAGCTCGTCTAAAGCACTAAAGGCCTCGTCCAGAAGAAATAGCTTGTGACCGAACATATAGGTTCGCAGCAGAGCCACGCGCTGCCGCATCCCCCCACTCAGTTCATGTGGATACTTGTCTGCCACATCAAAGAGTCCGAACTCCTTCAAAATCTGGGTTGCCTGCTCCGTCGCTTCCTTTTTTGATACTTTTCGGATTAAGAGGGGCAAGATAACATTGCCCAACACCGTCTTATGCTCTAGCAGCAAGTCTTTCTGCAGCATATAACTCACCCGACCCTTGGGATTTTCCTGCCCGTCTAGGATAATCCTGCCCGACTGGACCTCCAAAATCCCAGCAATCAGATTAAAGAGGGTCGTTTTCCCGACTCCACTAGGTCCCAAAATCGCTACGACCTGACCTGCTTCTACCTCTAGGCTGATGTCTTTCAAAATCTGCTGCTCATCATAAGCATAGCTTACGTTTTCAAGTTTAATTTCTGTCATTATTTTATATAATCGTTGCTGAATCCCTTGTCACTCAAGTCATTGTCCACGATACCCTTATCCTTGGCCCATTTGTAAAAAGCATTCCAGCGGCTAGCCTCAAACTGACCCCACTTTTCCTTATCCGATGCATATTGCTCAGACAGATATTTTTGAGAAGCCAAGACAAAGTCACGTTTGTTTTTCAATTCTGGTGCATTCTTGATTAAAATGTCTGCTGCTTCTTCAGGGTGCTCCATAGCATATTGATAGCCCTTCTTGATGGCCTGCAGGACCTTTTTCGCCTCGTCCGGATTCTTCTTCAGATAGTCATTATTAGCAATGATGACAGGAGAATAATAGTCAAATTCCTTAACGTAGTCCTTCATATAAAAGAAATTAGTGTCCATGCCCTGAGTCTGTGCCATGATACCATCCCAGCCATGATAAATCCATGCCGCATCAAACAAACCATTTTCAATTGGTGTGATAGAGTTAGAATCATTATTCGGAACCTTCTCTACATCATCAAACTTGCTACCTTGGTTTTCTACCAATGTCTTCAGCATGCCCAACTCCACAGGGTCATTCCAGGTGCCATATTTCTTCCCAGCCAGATCCTTGGGACCATTAATCCCTGCAGATTTCTTAGAAATGATACCTGAAGTATTGTGTTCTACAATAGCCGCAACAGCTGTGATTTCTGCGCCCTTATCTAGTTTTTTGGCCATAGAATCCTGGAAATAAATTCCAAAAGGAGCCTTGCCATTAATAATCAGGTCAGAGGTGCTATCTTCTGGTGGCAACTTAATATCCACATCCACGCCTGCTTCCTTGAAATAGCCCTTCTCCTTAGCCACATAAAGTCCTGTATGATTGGTATTGGGTGACCAATCCAGAATAAAATCAATCTTTTTGTCCTTGCTCTCAGACGTAGATTTCGACTGGGCGCAGGCGGCTAGACCAAAGAGTGATACTGCAGCCAAACCTGCAAGGAACAATTTACAACTTTTTTTCATCATAATCCTCTTTTCTTTTTCGGAAAATAGCAGAGCTAAGCTCCTATTTCCACTTGATGATATATTTTTCACTAATAGCCACCAGCTTCATACCCAGAAGACTGATAACTGATACTAAAACGATAATAGCAAACATGGTGTCATACTGGAAAAGCTTCTTAGACTGGATCATATAGACACCCAGCCCTTCAAAAACCGCCCAGCCATTCGGAAACCACAGTCGTGATAAAGGCGTAGGAAACACTGACACGCAAGCCCGCATAGAAATAAGGTAAACTAGCTGGAATCTTAAAGTGCCAGAGAATCTGCCAGCGGTTGGCCTGCATAAGTTCAAAGAGAGTCAAGGTGTCTCTGTCACAATGCCGAAAACCGTCCAGAATACTGACGATAATCGGAAAAGTCGTCGTCAAAATAATGAGCACAATCTTGGGCAAAATCCCATATCCCAGCCAGAGAACCAGAATTGGCGCCAAAGCAATGGTCGGAATCGTCTGCACCACGACCATAATAGGGATAGAATCAAATCATTGAGCCAGCCCATGCTGTCCATGAGCACTGCCAGCAAGCAGGCTATAATGACTCCCAGTAGCAAACCCAACAAGGCAACCTTTAAAGTAGCCCAACTGTGTACAACCAGTAGTTCTGCATCCCTAATAAAAGCCTGGCAGATTTCCAAAGGCGTCGGCAAAATGAACTTGGGCAAGAGCTTGAACCAGCCCATGACCTGCCAAATGGCAAGCAAACCCACCATTCCTAAAAGACTAATCTGTTGTCGCAGAATATTTCTCAAGTTTCTCATCAATAGACAAAATCTCTCCATAATTTATCTTAACATTTGCAAATACATTATCTGCTTGACTGCCAGCCAATTCAATCGCCTTTCCCAATATAGGAAACAATTCTTCCCACTCTCCTTCTAAAACCGTTTCAAAAGGAGTTACCAACTGCCTCACAGGCTGTTTCTGCAGATAATCAATTACTTCCTCTATGACTGCCAACCGTCCTTTATCAGTTGACAAGGGCAGAATTTGCAAAGCAATACTCGCTCTCATCTCTTCACCTCCCTGCATTCAAACTCTATCTGAGAATGATGCATACAGATACGATTCCATTTGCTAACCAGACCGTTCTTTCCCTAATGAAAGAGATTGCAAGCTCTCTTTATAAAAACCTTGCACTTCATACAAAAACACCTTCTCCAATATGGAAAAGGTGTAGCATGCATCAGTATCCTAAAGATTGGCGAATAGCTCGCCACTTTTAGTAAACCCACAAGGTCTTTACAAATACATTTCCCTACGCTGGCATTACCCAGATCAGGTGCGGTCGAAGTTTACACTTCCTCTCAGACTGTACACAGACTCCCATATATGTATATTATGATAGCGTAATCACGACTCTATGTCAAGATTTGAGCTTAATCCCACTAAATCAAACATTCCCTTAGAAGCCAGTAAAGACTCCATGGCTTCTATATTTTCCGCCTCACTTTGGGCTAAAATCGTTTCAAATCCCATCTCAGATGCTGTATCCAGATTAGCCTGAATATCATCAATGAAGACTGACTCCTTAGGATTAAGATGGTATTTCTCAAGAAGCTCTTGATATATTTCCTTCTCAGGCTTGGCCACTTTAACCTCTGACGAAAGAATATAGCCAGATAAAAGAGTATATACTGGTAAGCATCCTGCTTTTTCAATTCGATAAAAGATCTCACAAGTTGTTGATAAAATATAGATATCATAACCCAACCAGGACCACAGCTTTATCTTTTTTTGCAAATCGTGATAAACATCTACAGCCTCATACCAACGAAAGAAGATATTTTCAACTGCCAGTCTAAAGGACGAATCTAAATTTCCCTGAGCCAAATCACAAGCTTCCGTCAATGATAAAAGTCCCAAATCTGTTTGATGCCATAGACCCGACTCAAAAATTGCTTCTTTCAGAGCTTGCTGTCGCTGTTCATCAGGTTCATAATAACCCAATATCTTATCTGGATTCCACTCAATCAGAACATTCCCCAAATCAAAAACTAAATTTTTAATCATAGCAACCTCCTTGTATTTCATTACAGCCCCTTTTAAATAGATAGGACTTCCCACTCTTTAAAATTCTATCTCGTTGGGGCATAGCTCAATTCTGAAGTATGCTTTTCAAGAAAGTCATTCAATTCAGAATCTGGAATCTGACGTAGGTAGAGATTAGAACGAATCGTCTCATCCTCTTCCCTACAAGTAGATAATACCAGATATTTGTCACTTGCTTTTACCGTGATGTTCTTGTTCTTTGTTCTAGAAGCTTCATAAATACTAGTCAACTGATCAGTAAAATCCTTATCTCCATCGAAGGTAGTGCGATAGAAAGCGGTCTCCTCTGGCACAATAACCAAGCCCATTGCTTCATAGTAGAACTTACGCTCAGGTGTCTCAATAACAAGATACTTGTGCTGATCAAAAAATTCCTGATTATCATAGAAGTTAACATCGTTAAACATACGATTGTCTGCCACTTGACTCCCTCGAGCATGACCAAAAAGCCAAGTTAAGCGGTCGCTAAAGTCTTTCTTGTTATCCTTGTCCATGAAAACCGTACCCATATAGGGTTCATAGCCACCCTCAAAAGTTTTTTCAAGATAGGTTGAGTTATCACTTGTCTGTACTATAGGCTCATCTAATTTTGTTCCAGGAGCATATATATAAGCAATAGTCTCGCCATTAACAGCTGTTAGATTCGCAAAAACGCTTTGACAGATAGTCTTTTTCTTCTTTACTAACTTGGTAAAGTTTTTTAGTCAAACTTTTAGTTACTTGACGAGATGACGAGTGTGAAATACTTTTTGGATTCGACTGAAATCGATTTGAAGTCAACAGAGATACTGTTAGCACAAGGGGATAAGAGCAAAAAGACTACCATCAAGCTTAATCTTTTGCGATTTGACACTTTATTTATCTTTCTTTTTAGAGTTTCTATTCATAATATCTTCATGTTCCCCATCATTTCTAAAAATCATATAACTAGATCTAGGCTCCTTTAAATGCCTTTTTTTATCAATATTGGTATAACAAACAATGAAAGCAATAGAACCATTTCAGTTCTAACATTAATTCTAAAGTTTACAGAACATTTCCTTCTATTTAGACGTACCCACATACTTGCTTCTCGCCTTCATTAACTTTTATATCGTCAGTTGCTGTTTTGTATTGAATAATCCTATTATGATTCTACATTCATTTCCATATCCTTTTTACTGTCTCAACTTCGATCTAGAAAAGCCAATATTGAAATCCATAAATGTTTATTCAAATTTATTATATAGGAGTACACCCTAAGTTTCAATAAAAATCCCCTATATGAAGAATAAGGAGGATTTTAGGAGCGAGTAATTAATTTTTTCCAATTTCAAACAATGGAGACAGAGGACGTTTTTCATGGATGCGAATAATTGCTTCTGATAATAGGTCAGCAATCGAAATCTGTTCAATCTTATCAATCAATCTCTCTTCAGCAAGATAAATTGTATCCAAAACCACTAATTTTTTTATAGCTGACTTTTTGAATATTATCCATAGCAGGACCAGATAACACCGGATGCGTACAGCTAGCATAAACTTCTACAGCACCTGCTTCTGCCAGTGCATCCGCCGCATGACAAATCGTTCCTGCAGTATCAATCATGTCATCAATCAAAATGCAAGTTTTTTCTTTAACATTCCCGATAATATTCATCACTTCACTAGTATTCATTTTTATCGACACTACGGCGCTTATCAATGATTGCAATCGGAGTTTTTAAAAATTCAGCTAACTTTCGAGCACGAGTCACACCGCCATGATCAGGACTAACTACGACATAATCACTACCAATCATTCCCCGACGTTCAAAATAGTCAGCAATGAGAGGAGCCCCCATTAAATGATCTACTGGAATATCAAAGAAACCTTGGATTTGTGCCGCATGCAAATCAATCGTAAGTAAACGATCAACACCTGCAATTTCGAGCATATTTGCCACCAACTTAGAAGTAATTGGTTCACGAGCACGAGCCTTCCGGTCTTGACGTGCATAGCCATAATAAGGCATAACAACATTAATAGATTCTGCACTTGCTCGCTTAAGTGCATCCGCCATAATCAAGATTTCCATCAAATTATCATTGACAGGTGAACTCGTAGACTGCAAAATAAAGACGTGCTTCCCACGAATCGACTCTTCAATATTTACTTGAATTTCTCCATCCGAAAACTGACGTACTGTTGACTTGCCCAGCTCCATTCCAATACCTTTAGCCACCCGCTTGGCCAACTCTTGATTAGAAGAAAGAGCAAAAAAGCTTTAAATCAGAAAATGACATGACTTCCTCCGAAATTTTATTCCACTAACATTTTAACGCTTTTTAAAAGAATATTTCAAATTAGAATAAAAACATTTTACATAAAAACTTACAAAAGGATAATCTTAAACTGTAAATTTATATCATAGAAAGTAAAAAAAGGGTGGAATAATTCCAACCCTTTCAATTCATTAATTTGGATAAATATAGCTAACTGATCCTTGTGCAGTTGTTGGATTAAACCAACCACGGTAGTTACCAATTGATTGTTGACCAAGGTAATTAGCTTCTGATGCTTGAATGCTTGTTGAAGATTGAACAGCTGTAACAACAGCTACGTGTCCATAACCACCATCATTCCAACATGCAATCGCTCCAACCTGTGGTTGAGAACCTACACGGAAGCCTCTGTCTGCTGCACTTGCGCCATTGACCACCGTTACCCCAATAATCTCCAGCCCAAGGAGCCAAAGTCTTAACACCCCAAGTACACTGACCAACTGGGTAAGTAGAAGCGCTTGAAGAATATGAAACTCTAGTAGCTGCTGGTGCAGGTGTTGCAGAAACGGTAGGAGCTGCTTCTGCCGCTACTCCACCATTAGCTGCTTGTACTTGTGCTGTAAGGTTTGTATTAGCTGAAGCTTGGATGCTTTGTTGTTGAGATGCTTGTTGCGCACGGTAAGCTGCTTCTCTTCTGCTGACCTCTTCTCTTTTGCTTTTGTCTGCTGCTTTTTGTTCTAAGAGGAGTTTTTCTCCTTCAGCACTTGATTTTTCTCTTTGCAAGATTAAGTTGAGCCACTTTCAATTCTGCTTGCTTAGTTGTCAAAGTTTGAGCATCATCAGCAAGAGTTTGTTGGTTTGCAATAACTGTATTAATAGCTTGGTTATTCGCAACTTGTTTTTCAGCAATAGCTTCTTTATCTGCTTTTTGCTGTTCTAACATTTTATTATTAGCAGAAATGATTTCACTCATAGCTGTAACACGAGAAATTGCTTCAGTAATAGAGTTTGAATTAACAATTGTATTAATGTAGCTTGTCACAGTACCATTTGTTTGTGCACTACGAGCTTGGTTAGCCAATGATTCATTACGAGCTACAATGTTTTTTGATAACTCATCAATCTCTGTAGAAAGTTTTGCAGATTCTGCAGTTAACTTTTCATTCTCAGCTTGAAGTTGTTCTTGCTGTGTTTGAATAGCTGAAACTTGACTTTGAATTTCATCAACTTGAGTTTGAGCGGCTTTTTGTTGAGCCGTCAGACTATCAATTTTACTATTTTGTCTTTGCAATTTTATCATCTGTTGAGTCTGCATGTACAGTTACAAGCGAAGCACCTTGAGTAAGAATCAAAGTACTTAACAACAGTGAAGTGATAATTTTTTTCTTCATAAATAATATTACTCCTATCCAATAAGACAATAATAAGTATATCAAAAGACGTATAATATGTTACGCCTTTATTACATTTTTATTTCTTCTTTTTATCATAAGTAAACTTTTTTTCCAAAACAGGATTCAACAAGAGTAATATCAAGCTATTAAGAAGCATTGAGGGCGCCAAGCTATAAACAATAAAAGAACTCATTTCCATGCTCGTTAAATTAACTAAATACGCCAATAAAAAAATGAAACAATTTCAAACAGAAAAAACCAGAACTAAAACAGACAAAAACGTGTTAATCTGTTGGCCATCATTATCGTATTATACTTATTCACCGCTAAACTCATCAAAGGCAATAACAAGGTTGCGATCCCAATAACACGGAAATAGTAAGCGTCATAAAAAATTCCAATTACAAGAAAAATAAGAAAGGCTGCCACATCAGTTATTTCTACAGAAACAAATAAGAGAAAAATCAGCAATAAGTGAGAAACTACATGAAACTCAAGCGGTAAAACAGTCGCTAATAAACTTGAAATTTGTCCATCTAACAACATTAACATCATTAACGAAATCGGAATGCCAATATGCTGTCTAAAAAGTCTCATATCAATTCCCCACCAATGTTACAACACGAATATCAGAAAAGTCCGCGCTTGGTTTTACATACACTTCCTTTGTTAAATAATCGCTACTCGATTCGACCGAGTCGACTTTTCCTACAGAAATATTAGAAATAGTATAAGAACCTAATCCACTCGTAACCACTTTAGATCCTTCTTTTATCTCATCAGAAGAATTCAACTGGCTAACAATAAGAGCTGATTTCTTTTCATTATAGCCAACGATTATGCCATAAATAGTTTTTGATCCACTTTGTATTCTAACAGATATCTTATCAACATTCTTTTTATTTGTTAATAGACTTATCTGACTAGAATGATCATTAACTTGTTGAACACTACCAATCAAACCACCATTGCTTACAGCAAGCATCGAAGAGGTAGCTTTATTCTGAGATCCAACATTAACTGTCAAATCATTCTTCCAAGAGGCTGGAGTTCGAGCTATTACATCAGCAGATAATTTTAACATTACTATCAATAGCATTTCGCATACTAAGAAGTTCACGTAATTGCTGATTCTCCTCTTTAAGTGAAGACAGTTGATTAGAATCCAAATCCATTTGATATAAACTAGCTTTTAAATCCTCGTTTTCACGATAAGTCTGAACTAAGTTTCCTAAGTCACTTTTAATTTCAGCAACAAAGCTGAAAGGCTTAGAAACAACATTATCAACCAAACTTACAAGATTTGAAGTCCCATTCACAAACCAGCTGGAATAAGTGGTTAGCAACAAAGTTGAAGCTGTCAAAACTAATGCAATAACCATCACCAATAATCTAGATTTTTTAAATTTATTCATTTCAATACCTTCAATACTAAACAAAGTATAAGAAAAGGAGATAGCATCAGCTAAACTCCCTATTGACGGAGAATGGGGGATTCGAACCCCCGCGCCAGTTACCCGACCTAACGATTTAGCAAACCGTCCTCTTCAGCCTCTTGAGTAATTCTCCAACTATATAAATGGGCACGAGTGGACTCGAACCACCGACCTCACGCTTATCAGGCGTGCGCTCTAACCACCTGAGCTACGCGCCCAAGTTTGAAAAAACTTGGTATGAACAAATGTTCAAAGCGGGTGACGAGAATCGAACTCGCGACAACAGCTTGGAAGGCTGTAGTTTTACCACTAAACTACACCCGCTCGTTAAAAATGGCGCGAGACGGAATCGAACCGCCGACACATGGAGCTTCAATCCATTGCTCTACCAACTGAGCTACCGAGCCTTATTGCGGGAGCAGGATTTGAACCTACGACCTTCGGGTTATGAGCCCGACGAGCTACCTAGCTGCTCCATCCCGCGATATTATAATTCTTACCAAAGGAGGATGTGGGATTCGAACCCACGCACGCTTTTACACGCCTGACGGTTTTCAAGACCGTTCCCTTCAGCCGGACTTGGGTAATCCTCCAGTATACAAAAAAACATGGACCTTGTAGGACTTGAACCTACGACCACTCGGTTATGAGCCGAGAGCTCTAACCAGCTGAGCTAAAGGTCCAACAAGATCATTATAGCGGCGAAGGGGATCGAACCCCCGACCTCCCGGGTATGAACCGGACGCTCTAGCCAGCTGAGCTACACCGCCATACAATCGGGAAGACAGGATTCGAACCTGCGACACCTTGGTCCCAAACCAAGTACTCTACCAAGCTGAGCTACTTCCCGTCGTGATCGAATATCTCCTATCACTATATGCACCCTAGAGGAGTCGAACCTCTAACCGCCTGATTCGTAGTCAGGTACTCTATCCAGTTGAGCTAAGGGTGCTCTTTAATATATATGCCGAGGACCGGAATCGAACCGGTACGATCGTTTCCAATCGCAGGATTTTAAGTCCTGTGCGTCTGCCAGTTCCGCCACCCCGGCCTCTAAGCGAACGACGGGATTCGAACCCGCGACCCCCACCTTGGCAAGGTGGTGTTCTACCACTGAACTACGTTCGCATACGCCTCTTCTCTCTTAATGCCGGCTACATGACTTGAACACGCGACCCTCTGATTACAAATCAGATGCTCTACCAACTGAGCTAAGCCGGCCTATTTCTTATGCGGGTTAAGGGACTTGAACCCCCACGCCGTTAAGCGCCAGATCCTAAATCTGGTGCGTCTGCCAATTCCGCCAAACCCGCGCTTATGACCCGTACTGGGCTCGAACCAGTGACCCTTTGATTAAAAGTCAAATGCTCTACCAACTGAGCTAACGAGTCTTTCTTCTTGGAATTCTTTTATCTATTCCAACGGTCCCGACGGGAATCGAACCCGCGATCTTCGCCGTGACAGGGCGACGTGATAACCGCTACACTACGGGACCTATGGGAGTTAACGGGATCGAACCGCTGACCCTCTGCTTGTAAGGCAGATGCTCTCCCAGCTGAGCTAAACTCCCAAAGGGTGGAGTCTAGCTCAGCCAACGGTGAGAAACTTCGTTTCTCTCATCCGCCGATTGTAATTTCGATTTCCTCTCAATTACAACTAAGCTAAACTCCCAAAAAGGAAGTCTCTAAACTTCCTATCCTGCTAAGCGACTACCATATCTCACAGGGGGCAACCCCCAACTACTTCCGGCGTTCTAGGGCTTAACTACTGTGTTCGGCATGGGTACAGGTGTATCTCCTAGGCTATCGTCACTTAACTATGAGTATCTAATCTACTCAAAATTGAATAACTATTCATTTCTAACAAGACTTATGAAACACTGCGCTCAATGAAATTGTGCTCAGGCTAAATTCTTAGTGAAAAAGATAAACTGTTTTGAGCCCTTCTGACTCTGCTTCAGTTTCCTATTTTCATACAGAATTCTTAACGCCTTCACTACTTAGTTTTGGATAAGTCCTCGAGCTATTAGTATTAGTCCGCTCCATTGCTCACACAACTTCCACTCCTAACCTATCAACCTGATCTTCTCTCAGGGCTCTTACTAACTTGCGTTATGGGAAATCTCATCTTGAGGTGGGTTTCACACTTAGATGCTTTCAGCGTTTATCCCTTCCCTACATAGCTACCCAGCGATGCCTTTGGCAAGACAACTGGTACACCAGCGGTAAGTCCACTCTGGTCCTCTCGTACTAGGAGCAGATCCTCTCAAATTTCCTACGCCCGCGACGGATAGGGACCGAACTGTCTCACGACGTTCTGAACCCAGCTCGCGTGCCGCTTTAATGGGCGAACAGCCCAACCCTTGGGACCGACTACAGCCCCAGGATGCGACGAGCCGACATCGAGGTGCCAAACCTCCCCGTCGATGTGAACTCTTGGGGGAGATAAGCCTGTTATCCCCAGGGTAGCTTTTATCCGTTGAGCGATGGCCCTTCCATACGGAACCACCGGATCACTAAGCCCGACTTTCGTCCCTGCTCGAGTTGTAGCTCTCGCAGTCAAGCTCCCTTATACCTTTACACTCTGCGAATGATTTCCAACCATTCTGAGGGAACCTTTGGGCGCCTCCGTTACCTTTTAGGAGGCGACCGCCCCAGTCAAACTGCCCGTCAGACACTGTCTCCGATAGGGATCACCTATCCGGGTTAGAGTGGCCACTAACACAAGGGTAGTATCCCAACAGCGCCTCCATCGAAACTGGCGTCCCGATCTCGTAGGCTCCTACCTATCCTGTACATGTGGCACAGACACTCAATATCAAACTGCAGTAAAAGCTCCATGGGGTCTTTCCGTCCTGTCGTGGGTAACCTGCATCTTCACAGGTACTAAAAATTTCACCGAGTCTCTCGTTGAGACAGTGCCCAAATCATTACGCCTTTCGTGCGGGTCGGAACTTACCCGACAAGGAATTTCGCTACCTTAGGACCGTTATAGTTACGGCCGCCGTTTACTGGGGCTTCAATTCATACCTTCGCGTTACCGCTAAGCACTCCTCTTAACCTTCCAGCACCGGGCAGGCGTCACCCCCTATACATCATCTTACGATTTAGCAGAGAGCTGTGTTTTTGATAAACAGTTGCTTGGGCCTATTCACTGCGGCTGACCAAAGTCAGCACCCCTTCTCCCGAAGTTACGGGGTCATTTTGCCGAGTTCCTTAACGAGAGTTCTCTCGCTCACCTGAGGCTACTCGCCTCGACTACCTGTGTCGGTTTGCGGTACGGGTAGAGTATGATACATCGCTAGAAGCTTTTCTTGGCAGTGTGACATCACTAACTTCGCTACTAAACTTCGCTCCCCATCACAGCTCAACGTTACAGGTATAAGCATTTGACTCATACCGCCTCACTGCTTAGACAGACTCTTCCAGTCGTCTGCTTTAGTTAGCCTACTGCGTCCCTCCATCACTTCATACTCTAGTACAGGAATATCAACCTGTTGTGCCATCGGATACACCTTTCGGTCTCTCCTTAGGTCCCGACTAACCCAGGGCGGACGAGCCTTCCCCTGGAAACCTTAGTCTTACGGTGGACAGGATTCTCACCTGTCTTTCGCTACTCATACCGGCATTCTCACTTCTATGCGTTCCAGCGCTCCTCACGGTACACCTTCACCACATAGAACGCTCTCCTACCATACCTATAAAAAGGTATCCACAGCTTCGGTAAATTGTTTTTAGCCCCGGTACATTTTCGGCGCAGGGTCACTCGACTAGTGAGCTATTACGCACTCTTTGAATGAATAGTCGCTTCTAAGCTAACATCCCTAGTTGTCTGTGCAACCCCACATCCTTTTCCACTTAACAATTATTTTGGGACCTTAGCTGGTGGTCTGGGCTGTTTCCCTTTCGACTACGGATCTTAGCACTCGCAGTCTGACTGCCGACCATAATTCATTGGCATTCGGGTTTTATCTGAGATTGGTAATCCGGGGATGGACCCCTCACCCAAACAGTGCTCTACCTCCAAGAATCTTGATGTCGACGCTAGCCCTAAAAGCTATTTCGGAGAGAACCAGCTATCTCCAAGTTCGTTTGGAATTTCTCCGCTACCCACAAGTCATCCAAGCACTTTTCAACGTGCCCTGGTTCGGTCCTCCAGTGCGTTTTTACCGCACCTTCAACCTGCTCATGGGTAGGGTCACATGGTTTTCGGGTCTACGTCATAATACTAAAGCGCCCTATTCAGACTCGGTTTCCTACGGCTCCGTCTCTTCAACTTAACCTCGCATCATAACGTAACTCGCCGGTTCATTCTACAAAAGGCACGCTCTCACCCATTAACGGGCTCGAACTTGTTGTAGGCACACGGTTTCAGGTTCTATTTCTCCCCTCCCGGGGTGCTTTTCACCTTTCCCTCACGGTACTGGTTCACTATCGGTCACTAGGGAGTATTTAGGGGTTGGGAGATGGTCCTCCCAGATTCCGACGGATTTTCAGTGTCCCGCCGTACTCAGGATACTGCTAGGTACAGAATCTATTTTTAAATACGAGGCTCTTACTCTCTTTGGCTGACTTTTCCCAAGCCATTCTTCTATAAATTCTGAGTCCACAATGCAGTCCTACAACCCCGAAGAGTAAACTCTTCAGTTTGCCCTCCTGCCTCTTCGCTCATGCTACTAAGGCAATCGCTTTTTGCTTTCTCTTCCTGCGGCTACTTAGATGTTTCAGTTCACTGCGTCTTCCTCCTCATTCCCTTAACAGAAATGGGTAACAGGCATCAACCTGTTGGGTCTCCCATTCGGATATCCACGGATCGTCCTTACTTACAGCTCCCGAGGCATTTCGTCGTTTTGTCACGTCCTTCTTCGGCTCCTAGTGCCAAGGCATCCACCGTGCGCCCTTACTAACTTAACCTTATTTTTGACCTTTCAGTCTTAAACTCATTAATATTCACAGCGTTTCGGTTTATTTTTCTTGTTACTATTTGATATAGTTATTCAATTTTCAATGGACTAGTTTGGAACTTCCGTTCCAATGGAGCCTAGCAGGATCGAACCACTGACCTCCTGCGTGCAAAAGCAGGCGCTCTCCCAGCTGAGCTAAGGCCCCACAAGACCTCTCAAAAACTAAACAAGACTCCAATGCGCATTCCGTTTTTCCTTAGAAAGGAGGTGATCCAGCACTACCTTCCGATACGGCTACCTTGCTATGACTTCACCCCAATCATCTATCCCACCTTAGGTGGCTGGCTCCTAAAGGTTACCCTCACCGACTTCGGGTGTTACAAACTCTCGTGGTGTGACGGGCGGTGTGTGTACAAGGCCCGGGAACGTATTCACCGCAGACGTGCTGATCCGCGATTACTAGCGATTCCGACTTCATGTAGGCGAGTTGCGTCCACAATCCGAACTGAGACTGGCTTTAAGAGATTAGCTTGTCGTCACCGACTTGCGACTCGTTGTACCAGCCATTGTAGCACGTGTGTAGCTCAGGTCATAAGGGCATGATGATTTGACGTCATCCCCACCTTCCTCCGGTTTATTACCGGCAGTCTCGCTCAGAGTGCCCAACTAAATGATGGCAACTAACAATAAGGGTTGCGCTCGTTGCGGGACTTAACCCAACATCTCACGACACGAGCTGACGACAACCATGCACCACCTGTCACCGCTGTCCCGAAGGAAAACTCTATCTCTAGAGCGGTCAGAGGGATGTCAAGACCTGTTAAGGTTCTTCGCGTTGCTTCGAATTAAACCACATGCTCCACCGCTTGTGCGGGCCCCCGTCAATTCCTTTGAGTTTCAACCTTGCGGTCGTACTCCCCAGGCGGAGTGCTTAATGCGTTAGCTGCGGCACTAAGCCCCGGAAAGGGCCTAACACCTAGCACTCATCGTTTACGGCGTGGACTACCAGGGTATCTAATCCTGTTTGCTCCCCACGCTTTCGAGCCTCAGCGTCAGTTACAGACCAGAGAGCCGCTTTCGCCACCGGTGTTCCTCCATATATCTACGCATTTCACCGCTACACATGGAATTCCACTCTCCCCTTCTGCACTCAAGTTAAACAGTTTCCAAAGCGTACTATGGTTAAGCCACAGCCTTTAACTTCAGACTTATCTAACCGCCTGCGCTCGCTTTACGCCCAATAAATCCGGACAACGCTCGGGACCTACGTATTACCGCGGCTGCTGGCACGTAGTTAGCCGTCCTTTCTGGTAAGATACCGTCACGAGTGTGAACTTTCCACTCTCACCTCGTTCTTCTCTTACAACAGAGCTTTACGATCCGAAAACCTTCTTCACTCACGCGGCGTTGCTCGGTCAGACTTTCGTCCATTGCCGAAGATTCCCTACTGCTGCCTCCCGTAGGAGTCTGGGCCGTGTCTCAGTCCCAGTGTGGCCGATCACCCTCTCAGGTCGGCTATGTATCGTCGCCTAGGTGAGCCGTTACCTCACCTACTAGCTAATACAACGCAGGTCCATCTGGTAGTGATGCAGTTGCATCTTTTAATCAATTATCATGCAATAATTAATATTATGCGGTATTAGCTATCGTTTCCAATAGTTATCCCCCGCTACCAGGCAGGTTACCTACGCGTTACTCACCCGTTCGCAACTCACAGTCTATGGTGTAGCAAGCTACGGTATAAACTGTGCGTTCTACTTGCATGTATTAGGGCACATATCAGCGTTCGTCCTGAGCCAGGATCAAACTCTCATTTAAAAAGCTTGAGTCTTACTCATTCTGTCACTGACAGATTTATTTCTTTATGTTTGACGGACTGTCTCTTAAACAGTCGCCTGCACATTGGTTCGTCTTGTTCAGTTTTCAAAGGTCTTTGCCTCGCTACGAGACAACTATCTTAGTATATCACCTATACCCTTACCCTGTCAACCCCTTTTCTTATCTTTTCTACTTTTTACTTTTTATTTTTGGCTTTGGATACTGGGCTTCTATCTTATATAAATAGAAAGGGGAGTGATTTCCTCCCCCTTCCTCTTAGTCTAATCGTGGGTTGAAATCTCGCAAATGATGGGATAAATCCTTCAACATGGCTTTGCGACCTTTGAACCTTTCATCTGCCATTAGACGCTCGTATTGTTTGTATTCTTCTGGACTGAGTCTACTTCTGTACTCTGCCATGGCACTGCGAAAAGGCTACTAGCTCATCCAGGTAGAGTTCTTTCATTCCTAAACGATGCCCTATCTCACTCACTTCTTCGTATGGTTGGCGATCCAATTTTCGTTTTTGGCTTTCTTGGCGACGGATCAAATCGTGAATTCGATTTCGAAACTTTGTTTTGAAGTAGCGGTAGAGCCGGGGGTGATCTGTCAATAAACTTGGATGGGTCTTTACTAACTCGTACAAAACTAACATCCCTTCTTGTCGCCAATCTGCATATTCCATAAATGTAAGTAATAATCTTTATAGCAACGACGGACTATCCCTTCTACCCGATTGTATACTTCCTCAAATTTCATCTTCTTTTCCTTCCTCTTGATATTCTCTTGGGCCCTCATCTACTCTATCAAATTCTTGACGGATTCTGATTCATGGGGGTTATCAGGGGTATAGAAGATTACTATTATGACCTTTTTACTGAGTTTGTTGCATTTTATGATTTATTTTTATAACATAAAAACAGGAAGGATATCCTTCCTGTTTTTTTATTAATACTCCGGCAGTAGGACTCGAACCTACGACATCATGATTAACAGTCATGCGCTACTACCAACTGAGCTATGCCGGATAATATAGTCCGTACGGGATTCGAACCCGTGTTACCGCCGTGAAAAGGCGGTGTCTTAACCCTTGACCAACGGACCATAAATACACAACATAGAATATTATATCAGTTCCATTGGTTTTGTCAATGCTTTTCTATATTTTTGTATTAATTCCATTTTTTTAATTGTGAGAATATTAAATAATTCCTAGCAATTTTATTCTGTAATTCGTTTAATATCGAGTATTATAGAAAAGAATCTCAATTTGTACTGACCCTCAAAAGTTAGACAAATTATAAGTAAAAAGATTTAGGTCTGTACTCTACAAGACTAAGTCCTTTTTAGCTTTACCTTAATTCGTTTGTTTTTATAATCAATGTTTTTCTGCCATTGTTTGTTACAATTAGTTAAGTGATTTGAACGTTTTACATATCCATAAAATATTTTCGATTTCAAATTACCAAAGAAAGATACCATCATGCCGTTGTATGAACTGTTGCCCTTATGTGACATGGAAGCTTGAATTCTCTTGTTCTCTAAAAATTTATGGTAAGAAATGTGTTAGTGTTGCCACCTCTGATTACTATGCAAAATGAGATTCTCATCGTGTTTTTCTGTAAAAGTCGGTTCCAACATTTCTTTCAATTGTTCTAAGTTTGGTGAAGAAGAAAGATTATAAGCGATAATTTCATTGTTTTAGAAGTAAGCCACTATTTTTGGAAAGTATAATCCCGAGATACGCTTCATTGCGAACGACCTTTGTGTAGAACTGTATCAATTGTTTTTCCAACATAGGAGAGTAATAACGATTTTTTCCCTTTTTGACAGCTTCTATTCCTTAGCGATCAATCAATCAGAGTAGGTATCTACAATTAGAAAGGCTAATCCCATATTTATCTAAAAAGTCGCTTTAAACTAATCCTTTTTATTAGTTCGTAGATCTGAACTTTATCTTCATAACTTAATTTCATAATAAAACACCCCAAAAGTTAGATTTTTGTCTAACTTTTTGGGAGTGCAATCAGAAAAGAGATTCTTTTTATATTTTATTCTGCTGAGTTATTCTCTTCCATTTTTGATTTAATTTCATCATATGAAAGTGCATGGGACTCTTTATCCTCATCTAACTGATCTTCAGATATTTTCCCAGTTTCATATATAGATTTAATTTGGTTGCTATCCAAAGTTTCATATTTGAGAAGTGCTTCGGCAATCAATTTATGAGTTTCACGATTAGATTGAATGATTTCTGCGACTTTGTTACGAGCTTCATTTAAGAGATCCCGTACTTCAGCATCAATTTCATAGGCAGTTTGCTCAGAGATAGATTTTGGTGGATTGTGAGCACCTGGAATCATAGCATGGTTTCCTTCATATTGTACTGGACCAAGTTTGTCACTCATACCATATTCCGTAACCATGCTTCGAGCCATTTGCGTTGCCTGTTCGAAGTCATTAGAAGCCCGGTTGTTTGAACATTAAAGATGATTTCTTCTGCAACCCGTCCACCCATGAGACCTGCTAATTGCTCTTTCATATCTTCTTTAGATAGAAGCATTTGATCTTCCTTAGGTAAGGCAATCATATATCCTCCTGCACGACCACGAGGTACGATGGTTACCTTATGTACAACGCGTGCATTTGAAAGAACCAAACCAACAATCGTATGGCCTGCTTCATGATACGCTACGATTTGACGATCACGCTCTGAAACAGTTTTATCTTTTTTAGATGGGCCAGCAATAACTCTATCTTCTGCTTCATCTATATCAGAAGCATCAATTACTTTCTTATTGCGACGAGCGGCAACTAAAGCTGCTTCATTTAAGACATTCTCAAGATCTGCACCTACAAATCCTGGTGTTTGCTGAGCAACTAATTTTAAGTCAACATCAGCAGCCAAAGGTTTGTTTTTAGCATGAACACGTAAGATAGCTTCACGTCCTTTGACGTCTGGACGACCAACTAAAAACTTTTCTATCAAATCGACCTGGGCGAAGAAGAGCAGGGGTCCAGTACATCTGAACGGTTTGTTGCAGCGATAACAATAATACCTTCATTTCCTTCAAAACCATCCATCTCAATAAGAAGTTGGTTTAAAGTTTGTTCACGTTCATCGTTCCCACCACCTAAACCAACACCACGTTGACGACCAACTGCATCAATTTCATCAATAAAGATGATTGCAGGAGCTGCTTTTTTAGCATCTTCAAATAATGAACGAACACGACTGGCACCAACACCGACAAACATTTCGACAAAATCTGAACCAGAAATACTGAAGAAAGGAACACCGGCTTCTCCGGCTACCGCTTTAGCTAAAAGAGTTTTACCTGTTCCTGGAGGCCCTCAAGAAGAACACCAGCAGGAATGCGAGCTCCAAGTTTGGTATAGCGCTTAGGATCTTTTAGAAATTCAACTACCTCAACCAGTTCTTGCTTTTCTTCTTCTGCTCCAGCAACATCTGAAAAAAACAGACCTTGATTGATTCTTTACTTGCAGGCACGCGCTTTTGTTGCGACCAGAAATTCATCGCACCACGAGCGCCACCGCCACCACCTTGATTCATCATTGAAAAGAAGAAGAACCCTACGAGGACAAGTGGGAAGACAGAGATTAAGATATTCAGCCACATTCCACTTGAGCTTTCACGTGATACTAATCGCTGTCTTGTTTTTGACGCTAATTTTTGCAACTCAGAAATAGTTGAGTCCGCAGGTAAGATAATACTGTAAACTTATTGACTGATGATGAGGCTGGAGTAAAAAAACTGTATCCCTGTTGTATCTTTCACTTCCTTAGCTTTTTATATGTTCCAGAAATTTCGACTACACTTCCGTTTGGTTGGTAGCTTATTTCCTTGACATTGCCATTTTCAATTTCTTTGACTAATTCTGTATAATTGATTTGTTGACTACGATTTAACGAGTTGCCAGCCATTAAATACTGAAATCCTGTCACTAATGCAATCACAACCAAAATATACAGAAGTGGATTTTTACAAATCCATTATTTTGTTTATTTTTCATTTATATATAGTAAACCTTTTATTTTGATATACTTCTTCCTTCAAAGATGCCTACGTAAGGCAAATTGCGGTAATTTTCAACATAGTCCAAAAGCCATAACCAACTACGAATTCGTTTGGAATCGTGAAACAAGTATAGTCTGCCTCAATTTCAACAAGACGCCCCTCTGGTTTATCCAGGAGAGTAGCAATTTTGACTGATGCTGCATTTCTATCTTTGAACATTTCACAAAGGCTTTTCAATGTTTTTCCAGTATCAATAATATCCTCAATAAATAGAATATGACGACCAGCTACATCTTGGTCAACATCTTTTTAATGTTAATTACACCACTGCTGAAGTTCCACCATGATAGCTAGATACAATCATGAAATCCAGTTCAATATGAGTATCAATGTGCTTAATCAACTCAGCCATAAAAAGGAACTGAACCTTTTAAAACACCAACTAGAATAGGATTTTTCCCATGATAATCTTCTGTTAATTGAGCACCTAATTTTTTAGCAGCAGCAACTATCTCATCGTGCGAAATCAGTACTTTTTTAATGTCTTTTTCTAACATAATCTTACCTATCTATTTTTTTAATATAAAGAATATCTTTCATTATATCACGTTTCGAGTTCTTACTCAAATCACTTGTTACGATTCCAGCAATCCCTAAAATTTCATCAAATTGTTCCACAATGATAGCTTCATCCCTTTCTTGAAGAGTATTTTTTTCATCTATAAAAATATCGAGCTAGTTTTTTATGATGACCTTTTAATAAAATTCTATCTCCAGACTGTCGGTGACGGAGCACAATAGAAGTTTTACATGAAACAGGAATCATTTGAACTACTCCGCCAACTAATTCTTTCCCAAAAGAGAAACAAAAATTGTCTAGTTCAATAATATCTTCAAATTGTAGCAAAAATAGCATCCTTTTTGAATCAGACTTAGGACCGATTTTCTGAATTTTTAAAGGTTTGATAGTCTTGGATGAGCTCATATTGATTTTTAAGATAATGGTGGTAATTGGTTTTAGTATTTAAAATATGTAGAATTTCTTCAAACTGTGCTTTACTTAGTTGTAAATCAGGAAATTTCTCAAGATATTCTTGCAATAAAAAATTGAACTTCTCTTTTTGTTTTCTAAATGTCTGTATATCCGTCGTATTTAAGTCTTCTGTTAAGTGGGAAAGAGCTTTTTGTAATTGAGCAATTTCTACCCCTAAGTCTAAAATGGCTTGTTTGATTCTGGGGTTTTCTGTTTCTAAAAGCGGGAAATATTGGTTTCTCAACGATTTCTAAAAATAAGTATTTTCAAAATTGGAGGCATCTTCAAAAATGAAAAACCGTTGGGAAAATCAGTTTTAGAAAATTCCAATAAGGGTCTGATTAACTCGCCACTGCTAAAAAGGCTGCCTGTCTTTCATACCAGACAAATAGCGTAGACGACTTCTCGTAAAAATCCGCATAAAAATTGTTTCTGCTTGATCGTCTGCATGATGGGCTGTCACCAAGGCTGTACACTCTTCTTCTTGCATGACTTTTTGAAAAATTATAACGAAAATCTCGAGCTGATTTTTCTGAAAAACTCCAGAAAAAAACTTGATGTAAGAATCTTTACACCAAGTTTTTGAGCAATTTCTTTTAATTGTTTTTCTTCTTGATCAGCTTCAATTCGTTGTTTATGGTTGACATGAGCTAAGATAAGTTCAATATTCAATTCCTTTTTGATATTCATACAAAAGATTTAATAAAGTCATGGAATCAAGGCCTCCAGAAATGGCCAATAAAACTTTTCTATGCTCTTTGAAATAAGCTTTGTCTTTACACAACTTCAAAAATTTCTTTTCTATCATTTCAACACCTCATAAACATCATTAGCTATTTTTGAGATGGTGTCATAGTTTGAATGGTTGGTAAAAAATCGATATGATATAAGGTGATTCAGCATAGACAATGGCAACATCATGTTTGAAATCATAAGCATCACCAATTTTATGAGCGACTTTAACCGGTATATCCTTGGAAATCCTCTGGTTGTCAAAATTAGTCTGTGAAAGAGTATCAATAATAGAACCGTTTTGATAATAGATAGCTTCCATTACATTTCCTGCCATTTTGGCAGAGGCGTTTCTTTCTTCTACATCCCATTTTTTTCCGGCAATATTTTCAATGGTAGAGCGGTAGGATAAACTTGATTGTCTGTCACATAGTAGCTTAAAATATTAGTTGCGTGACGTTATCTGATTCTTTAGCTATATGATTAATGAGATCCTGTACACTATATTCTTTATTGTCCGCTTCTTTTGGTAAACTACCACTTCCCTCAGTATCATAAGCTCCCGAATAATCATTGACATCCTGAATGTATTTTAACCCTTGAGCAAGCGTAAATTTCCCTTGATTTAATTTTTCTTGCGCATAATAAAGAATTGGTAATTTAGTTACACTGGCAGAATACATCTCCATATCTGGATTGATTCCGGCTGTTTTATCCGTATCTAGCTGTTTAACATAAATAGAGAAATCTGCTTGATTATACCGACTAGTCAAAATTTCTTGAACTTTTTCGATGCGATTATCTGTATCTGAAAGATAATCCACTCTTACCCAACCACTATTTTCAATTTTTGCATACTGGGCTATTGGTGTTGTAGCTATTTGTAAAATCTTGACAGGAGAATAGGCTACTAGATTTGTATTTATTTTTTAACACCATTTACATAAGCTTTTTCATAAATAGAAAAACCAGGTTTCAAGCCAAACAATTTTGATTTGTATCTTCTAGAGACAGGATAGAATCATCATAAACCGAGCGTTTATCTGCAACTATAAACTGACCATTGGATAACTTAAAAGAGGTAACCCCTGAGAGTTGACTACTAACTCAGTCAACTTTAAAGGCTGATTTGGAGATAGCTTCCCAGAAATCTTATCTAGTTCGGCAGAAGAAAAAGTTAAAAACCTCTTCATAAACATTGGGATTAGTAGGAAGTGTTTGATAATAATTGCTATAACCTGTATTGGTCAGTTCATACTGCTGACTTGTTGTCAAAGGAATGTCTTTTTCTGTACTGATAACTACATTACAGCAAAAAGCTGGCAGTAACAATAAAGCTAGTATTTTTCGCATCAACCCTTCCTTTCTATATTTTTTTCCTCTCGAAGCTCTTGATTTTTTTGAGAAAGCTCTTCTAATTTTTCTTCCGAAAAAGCTAAAAACTTTTCTACTGTTTTAACAATATTTTTCCATTTTATTGTTGTGGTAACAAATCTGGTATATTATAGATTGTTTCTCCTTCTTTTGCGTAGAAATATTTGGATCGTGCGTACTTTTTGGCAAACGATAATCATCATCTTTTAAGCGCTCGGACAGATTTTCTTGATAATCTTTTTCCTTACTCAATTCATCGTATTTCTCTTGTAATTCAACCAATTTTTGACGTTTCTCTAAGAGTGTTTGATAAGATTGTACTAAATTATAGGTTGGTAAAAATAAATAAAAAGCATAACCAAAAATCAATACCCAGCCCATACAAACGATGCGACGTTCTTCTACTAAGTAGCGTCGACGCTGATTTTCATCCTGAATGTACTGATTATTTAATTGAACATATTTTTAGACATCTTCTTTACCCTTGTTTCACTAACAATTTCTTACACTTTGCATCTTCTTTTTGTGCTATCTTTCATTTCTATTTAACTTTTAACTGTGAGTGAGTTTAGTACCAAAACGAATCTCAACAATATCATCCGTTTTCGTCTGTTTGAACTCTTAGCTAAATTCCATTTACCTTTATTCTACCTTTATCACGCATTCTTTTTGCAACAGTTCGTCAATCTTTTAATAATTCTTGATACTTTTAAATACTTATCTCAATCTCATATTCTCTACCTCAATTCTCTTAATATTCCACCATGTTTTAAAGAAAATGAAAAATAAATCTATCTTTCGTCCCTTTCTTTTGTTTTATTTCTACTAATTTTTGGGCCAAATAGAAATTAGATTTTCCAAGATTTCATAATCTCTGACGAACATCAAAAATTACTTCAATTAATGTATCATTCTCTCCTATACGAGCTTTTAAATTTGTTGTCGCTAAAAGCTTCAAAATAATCTTGGGTCAAGAATAGTTGCTGAGACATTTTTCAAATTTTACAATAACAGTCTGCTGTCTGCGTTCAACTAAAAGAAACAAATGATTTATCAAAATATGATTTCAATAAACCAATTTCTAATAAATAAAGCAACAACATCTGGATACTCTCCAAAACGATCTATCAATTCTTCTTGTAAATCTTCATAGTTTACACGATTGTCAATTTCACGAATACGTTTGTAAATTTCAATTTTTGACGTTCATCAGATATATGGTCGCTTGGTAAATAAGCATCAATTTGGAGATTAATTTCTGCATTGACTTTTTGTCTTTTTGCTCTTTACCTTGCTTCTTAGCGATTGCTTCTTCTAAAAGCTGAGAATACATTTTCAAACCCTACTGAATCAATAAATCCTGATTGAGAAGATCCAAGAATGTTTCCTGCTCCTCGAATGGACAAATCTCGCATTGCAATTTTAAATCCTGAACCTAGCTCTGTAAAAACCTTTAATTGCTTCTAAACGTTTTTCAGCCACTTCAGTCAAAGTTTTATCTGGACGATACATAAAATAAGCATAGGCGATACGATTACTTCGACCGACTCTACCTCGCAGTTGATACAAGGTTGACAATCCCATATGATCAGCATTTTCTATAAATAAAGTATTTGCGTTTGGAATATCAACTCCTGTTTCAATGATGGTAGTTGTAACCAAGACATCATATTCTCCATTTATAAAGTCAATTAGGGTATTCTCCAATCTAATCTCACTCATTTGACCATGAACAAAACCAATGCTTGCTTCTGGAACTAACTCTTTCAATTCTGCTACTTTTTGCTCAATTGTGTCAACCTTATTGTAAAGGTAGTAAACTTGTCCTCCACGATCTACTTCTCTTAAGATTGCATCTCGAATAATAGTTGGATTGCTTTCTAAAACATAAGTTTGTACAGGATAACGATTGGTTGGAGGAGTTTCAATGACTGATAAATCTCGAATACCCAACATTGACATATGCAAAGTACGAGGAATTGGTGTAGCTGTTAACGTTAAAACATCAACTTTTGTTTTTAATTCTTTTGAGTTTCTCTTTATGCTTAACTCCAAAACGTTGCTCTTCATCAATAACTATCAGACCCAAATCGGCAAATTCAACATCCTGTGACAAAAGTCTATGAGTCCCAATAATAATATCTACTTGACCTTTTTTCAAACCTTCTAAAGTCTCATTCTGCTCTGCCTTTGTCCTAAAGCGACTTAGAACATCAACATTAACAGCAAAGTCATTAAAACGTTCTTTAAAATTTGTATAATGTTGCTGAGCAAGTACAGTTGTTGGAACCAAAATTGCGACCTGCTTATGGTCATTAACAGCCTTAAAAGCTGCCCGCATTGCTACTTCGGTTTTACCAAAACCAACATCTCCTACCAATAGGCGATCCATTGGCTGCTTGCTTTCCATATCCTTTTTTATTTCTTGAATACTTCGTAATTGATCCTCTGTTTCAACATAAGGAAAATCATTATCAAATTCAAATTGATTCTTGTCATCACTAGAAAAAGAAAAATCCTTCTAGCTGACTCCTCTCTGCATACAATTTAATTAAATCATCTGCTATATCTTCAACCTGATGCTGAACTTTTTGTTTTGTCTTTTGAAAACGTCCGTCATTTAATTTATTTACTTTTGGAGTTTTTCCATCACTAGCTACATACTTTGATAAGAGTTGGATTTGGTCTACAGGAATTGATACACGATCAGCATTTTGGTATTGAATGGTTACATAATCCCTATGAATACCAGAAATTTCAATAGTTTCAATTCCTAGATATCGTCCAATACCATGTATGTTATGGACAACATAATCTCCTTTTCTAGCTCATTATAATCCTTTAATCGCTCTGCATTAGAAAATATTTTGCCGTCTTACACGTCTTTTAACCTTCTTTTTGAAAAAATTTCATATTCAGTAATTAATACAAAACTTTTGGTCAACAAAATTAAAACCTTGACTTAAATTTCCTTGTATAAGTTGCACTGAATTTTTATGGATTTCTTCTTCATTTACATATTCAACTTGAATATCATATTCTTGTAAATTCTTTTTGTAAAGACTGTAAAATGTAGATAATGACGATGCTTGTAAGATCACTGTAGATCCTGACTTTTTATAACGATCGATTTCATCTTTTAATAATGGAAATTGACTAAAAATTCCTGCATCGGATACTGATTAAATTGATAAAGAGAATCAAATTTTAAATTACCCTAAGCCTTTGTGAAAATTTGAAAAAGAAAGTTGCTGAGCTTATAATTTCTAAAATGCTGATAAGAATTAACAAAAATACTCTTGGTTTTGAAATAGCTTTTACTAGATTGTAAACCTTCTGTCAAAAATCATAGCAACTTCCATTTCAAATTGTGCATTTCTTTTCCATAATTTTTGAAAGTCATCAAAAATAGGAGTATGTTTTGGAAGATAATCTAGAATAGTCCACTCATAAAAAATAAGATAAAAATTTTTCGAGCATCAGGATGTAGTTGACGATTTTTTACATCAAGTAAAATTTCTTCAAGATAAGATTTCAAATGACTATCCTGACACACCCTCAAAGCTTCTTCTAATGAGCTCTTAAAAAGTCCTCATCTGCTAATAATATATCACTTGCAGGATGAATTAAAACTTGATTTATATTTTCAGTAGATGTCTGGCTTTCTGGATCAAAAAACTCAGATCCCATCAATCTCATCTCCAAAAATTCTAAACGGTAAGGTAAAAGACTATCTTTATCAAAAATATCTAGAATATCACCTCTTAAGCTGAACTCCCTTGATTGAAAACTTGTGATTCTTTTCTATATCCGATTTTTAACTAAAAATTTACAAGGCTGTCAAAATTATACTCTTGACCCACTTTTTAATTCTAAAGAAGAAGATTTTAACTCATTTGGATTTGGTAAAAAGACGACTTGCTGAAAGATTTATTACTAAAAACGCCTGACGCATTGTCATCTAATAAAAAATTTAAAGCTCCAAGCCGAGCATATATCTTTTCTTGGGAAGAGAAAATAAATTCAGCCATAGGTGTATCGTCAGCTAAGAAATTGTATACTTTTTCTCTCCTAATAAAGAAATTAAGTCACTAGATAACTTCTCTGCCTCACTATAACTTGATACCATAATCAAAATTTTTCTTGATCTTCAAAAGCAGTAGCTATTGCAAGACTTTTTGTAGAACCAGAAAACCCCATTAACAGTTGTCTGGTCTTTTTATTCAGGTTCTTTTTCCAATCCAAAATCTGCTGATTTTCGCTAAATAAATCTATAATATTCATTCTTTTTAACCATTGTATTGTTGCATTGTTTTTCAAAGTTTTTGATTTTTGTAAATAGAAGTTGACAGAATTGTAAACTTTATCAAGGGTGTTTAAAATCGTTATATAGTCATCTTTATCAAATTTCCTAGAACGTGGTGCACAACTGTCATTCCATTTTTAGGTCGCTTAATACCGATTTTAATCCTCTTAAATTCTTGGCTACCAATGTGTTTAATAATTGATTTAATACCATTATGGCCTACCAGCTGAACCCTTGCTACGTAAACGAATCTTTCCTACTTTCCATATCTAAGTCATCATAGATAACTAATAAATCCTCAATATCGAGACCATAATAAGTTAATAAAAGCATGAACTGCTTTACCACTTTCATTCATAAAAGTCGTTGGTTTGATAAAAATATATCTTTTCTCCATTTAAGAAAAGTAGAAGCAATCTCTGCTTGAAAAAAATTTTATCAACTGTAAACTGTAAATTTAAATCTTACAGATTTTTGTCAATTAGCATAAACCCAACATTATGTTTTGTTTCAACATATTTGTCCCAGGATTTCCTAATCCAACAATTAATTTTGTCATTTTTTTATCCTTTCAAAACTCCAAAAGGGTTGGAAAAACTTTTTTCCAACCTATTCTTTATTCCATTAATACTTGATTCTACACATTAAATCTAAATTCCATAATATCGCCATCTTGAACGATATATTCTTTTCCTTCTTCACGTAAACGTCCAGCCTCTTTAACTGCTTTTTCGCTACCATAATGCACTAAGTCATCATAAGACATGGTGACCGCTCGAATAAAGCCTTTTTCAAAGTCTGAGTGAATGATACCAGCCGCTTGAGGAGCTTTCATTCCACGCTTAAAGGTCCAGGCACGAACTTCCTTTTCACCAGCTGTAAAGTAGGTTCCAAGTCCCAACAAATGGTAAAGTTTGCTCTGGTCAGTTTATCAACACCTGATTCTGTCAAGCCGATAGCTTCCAGAAATTCTGACTTATCTTCATCGTCCAATTCAGAAATTTCTTCCTCTGCACGCGCTGAGATGACAACAACTTCAGCATTTTCTGTAGCTGCAAATTCACGAATCTGCTTCACATAGTCAATATTATCTGGATCAGTTACCTCATCTTCACTAACATTGGCCACATAAAGCACAGGTTTAGTCGTCAAGAGAAAGAGCCCTTTGACGATCTTTTGCTCTTCTTCTGTGAATTCAATTGTACGAGCTGACAGACCATCTTCCAGGACAGGCTTAATTTTCTGTAAAACATTAAATTCTGCCACTGAATCCTTATCTTTTTGGGTACGAGCCATCTTCTCTACACGGGCATAGCGTTTGTTGATACTTTCTAAGTCTGCTAAAATCAATTCTAGATTAATGGTCTCAATATCTGCCATTGGATCTACAAAATCAGATTCGCGGCCTTGTTCTCGCATGACATTTTCATCATCAAATGCACGTACAACGTGGACGATAGCATCTACTTCTCGGATATTGGCTAAGAATTTATTTCCTAGCCCTTCTCCTTTTGAAGCACCTTTCACAATTCCAGCAATGTCAGTAAATTCGAAGGTTGTTGGTACTTTTTGCGGTTTGATGAGTTCTGTTAATTTATCGAGACGTGCATCCGGAACTTCTACCCGTCCGACATTTGGATCAATTGTTGCAAAAGGGTAATTTGCTGCCTCTGCTCCCGCTTTTGTAATTGCATTAAATAAAGTTGATTTGCCGACATTTGGTAATCCGACAATTCCTGCTGTTAAAGCCATTTAGCTCTTCCTTTCATCTTTTCAATTCAAATTATTATACCATAAAACCACATAAGTCTGTAGAAGAAAAATACAAACAAAAAACACTCAATTAGCTTGAGTGTTAGCAACTCCGGCAGTAGGACTCGAACCTACGACATCATGATTAACAGTCATGCGCTACTACCAACTGAGCTATGCCGGATAATATAGTCCGTACGGGATTCGAACCCGTGTTACCGCCGTGAAAAAGGCGGTGTCTTAACCCTTTGACCAACGGACCATATATGTCTCTTAAGAAGACATATTTTATTATACCAGTTTATCTCGCTTTGTCAACAGTTTTATTTTTAATTTCTTCTTTTTGACTTTTTGATTTTAATATTTCTTTTAAATACCTGACACGTAAGCGAGAAATAGAGAACGATGCCCATCATAATATAAGACATCTTTTGTTTTTATCATATCCACTGATATTATTGATATTTGACAAATATGATTTATGTGGTGAGAAAAATAACCAAGTTCTTTATCTTGTTCTTGAATTTCAGCTATTGTCCCATAAAAATTCCTTAAAGAAATTTTTCCCAACAACCCTTAGTTTATAAGGACTCCCTGTCGTTTCAATATATAGAATATCTCTGAAAGGAATTCGAATTTCGTTTCCTCTAAAACTATACTCAAAAAATCAACAATATCTGTATTTTCAACTAAATTATTTCTCGTATAAACGATACAATCCTTTTACCCTTTTTTTGAAAGAATTATCATTGATATCTTTGTCAATAAAGTCCAAAGCTGATACTTTATATCTAAAAAGTTAGCGTGGCAAATTCTGAATGGCTTGTTACAAAAACAATAATTGCATAAGGGTTATGTTGACGGATAAATTGTGCCATTTCTAACCCTTTTTGTTCTTCACCCTTAATATCAATATCTAAAAATAGAGTTGATTTACTTCATCAGATTCGACATATTCTTTAAATTCGTTAATTTTTTTCCAGTTACTTTGGCCTTGATTTCAAGGTTCAGTTCACGAGAAATTTCTTCAAATACATTTTCAATTCTTACCTGATGTTCAATAGTGTCTTCTAGTACTAAGACTTTCATAGTTTTTCCTTTCTCCTAAATCTACAACTTGTATAAAATAATTTGTTTCTATATCTGTTTCAAGAGTAATGTCATCGTATTTATCAATAATTTCTTTGACATTACTTAATCCTAATCCCCTATTTTCTCCTTTTGTTGAAAAATCCTATTTCATAAATTTCTTCTAAATTTACATAACGACTTTGTCGGAATTTTGAACCACAAAAACAATTTCTTTATCTAACTTAACTAAAGACACATTCATTGTTTTTGAGGGACTTTCAGATGCCCCTTCTATTGCATTGTTGAGCAATACGCTGGCTACTCGAACTAAATCTAAAAAGTTTCATCGGTAATTTTTGATAACATCCTTCATTTCAAATACGATCTCTATTCCACATTCTCTTGCTTTAAATATTGTTTGAATTAATACACTCCTAAAGCAGTATCTTGTACATTATTTAACTCAAAAAAAGTATAGTCGTCTGATCGAAGTGAGATATTAGCCTGACATAGAACATCATGAAAAATTCTTTCCACTTCTTGTATATTCCCGGAATTGATTCCTATTTGTAAACTTGTCAACATACCAGCATAATCATGCCGAAAAACCTCTAATTTGATTATATAATTCTACAATTTCATTTGTATAAAGTTGTAATTGACGTTGTTCTTCCTTTTTGCTGAATTTCCTTGGCCTTTTCATGTTGCTCACGAGTAGACTTAAGATAAAAATAAGGTAGATAAAAACATAATAAAACCGATTGTAGCAATCATACTTGAGAAACTATTTAGATGTGCAATATCGCTAAAACCAATGAGAAAAATTTAATAATATATGTATATATATAAATGTCTTTGTTATTATTTGAACATTTTTAAAAAAATTTTATCTTTATAGTTTTTCAAAGTAGAAATCAAAAAGTAACAATTTTTAAAAATTACAAATAAAGACAGTATATTAATAAAAATATAAAAATATCTCGTAGTTCTGTTTTACAAAAGAATCTCCTGTTACAGAAGAAATAATGACAGAAAAATGTTTTCAGAAGTCTCTACAGATAAATAGACTGATAATACCAGAAATGCTATTAAATAAGGTTCAGACTCTTCTCTTATAAAAAATATTTGTAGAAAATGAGAGGTTGTATAAATAAACAAATATAGTGGAAAATACTACTTATTATGGTTCCAAAAATTTGGTATCTCAACAAGAATTGAAGAAATAATTGAAATTCCCAAAACAATACTAAAAGAATAGAGCAATGAATTTAATATCTATTTTTACTTTGAGTAATTTCCTTATAAAAATCTCATAAGAAACGATTTGTATCATAGTTGGAAAAATGCAATTATTATCTTCAAAATCATCTTTAACTCCTAAAATTATTTTCTTTTTAAAAATAAATCTCTCCAAATTAAATTATTACTCCTATGTCGAACATCTCCACCAGTAACTTGCTCCAATTTACTTTCTTTTAGGACTTCAAATTTTTAACTCTGTGGCAATAGATTTGATTGGTGTTGCTTTTTTTCATAGTAACATCTCCTGATAAATATTTTTTTGTAAGTTAACTTTACAAAATTATTATACTAAAAGCATTTAAAAAGTAGGAGAATAGATATTAAGATGCAAGTAAATATAACTGAAATGTCATTTTTCATTTTAGTAAAAAAGGGTGCGTTTGAGCGCACCCTCAATCTATATGATCCCAGCAAGATTCGAACTTGCGACCGTTCGCTTAGAAGGCGAATGCTCTATCCAGCTGAGCTATGGGACCATACTTTTATTATTGTAACAAAAAGACAGTATAGCGTCAAGATTCATTTATGATAAGGACTACCTTGCTGAATCATAAATGCACGGTATATCTGCTCAATTAAAAACCAAACGCATTAATTGATGAGGTAGGGGTGAGTTTACCAAAGCTAACTAGACAGTTTGCTCTTGCTTTTACTTTTAGGAGACAAGCCTAGACTACCACCAATGATAAAAGTAATATCGGAATAACCTCTAATTGAAGCATCTTCCATAATCTGGCTAAATTTTTCAGAGGGAAATTGTTGACCTTCAATAGCAAGTGCAATAACAAATTCTCGTTCCGAGACCTTGGATAGAATACGTTCACCTTCTTTGGATAAAAATTTGTTGATTCTCAGAGGAACTAGCTTTATCTGGTGTTTTTTTCATCAGCTAATTCAATAATCTCTATTTTTGTAAAACGACTAAGTCTTTTGGAATACTCTGCAATACCCTCTTTAAGATATTTTTCTTTAACTTTCCAACAGTTACAAGCTTTATTTTTCATAAATTCATTGTATCATATTCACATCTTATTAACAGAATTTTTCTTAGTTTTTTTATATCTCTATCTATCTATTTTCTAATAGATATTAGGGTTTTTGTAAGTTTTCCACAAACTGTGGAAAACTGAAGAAATTTAAGCTATAATTAAGATATCGGTTTTATACTTACAAAAAATATGAAATATTAGGAGGAAGATATGAAAAATCTTCAAATTTCTTCAAAAAGCTTTTGCAACTTTTCATTATTTTATTAGTTGGTTTTGCTGGCGGTGTTGCTGGAACATGGACATTATCCCATTTTTCAAAGTCTCCTTCCACGACGAATAATGATAAGAAAAACAACAACTACTACTGTAACAACTTCTTATAAAAACAGTAATACTACAACGAAAGCTGTTGATAAAGTGAAAGATGCTGTTGTATCTGTCATCACTTACTCTGAATCTAGTTCAGATGCTGTTTTTGAAAATAGTAATTCTAATAATGAAAATGAGCAAATTGCCAGTGAAGGTTCTGGGGTTATCTACAAAAAGATAAAGAACACGCTTATCTAGTTACTAATACGCACGTAATTAGTGGAGCAAAAAGTTGATATTCGTTTAGCAGATGGAACAAAAGTTCCTGGAGAAATTGTTGGTTCAGATACTTATTCTGACATTTCTGTTATTAAAATTTCTGCAGAAAATGTAAAAATATAGCAGAATTTTAGCGATTCTGGAAAACTGACTGTTGGAGAAAACAGCGATTGCTATTGAAGTCCTCTTGGTACTGATTATGCTAACACCGTTACTCAAGGTATTGTTTCTAGTCTAAGTCGAAAATGTCTCATCAAAATCAGAAGATGGACAAACAATTGCAACTCAAGCAATTCAGACAGATGCGCGATCAATCCTGGTAACTCAGGTGGTCCACTTATTAATATTCAAGGACAAGTTATTGGGATTAATTCTAGTAAAATTGCCAATACCAATAATGGAAGTACAGCAATCGAAGGAATGGGATTTGCAATTCCTTCTAATGATGTTGTCAACATCATTGAACAACTAGAGAAAGAATGGTAAAGTTACTCGACCAGCATTAG
>BNJS01002320.1_pt1 | contig 158131 bp, 245 predicted proteins | sample 8540461 | NCBI WGS metagenome assembly BNJS01 (sample SAMD00202454, study PRJDB9452) | human saliva metagenome | isolation source: human saliva | place: Japan | reverse complement strand
CGTAATTATGCTTTTTCCCTTGTAAAACCAGTTGCATTCCCTCCTCAAATCAAAAAAGAATAAAAAGGACTTCCAATAGTAGCAGCAGTACTAGAATCTGCTTTTTCAGATTCTAGTACTGGAAAAATCGAGACCCTAGGCTCGAATTTTTAGGCATGAGACTCGCTCGGCGAGGCTGCTGCCGTCTTCAGCTACTATTCTACGAAGTCCTTTTTATACTACTAAAAAGAGCCGAGACAACTCGACTCTTTTCTTATTGTTAAAAATTATGAGAAGCTACGTCTACTTTAACCCCAGGGCCAAAAAGTAGTTGTCACAGCAACGTTACGTACGTATTGACCTTTAACTGTAGCAGGTTTGATACGTAATAATGTTTCGTGAATTGTTTTTGAAGTTTTCTACTAATTTTTTTCGTTTTCGAATGAAACTTTACCGATTGGAACGTGGATGTTACCAGCTTTGTCAACACGGTAAGTTACTTTACCAGCTTTGATTTCTTCAACAGCTTTAGTTACGTCCATTGTAACAGTACCTGTTTTAGGGTTTGGCATTAAACCTTTAGGTCCTAATACACGACCTAAACGACCAACTTCACCCATCATGTCAGGTGTAGCTACGATAACGTCAAACTCAAACCATCCACCTTGGATTTTTTGAGCTAATTCGCTATCACCAACGTAGTCTGCGCCAGCTGCTTCAGCTTCTTTAGCTTTTTCACCTTTTGCGAATACTAATACACGTTGAGTTTTACCAGTTCCGTTTGGAAGAACTACTGCTCCACGTAATTGTTGGTCAGCTTTCTTTGGATCTAATCCTAAACGATATGCAACTTCTACAGATGCATCAAATTTAGCGAAGTCTGTTTCTTTTGCTAATGCGATTGCTTCTTGAACTGAGTAAGCTTTTGAAGAATCGATTTTTTTAGCGGCTTCTAAATATTTTTTGCTTTTCTTTGCCATTGTATAATTTCCTCCTATTGTGTGGTTTTAACGGTTCTACCTCCCACAAAGTCCATGAGTGAAACACTCGTGTTAGGGACTTTTGGAAGCTGCATGTTTGTTAGCCTTCTACTACAAATCCCATTGAACGGGCTGTACCTTCGACCATGCGCATTGCAGCTTCAACATCTGCTGCATTTAAGTCAGGTGCTTTTAATTCAGCAATTTCTCTAACTTGATCACGAGTTACAGTAGCAACTTTTTTCTTGTTTGGTTCGCCTGAACCTTTTTCTACTTTAGCAGCTTTCTTTAATAATACTGCTGCTGGTGGTGTTTTACAGATGAAGTCGAATGAACGGTCTTCATATACTGAAATCACTACCGGAATGATTAAACCAGCTTGATCTGCTGTACGAGCGTTGAACTCTTTACAAAAGCCCATGATGTTAACTTGTGCTTGACCTAAAGCTGGACCTACTGGTGGAGCTGGTGTAGCTTTACCTGCAGGAATTTGTAATTTAACTAGTTTTACAACTTTTTTTAGCCACGAGACATTACCTCCTTGATTGTTTCGCGCGTGGTTTAAATGGAGATGAAGATTTCTCCTCCCACGTTTTGTTCCAGTGCACATAAATGCACTTTGATATTTTAGCAAGAATTCTTGTGAAATGCAAGCTGTTTTGCAACTTTTTCAATATATTTTCACCAAATTAATGATGATCTCTAAAATAACATACTTTAAGGTCAATAAATCGTTGCAAATCCCTTAATAACTGGAATAATGTTGCACGATATTCAAATTCATCTCTCGTTTTTGGTAACTCTAAGTTTCTAAATTCATCAATATAATCTTGAATCTCATCCATTAAATCTAACCCGGTATTCGTTAAATGCAATTGTTCTGCTGTTGAATCAAACATTTCTGCTAATAACTCTGCTTCTCTAGCAGGGACAATGAAAAATCATTTAAATTTTTCGCCATCACTTCTAATAACTGTATTTGTTCCGCTCGCATTTCAAAAATAACATAAATCTTTTGTTAAATTGACTAAATAACTGATTTTCACTTTCAATAAATAAAAGTTTTTTTGTGCCTGAGCTAATTTTTCTTTTGCTTCAATAATGAGTTTTTGCATCATTTGTTCCATTTCCCATTCGTAAAAAAAGTATGCCATTTTTTTCTTAAAAATATCTTTTAAATTTATCTTCAATTTCTTGCCTTTTTATCTTCAATATCTTGTTGATAGCTAGGCATATGCCAATTTAATAAAAGAGCTACTGCATGTTCCCAACTAAAGCAATAACAATGCCTCATTTAATAGTAGTGCATTTGTTGATTGTCTGACTTAACCAAAGGTGAATCAGCTAACTACCGAACTTGGGGCAATACCCTGCTTCAGCTTTTTAACAGAAAAATGCGAGAGGAATATAAATTAACAAATAGATTCCAAAAACTAATGGTAGAATGTCCTAGCAACTAAAAATACACAAACAGCTACTGTTAAAGCTAACAACATAGCCACTACTACGTTTCCAAGCTATTACAATAGATGACTTCTTTCGTATTTCCAACACTTAAAATTGCAATAATCGACGCTACCGAAGCTGACGACAATCCAAAATATTGTGCCACTAATAATGAACCAAATGCCGCCAATATCATTTTAATTCCTTTTTAATACCATTTATTTTCCCCTTTCTATTCTTAACAATTGTTCTTTTCTATGAAACTCCACCTGCATATCCGGTTAATGCTCCATTTTTTCCTAGCACTCGATGGCATGGAATGAGAATACTAATTGGATTTTTCCCAACGGCTTGACCGACTGCTTGACCCGAGTATGTTGCTACACCTTTTTCTTTTGCGATTCTCTGCGCAATTTCTCCATAAGTCATTGTTTCTCCATAAGGAATTTCTTGCAAAATCTTTCCAAACTCTTTCTTGAAAAAAATGGTTCCTTTTGGTTGTAACTGGAAATCGTAATTGGGTTTGCGTTTCCAGAAAAAAATAACTTTCTAACCAAGTTTCGACTTGCACAAAAATCGGTAAAGCATCTTTCATCTCAATATCACAGTTGTTCTTAGCATCATTCACTTGCCCTACAAACCATAAGCCTGTTAATGACTTTCCCATCACTTCTTAATCGAATTTCTCCTAGAGGGGTTTGTATCATTCTTTCAAACACTTCTCAACCTCCCATTTCCTCAGAATAAAAAAATAGTATACTCCATTTACTTACAAAAAAGAAGTGGTATGTTTGTATTACTAATATTTTTTTAAGGAGTTCTTATGATTTTTACACCAAGCTTATTTACACATTTTCGATAAAAAAACAGTGGAAACTTACTATTATCCCAAAAAAAGAATTACCTTTATCGAATCCCTATATTACAGAATATTTTTACAAAAAAATAATTGAAAAAGACATTGAAAAAAGTGATCCCTCGTCATGGCATTTTGCCTCCAGAAGAACCACTTCTAGGATTTTTAGCAGACGACAGTATTCCTTTTATTGAAAAAAACTCAACAACTTGCTCATAAATTATATGAAATCATCGCCCTGCAGAAGATATTCCTGCAGCTGATTATGTATTCGCATCAGGCATTAATAATCAAGGTGGAAATTTCTTTGCAATTTTACGTTTAGACTACAGCTCTAAATATACGCATTTTTTAGATTATGAAGACGACCAAGTATTAAATACCGTTTTGCAAAATCATGCGATTTTACCAAATCCTTCTCAAAAAAATTATCCGAAGCATTCATCGTGGATACAAGTAATGGACAGTATCAATTAATCGAACGAAAATATATTGTAGAAGGTAAAAAAATTCCGTATTTCTCAGAGCAATTTTTAGAAATCACACCTCCTACAAGTACACAGGAACAAATCAAAGAAATTAAAAAGACTGTCACACATGTTGCTAAAAAAATATGATGAAGAAAATTATCTTGCACTCGCAACAACACAACAAGCTATCTTCACACAATTAGAAGAAAGTGATGAAATTGATGCAGGAATTATTTTCGATACAGTCTTCAAAGATAAACCTCTTGCAAAAGAAGCAGCTTACCAAGCTATTGCGACTGAAAAAAATTCCAGAAAAAATTCCAGTTACAAATGTGCCAAAATATGAAAAGAAATACAGCAAACAGAAATTTAAACTCGATAATGGGATTGAAATTACAATTCCAAGCGACATATACGAAAACAAAGAAATGGTCGAGTTTATCAACAACCCTGACGGATCCATTTCTGTATTAATTAAAAATATCGACTCAATTATGAATCGATTTAATGCATAAACAACAAAAGACGATGACTATCCAAAGCCATCGTCTTTTTGACATTTCATTTAGTGAAAGTTTTCTATTCGCTAATTCTACACTAATTCACTCGTATGATTAGTGATACGTACGAACCATTTGATCATCTGTTTGATTGATATCAATCATAATACGGTCATTTGCTAATCCAGCCATATCTTTTTTGTTAAAGTCTGAAACATCTTTCGATAAACGTTTCATAGAAATAACTTCCCCTTGTTTATTTGCTAAAACAAGTAAGTTATACCCATTTTCTGAACCTTGTCCTAACAAGAATTTGTAACCTGGACGTAATGTACCTTCATTAGGATTTTTTAATACATAAAGTTTATTATTCACAATTGTAAAGTGACCTAAAATTGATAAACGTGGGTTGAAATTATCGATAACAAATTCATTATTTTTCTCAATAATTTTTGAAGTAATCGACATTTCTGGTAATTTTTTTCTACACGTTTTCCCATTTTTCACCAAAGTAGAAACGATTCATAAATTGTTGTAATCCTTTTAACAACTGAATTAGGATCAATCATTCCACCAGGTTCTTGATGATCTACTAATGTATCGAGTAAGTCATAACCTGCTTTTCCTAAGTGAGCATTACTTTCTACAAACCATTCATTTTGTGCAATATAGACACCGTCTTTTGATTTATGAAGTAAGTATTCATCGCCACCCATGCGATAAATTTCTGACACTAGGTGATAAGGAGTATCTGTTAACATATAACCATCTTTACCAATAACATATGAACGACCATTGCTTGCTTTCACCGGTTGATCTGCTAGCATTGAACCATTTGATTCAAAATAAGACCATTTATCTCCTACTTTTGTCCAACCTGTTTGCATATCTCCTTGGTCAGATAAATAGTACCATGTATTTCCTTCTTGATACCAACCTGTACGCATTGCTCCATCTCCATTTAGAGAGTACCATGCTCCGCCAGTGAATACCCAGCCAGTTTGCATCACACCATTATTATCAAAGAAATACCATGTTCCTTTATCCTTAGCCCATCCGGCTTTCACTAGTTTACCTTCTTGGTATAAATTCCATTGGTTGCCACTTTGGACCCAACCATCATTTGTTGCAGCAAATACTTGACTACTTGCTAATGCTGCTACTAAAGCTGTAGAAGCTAATAAACTACCAAACCATTTCTTTTTCATCTTTCATCTCTCCCCTTCATTATTGGTACTTTATCCAAAGAAATTCTACAAAAATCTCTCTATACTTATTCTACTCCTCTTCTATTTTTAGAAAATATTTTTTTCACAATTTTAACATTCCTTTAATCTCTTTGTAACAAAAAGACTCTTCTTCGTAACAATTGCTAAATGTAACGCTCACTCTGCTACAACAGAAAGGTCTTTCTTCTTTTATAATGGTTTCTTCAATGGAATTCCTGGTTTTCGTGGATATTTATTTGGCGTTTCTTTTGTTTTTAAAATCGTTACGACATGACGATTTCCACCTTCATATGGTAAATCAAAGGACACATCACCTTCCACTTTTCCACCTAAAATGGCAATCGCTTTTTTCGCTTCTTCTAACTCCACTTCTGTATGAGCAGCTTTCAACGCTAAAAAAAGTATCCCTTGTTTCCTCACTAATGGCATACAAAATTCACTTAGTACACTTAATTTTGCTACCGCTCTAGCTGTTACGACATCATAAGATGCTCTGAAATTTTTATTTTGTCCAAAAGTTTCTGCACGATCATGGAAACATTGAACATCTGTTAGTCCTAACGTTTCTACTAAAGTGTTTAAAAACGTAATTCGTTTATTTAACGAGTCCACAATTGTCACTTTTAAATCAGGAAATACAATTTTCAATGGAATACTTGGAAATCCTGCTCCAGCCCCGACGTCACACAATGTTTGATTCGATAACTCATGATGAAATCCTAACGCTAAAGAATCATAGAAATGTTTCAAATACACTCCTTCTTCATCGGTAATTGCCGTTAAATTCATCTTCTCATTCCATTCCACCAATAATTGAAAAATATTGATGAAATTGCTCTTTTGCACATCTGTTAACGTAATGCCATGAACTTCTTGGAGTCTTTGATAAAATTCTTCTGGTTTCATACAATTCTCCTATTCTTGAACTTTCGCAATTTTTCCTTGTTCGATATACACCATTAAAATCGATACATCGGCAGGATTTACCCCACTAATACGGCTTGCTTGCGCAATCGTTTCTGGTTGAATTAATTTCAAACGTTGACGTGCTTCTGTGGCAAGTCCATTAATGGCATCATAATCAATATTCGATGGAATACGTTTTTGCTTCCATACGTTTTAATTTTTCTACTTTTTCAATAGCTTTGGCGATATAGCCTTCATATTTCACAGAAATCTCTACTTGTTCTTTCACTTCACGAGAAACAGCTACCTCTTCTTCTGCAAAACCAATTAAGTCATCATAAGATAACTCTGGACGTTTTAATAAATCACTTAATAAAATACCGTCTTTTAATTCTGCTGATTCTTTTTCTGCCAAGAATGATTGAAGTTGTTCCGTTGGTTTCAAACGGATGGATTGGATACGTTTAATCTCCGCTTGAATGGCTGCTTGTTTTTCTTGGAATGCTGCATAACGTTCATCTGAAATTAAGCCTAATTCACGACCTTTTTCTGTTAAACGTAAATCTGCATTGTCATGACGTAATAATAAACGATATTCCGCACGAGAAGTTAATAGACGATACGGTTCTGTCGTTCCTTTTGTCACTAAATCATCTACTAATACCCCAATATACGCATCACTACGACCTAAAATAAATGGTTCTTCTCCACGGATTTTACGAACGGCATTAATTCCGGCATAAAGCCCTTGACCGGCAGCTTCTTCATATCCACTTGTCCCATTCATTTGTCCAGCTGTAAATAAGTTTTCAACAATCTTTGTTTCAAATGTATTTTTTTTAATTGATGAGGAATAACAACATCATACTCAATAGCATACCCTGTTCTCATCATTTCAGCTTTTTTTCCAAACCTTCTACCGAATGAATCATTTGAATTTGAACATCTTCTGGTAGTGAAGTCGATAATCCTTGAATATACACTTCTTCCGTATTTTCTCCTTCTGGTTCTAAGAAAATTTGGTGGCGAGGTTTGTCGCTGAAACGTACGATTTTATCTTCAATAGATGGGCAGTAACGTGCTCCTACTCCTTCTACAATTCCTGTAAACATTGGTGCACGATGTAAGTTCTCACGAATTTTTTCATGAGTTCCTTCATTTGTATATGTTAACCAACATGGAATTTGATCATAGCGATAGTCTTCATCTTTAGAAGTGAAACTAAATAAATTTGGCGTTTCATCTCCTGGTTGGATTTCTGTTTTGCTATAGTCAATTGAAGAACTCTTCACTCTTGGAGGAGTTCCTGTTTTAAAACGAGCTAATTCAAATCCTAATTCTAATAAGTTTTCTGATAATTTAATCGAAGGTTGAGAATTATTAGCCCCAGAAGAATATTTCAATTCTCCAATAATAATTTGACCACGAGAAGATGTTCCAGCCGTTAAAAACAACTGCTTTTTGAACGATAAATCGCGCCTGTATGAGATACGACCCCTTTACAAACACCATCTTCTACAATTAAACGTTCAGCAATCCCTTGTTTTAAATCAAGATTTTCTTGTTGCTCAATTGTTTTTTTCATTTCTTGCGCATATAGATGCTTATCTGCTTGCGCACGTAACGCACGTACTGCAGGGCCTTTCCCTGTATTTAACATACGCATTTGAATATAGGTTTTATCAATATTTCTTCCCATTTCTCCGCCTAGTGCATCAATTTCACGCACAACGACTCCTTTTGCAGGACCTCCAACAGACGGATTACAAGGCATAAATGCCACCATTTCTAAATTCATTGTTAATAATAATGTTTTAGCACCCATACGAGCACTCGCTAGTGCAGCTTCACTTCCGGCATGACCCGCCCTACTACGATAACATCATAGTTACCAGCTTCATAAGTTGTTACCATACTTCCTCCTACTTTCTATTGTTCATTAGTTGTATAAAATTCCACTTGATGGCGAATGTATTCACCATTTTCATATATAAATTTAGCCGAGAAAAATGGTCGGTTCTCTAATAGCCAACTCAAAAAAATTAAATCTCCTTGCCAAGTTGGCTTACTCAATACTTGATCATAAGGAACCCACTTTAAAGTCCCTTCAGGAGAATCGATTAATTCCCCGGAAAATTCTGTTACTCGAAACACATACGTATACCAATCATGTTCGGGAGTAAATTCAGGAAAAAGTAATAATCCCTTTTAATGCCATTTTATGAACCGTCAAACCTGTTTCTTCAAAAATTTCACGAATGGCACATTCTTCTGGAGATTCACCTGCTTCAATTTTGCCACCTACTCCAATGTATTTGCCTTCATGCACATCATTTGGTTTCTTATCGCGCTTTAGTAATAACAATTCTTTTCCATTATCGATATAACAAATCGTTGCTAATCTTGTCATACAAATTCCCTTTCTCCAACAGTGGCTTCTCTTATTTCCCTAAACAGAATTGGCTAAATAATTGAGTTAGAAGCTCATCTTGGACGCTGTCTCCTGTAATTTCACCTAATAAATCCCATGCTCTTGTAAAATCAATTTGAATTAAATCGACTGGCATTTCCATTTCAATCCCATTTTGCACTTCGACTAATGCTTGTTCTGCTTTTTCTAACAAGGCAATATGGCGAGTATTCGATAAAGTAAGTCGCATCTCGTTCGTTCATTTGTCCTTGGAAGAAATATCCCGCAATTTTTTTCTTCTAATTGATCGATTCCTTCTTTATTTAACATAGAAGTTGTGACAATTTCTTCTTCCTGAGCATAAGGAGCAATATCCTCTGTTGAAAGTCTTGAAGGCAAATCTGTTTTATTGAATAAAATAATTCGCTTCATTCCCTTTGTAGTTTCTAGTAAACGAATATCTTCCTCTTGTAATGTTTCGCTTTGATTTAATAATAACAATACAAAATCTGCTTCTTTTAATGCTTTACGACTACGTTCTACCCCAATTTTTTCTACGACATCATCCGTTTCACGAATCCCTGCTGTATCGATTAATTGTAAAGGCACTCCACGTACATTGACATATTCTTCAATCGTATCCCTTGTTGTCCCTGCAATGTCAGTTACAATTGCTTTTTCTTCTCTTAATAGCACATTTAATAAACTAGATTTCCCAACATTTGGACGACCCACGATAGCCGTTTTTAAACCATCTCGCAAAATCTTCCCTTGACTAGCTGTATTTAATAAGGCACGAATTCCTTGCAATACTTGTTGCGTCTTTTCTCGTAATAATTGCAAAGTCATTTCTTCTACATCATCATATTCTGGATAGTCAATATTTACTTCTACTTGCGCTAATGTATTTAAAATTTCTTGACGTAAGTTTTGAATTAAATGTGATAATTGACCATCTAATTGACGCATCGCTAATTGCATTGATTTATCCGTTTTTGCACGAATTAAATCCATCACTGCTTCTGCTTGAGACAAATCGATACGTCCATTTAAAAAGGCACGTTTCGTAAATTCTCCAGGCTCCGCTAATCTTGCTCCCATTCGTAGCACTAATTGCAACACACGATTAATCGCGACAATCCCTCCATGGCAATTAATTTCTACAATATCTTCTCGTGTAAAGGTTTTTGGAGCTCTTAAAACACTTACCATTACTTCATCATAGACTTCTCCAGATTTTGGGTCGACAATATGACCATAATGAATCGTATGAGTCTTTTGTTCTTCTAATTGTTTTGTCCCACATTGGTAAATCGAACTTGCGATTGAAATCGCCAAATCTCCACTAATTCTGACAATCCCAATAGCCCCTTCACCAGGTGCTGTCGAAATCGCAGCAATCGTATCAAATTCTGTTTGCATACTGATATCCTTTCTTGGCTTCATTGCACAAAAAAAGTGCACACTCCACCCCTTATTGCTAAAAGAGTGGCTCGCACTTTGACTGCTTACCTATATTTCAGTGATATTATACAATACTTTTTGAACTTGTGCTAGTAGAAGGAGTGATTAGAAGACTTTTTTCGTTTTTTCTCTTTTATGAGCAACACGAATTGCATAAGCATCTAACAAAATTCGACTAATAATTTGCAAAGGAAGGCGTGAACGTACCTCATACTCTGGAAAATAAGACCCTTCCGATTTAAATCCTACAAAAGTGATATCACTTAATCGTGCAAGAGGGCTTGCTCCATTTGCTGTAATAACAATTATAGGAACTTCATTTTTATGGCAAACTTTTGCTGCCTCTACTAACTCATCTGTATGTCCATTTAAAGAAATGATAATAGCTAAATCTTGTTCATTCAGTCGATGGCTAATCGTTTTAATAATATTTGGATCTACATACTGCTCACAAGTTCTTTCTAACAAATGAAATTTAATCTCCATTTCACTAGCTATCATCTCACTTAGCCCTCTTGAAAAAAATAAACACTTTTCTTGCACCAAAGATTGCTTGCATAGCATCTTCTATTGTCTTACTATCCAATTGCTCTATCGTTTTTCTTACTTCTTGCTCATTCTTGTCAACAACGTCTTGAATTTTTTTGTCGACAATTTCTAAACTATTAAAAGTTGGAAATTCCTTATTAGATAATTGATATTGTTTTTTCAAATCATACTTAAAACTTGTAAATCCATCATAACCTAACTTTTTTTCATTGTACGCACTATTGATGCTGTAGAAACATTAGCTTCTTCACTTAACTTAACAATTGATATTGACGGTATTAATCCTAAATGCTCTTCAATATATTTAAGAAGATATTTTTCAGTATTAGTAAGTCCCTGCATATTAAACATGATAACTCTCCCATTCTGTAAAGTTTTACTAATATAAATACCTATTCAGAAAAACTTTTTACAAAGTTATTTATGTAATAATAAGTATAACAAAAATAAAAGGAGGTGAACATATGATTTATACATGTACCATGAATTTAGCTATTGATTTGTATATCAAAACACTCCAAATGAAAGCAGCTGAAGTGAATAGAACTGAAGAAGCAGCTTACATGCCTAATGGAAAAGGGTGTTAATGTAAGCTTCATACTGAAAGAACTAGGAATTGATAGTGTCGCAACAGGATTCAAAGCAGGGATTTACAGGAGAATTTATCGAAAGCGAGCTACATAAAGCAGGAATCAAAACTGATTTTGTATCAGTAAATGGTATTACACGAATTAATGTTTTTGCTCACGTAGTAGCTAATAACGAAGAGTTTAAACTTGTAAACCAAGGCCCTACTGTTACTACAGAAGAAGAAACACAATTACTTTCAATTATTGATACTTTATCTTCTGAAGATATGTTATTCGTTTCAGGAAGCCATCCTTCAGGAATATCAAAAAACACTTACGAAAAAATTGCCAAATCGTCTCAACAAAAGGGGTTCAAACTAATACTCGATACTTCTGCAAGTTTTGTACCTGAATTATTAAAATTCCATCCTTATCTGATTAAACCAAACGATGAAGAACTAGCTAGTTGGTTTGGACTGAAAGAATTATCTTTAGAGCAAATTAAAGAATACGGAAATAAATTATTACAGCAAGGCGTACAAAATGTACTAGTTTCATTAGGAGAAAAAGGAGCTATTCTAATTACACCAACAGAAAACATACACGTTAGCGCTCCAAAAGGAAATGTTGTAAATACAGCTTGTGCAGGGGATACATTACTTGCAACTTTCGTCGGTTGTCAAATCCAAGGGATGTCAAAAGAAGATTCTTTAATTAAAGCTGTTGCTGCTGGAACTTCTACAGCTTTTAGACCTGGATTAACAGATTTTTCAGATGTTCCAATATTGATAAAACAAATCAAACGCTTATACTAATAAGCAATAATAAAGGGGGAAAACAAAATGACAAAATATGATATTATTGCCGCTACTGGTTGCCCAACGGGAATTGCGCACACCTATATGGCTCAAGAAGCACTTGAACAAGCAGCAAAAAAAGTTGGAGTAAACATTAAAGTTGAAACACATGGACAAATTGGAGTTGAAAATGAATTTACGGAAGAAGAAATTGCAAACGCAAAAAGTAGTAATAATCGCGGCTGATAAAGATGTACAAGCTCATAGATTTGTTAACAAAAAGATTATTGACGTTTCGGTAGGGACAAGGAATTAAAAATGCAGATGAACTAATTGCTCAAGCATTACGAGGAGAAGGTATCGTGAAATACCCATCTGACGAACCTACTAAAAAAGTTGAATCTACTCAAACGGCTACTGGTGGTAGCTCAATCGGAAGAGAAATTTACAAACATTTGATGAACGGTGTTTCTCACATGCTACCATTCGTTGTTGGTGGCGGGGTATTAATTGCTGTATCATTTGCACTATTTGGAATTTATTCTTTTGACCCAAACCACGCAACTTATAATCCTTTCTCTGCTCAATTAAAAGAAATTGGTGGCCTAGCAATGGGATTAATGACACCAATTTTAGCTGCATACATTGCGCAAAGTATTGGTAATAGACCTGCACTAGTCAGCGGTTTTGTAGCGGGTCTTATGGCTAGTAACGGCGGTGCTGGATTCTTAGGAGGAATTATCGGTGGTTTCTTCGCAGGATATTTAGTTGTATTTTTAGAAAAAAATTATTTAAAAAAATTACCAAAAAAACACTAGACGGATTAAAAGCTATTTTCCTATATCCGTTATTAGGAGTATTAATCACTGGACTATTTATGAGTATTATTGTTAGTCCTATGGCAGAAATCAACCAAAACTTAATGGTATTCTTAAAAGGATTCCAAGATTCTAACCCAGTTCTTCTTGGCTTAGTAATTGGCTGTATGTGTGCATTTGATATGGGTGGCCCTGTAAATAAAGCTGCATATGTAACAGGTACAGTACTATTAGCAGAAGGAAATACTGCGTTTATGGCTGGTGTTAGTGCAGCTTGTATTGCACCTCCATTAATTACTACTGTAGCAGTTTTATTGTTCAAAGATCGTTTTGATGCAAATGAACGTAATGCTGGTTTAGTGAATTTCATTTTAGGATCTACTCATATTACTGAAGGTGCTATTCCTTTTGTTGCAAAAGACCCTCTACGTGCAATGCCATCAATGATGCTAGGTTCTTCAATTGCCGCTATTTTAACTTATTTATTTGGAGTACAAGTCCCTGCACCTCACGGTGGATTTTTAGTACTTCCTGTAGTTACACATCCATTATTGTGGGTAATAGCAATTGCAATAGGAGCAATTGTAGGTGGAGTTGTCTTAGGAGCAACTAGAAAACCTTTATCTAAATAATATACAATTCTATATTTTTTTATATTATTCTATGCTATAAAAAAATAAAAAGTTAGGAGGAATTTTAAATTGATAAATCAAAAATACAATTTTTCAATAGAGAATTAAATTCTCCAGATGAGGTTTTTCATTTCTTGTCAAAAAAAGCAATCGAATTGGGCATTGCTACTAATGAAGAAACTGTTTACAAAGGATTTATTGAACGAGAACAACAAGGTACTACTGGTATGATGGATGGTTTTGCAATCCCTCATACAAAAATCTAACGAAATATTAACACCTAGTATCATTATTGTTCGTTTAGAAAAAGTGTAGATTGGAATAGCATGGATGGAAAACCTACTTCTTTCATTATTAGTTTATTAATTCCAGATAATGAAGCTGGAACTACTCACTTTAAAAAATGTTAGCATCAATTGCACGTATGCTAATGAAAGCTGATATTAAAGAAGCTTTTACTTTTAGCAACTTCTGAACAAGAGATTGAAAACTATTTTAAACCAGTATTTATACCATTAATTTAAGAAATCCTATTTTTTATCCTGCTTGATGCATGTTAATGTGGAATAAGAAATTTAACTACTTTCTTATTCCACATTTTTTAATCATCAACTGAATTAAAAGCTTTCCATTACATTCCATTTACTCTTCTTCGACTTTTTTCGTTTCCATATTGCCAATATTTGATAAAAACAGGTACAATTTACCTATCTATTACTAGGAGGTAAATTAATGTTAGAACATCCATTCAATCAAGTCGTTGAAAAAATTGCCGTTTCAGACATTCGTCAATTTGATGCAGAAGTTTCTCAAATTCCTGGAATCATCAAATTAACACTAGGTGAACCAAATTTCAACACACCAGAACATATTAAAGAAGCTGCGATTCAAGCAATTCGTGATAATCATTCCCACTATACTCCAAATGCTGGGATTCCTGAATTACGTAAAGCAACTGCAGAATACTATAACAAAAAATTCAACTTAAATTATACAGCAGAACAAGTAGTCACAACCATTGGTGCTACTGAAGCAATTAATGCTAGCTTCCAAGCTATTTTAAACCCTGGAGATACAGTTATTGTTCCTACTCCAGTATTCCCATTATATATGCCAATTACAATGATCAACCAAGGGAACTTTATTACAGTTGATACTAGTGAAGATGGATTTATTTTAACTCCAGAAAAATTATGTGCAACACTAGAAGCTCATCCAGAAAAAACTTTTAAAGCAGTTGTCTTAGTATACCCAAGTAACCCAACAGGGGTAACTTATTCTAAAGAACAATTAGAAGCTTTAAGCGTTGTCTTAAAAGAATATGGTTTATGGGCATTATGTGATGAAGTTTACGCTGAATTAACGTATAGCGGAACTCATACTTCATTAGCTTCATTCTTACCAGATCAAACAATCGTGATTACAGGTTTATCTAAATCTCACGCAATGACTGGGTGGAGAATTGGGTACATCCTTGGACCTGTTCCATTTATTAATGAAGTTGTTAAAACTCACCAATATATGGTTACTTCTCCAAGTAGTTCAAGCCAATACGGTGCTTTAGCTGCAATGTTACACGGAGAAGGTGACTGTGACATTATGAAAGTAGAATACCAACAACGTCGTGACTATCTTGCAAAAGAATTACGTCGCTTAGGATTTGAAGTAGCAAGTCCTGATGGAGCTTTCTATCTATTTGCTAAAATTCCTGCAAAATGCGGAACAGATTCATGGGCATTCGTTCGTGACCTTGCACAAAATGCCAAAGTAGCATTAATCCCTGGGGTTTCATTTGGACCTGGTGGAGAAGGCTACGTTCGTTTCAGCTACGCTGCTTCAATGGAAAACTTAACAGAAGTAGTCGCTCGATTAGAAAAATATTTAGCGTAATACAAAAGGCTGGGATTCGCCCCAGCCTTTTTAATTTATATTACTAAATAACTAAAATTAATATCATTTGAAACAAAAATGTAAAACCTCCGCCTAACTATAGCGATTGTTCTAACTCAGTTGCACGCAATTTAAAAAAATTTTCATATGTTTTTTTCAACTCTGATTGCAGTTCCTCTACTGAAAATTTTGTGAGTTTTTTATCCTTAACAACCAGCACACCATTCACCCACACATCTCTCACATTTGTTGCATTTGCGGAATAAACAAGTGCCGCATAAGCATCATAAATTGGAAACATATTAACAGATTGCGTTTCAACCAATGTCAAATCTGCTTTTTTCCCAACCGTTAGCGAACCAACTTCATGTTCCAATCCTAATGCACAGGCACCACCAACTGTAGCTAAACGTACAATCTCTTTTGCTGGAAAAACACTTCTATCCTTTAAATATGTTTTTGAAAAATTTGCCATCATTCTCATCTGCGTAAAAATATCTAACGTATTTCCACTGCTAGGCCCATCAGTTCCAAGAGCCACTGTCACTCCATGTTCAAGGAGGCTGCGAATAGGCGCCACTCCTTTACCAGACTTTGTATTAGCACCAATACAATGCACCACGCTAACGTTCGGATACTTCTCCAGAATTTTAATATCATTTTTTTGTTAGCATTATTCCATGTGCAAGAATTACTGGCACTTCAAAAGAATCCTATAGATTCCAAAAAAATTCAATCGGCGTTTGATTATATTTTTTTCTCGAAAAATACTCCATCTCATAGCTCATTTCTGACACGTGTAACGTAATAGGAACTTGATATAATTTAGATAAATCTAGAATATCTCTTAAACATTGTTCAGTATTCGTATTGGGTGCATGAGGAGCAATAATTGGATGAATTAATTTATCATCTTGCCACTGATTGATAAGATCTACTGTATAATCCATACTTTCTTTTGTATTAGTACTATCAGGGGTTGGCTGATTAATAATAGTTTCCCCAACAAAGGCACGCATATTCATATTTTTCGCTACATCAGCAACTACATTTTCAAAATAATACATATCACACATTGTTGTAATTCCACCTAACTGCATCTCTGCTATAGCATAAGCAGTACTTAACTCAATTAATGTTTCATCAACGACTTCTTTCTCTAGCGGAAATAAAAATCTTCGTAACCGATCTGGACAATCATCTCCTAAAGAGCGAAAAGGAATCATACCACAATGAGTATGAGCATTTATAAACCCAGGGAGAAGAATCCCACCTTTAGCATCTATCCATTTATCAGCTTTATCTGTAATATAATTTGTCATACTACCTATTTCTTGGATTATATCATTGTCAAATATTAAATACCCATTTAAATACTCTGTCATCCTATTGTCCATCGTAAGAATCCATGCATTTTTATAACCAATTTTCACATTTTCACTCCTCTGCTCTATCCCATTTATTAAAAATCTAATTCATAAGTAAAATTAAGAATAAACTTACTCACCAGCAAAGCCGTCCTAACAACTATAGGGACGGCTTTTTACTTTTTATCATTTGAAAAAACTATTATCATCAATTACTTTAATCAATTTATTGGTTAAGTATTTTTATTCCATTGATCAATCCATGTTTTTAAATTATCATTTATTAGTTTGAAATCAACAGTTTTCGCTCGTTTAGCAACTTCTCCATAAGTCATCGGACTAGATTCCTCAACTGATAATTGGACATCTTTATTTATTGGTACCTCATTTAAAGATTTCACTTTTGTAGTTTGGTTTTCTGCACTAATACGGAAGTTGATATATTTAAATCCTTCTTCTTTATTTTTCGCTCCTTTAACAACATTAACTGTGTTATAATTTGCATACGTTCCTGATTGTGGCACAACGTAAACTGCATTCGCATTTGCTTTCTGAACTGTTCGTACAGCAAAATCCAACACAACAGCAACTGAAACTTCACCTGCTTGGAACATATTTGCTAAATCGCTAGACTTGGAATACGTTTTAACGATATTTGGTTTCAATTCTCCCAATGCTTTAAATGCAGCTGCTCCTTTATCATTAGCTAATGTAGAACCTCCTTTATCAGCAGCAACTGATAAGAAGAGTGGCCCCCCTGTTGTTGTAATATCAGGAATAGCAATTTTCCCAACTAAATCTGATCCCCATAAATCGTTCCAATCTTTAATTTCATGCCCTACTTTTTCTTTATCATAAATAATTCCAATACTATTTATTGAAAAAGGTACTCCTCCTCCATTTTGAAAAACTTCTTTTGCTCCATCTGTTAAATTAGCTATGTTTGGAACGTCTTTTTCAGTAATTGTTTCGAAAATCCCTTCTGTATTCCCTTTTGTCGATCCTGATTGTGATAACTCAATAACATCTACATTACTTCCACCACTTTGAACTTTTGTAAGACGTTCTGATGCATTACCTACTTCTAAAGTTATTTTTTTACACCATTAGCTTCTGCAAATGGATTAATAATATCTCTCTCAACGATATCTTGGCTAAGACCAAATGTTGAAACAACTAGTTCACCAGAACCTTTTGAATGATTTCCTCCTGCAGATGTTGTTTCATTTTTTTGACAGATTCGCTTGACTATTCCCACAACCAGCTAATACTAATAATGCTGCACTTACAATTCCTACAATTTTTCTTATTCATTTATTATCTCTCCTTATATTTTTATTTTTTTATAATACAATAATATGATCAACTGGAAACTTAAGTGAAATAAGTGCCCCAATTTCAATACTACTAGGACTATTCACTAAAAGAATACCAACATCTGTTTGCACTTCATATTGATACGCTTTACCGAGAAAAGTTCGTACCATTACTTTACCCAAAATATCTCCCTTTTCCTCTGAAACAATTTCAATATAATCAGGTCGGATTGTTACCGTTACATCTCCTTTTTTTTCATGAAATTCTGTTTCAATAGTAACTCCATTAGAAATTTGTACATGATTATTATCTTGAACTGTTGCTGTAATAAAGTTTTTCAAAACCTATAAATCGTGCTACAAACTCTGTTTTTGGACGTTTATATATTTCCTCTGGTGTTCCGTATTGTTCAATAATTCCATTATTCATCACGGCTACTTTATCTGAAATAGAAAAACATTCCTCTTGATCATGTGTCACAAATAACGTTGTAATTTTAAACTGTTGTTGAATTCTCTTGATTTCTAAACGCATTTGCAATCTCAGTTTTGCATCTAAATTACTGAGTGGTTCATCTAGTAAAAGCAATTTTGGCTCAATAATCAATGCACGTGCAAGTGCAACTCTTTGACGTTGACCTCCGGAAAGTTGTTTTGGATATCGATCGCCTAATTTGTCAAGTCCACAAATTTCAAGCATACGAGTTACTTTTTCATCAATAACGGCTTTACTTTCTTTACGAACTTTTAAGCCAAATCCCACATTTTCTGCAACAGTCAAATGTGGAAATAACGCATAACTTTGAAAAACCATCCCAAATTGTCTAAGATGGACTGGGACATTTGTCATATCAACTCCATCAAGTTCAAACTCTCCACTATTTTGTTGAAGTAGACCGGCTACAATACGAAGCGTTGTTGTCTTGCCACAACCACTTGGCCCCAACAAAGAAACTAACTCCCCTTTGTTTATTGATAAATTCAAATCCTTTAAAAATATGATGCTGTTTATCATAAATCATATTCACATTACTTAATTTTACAAAAGACATAATTTTTCTCCTTATGAAATAGATGCTAATCCTGTAGATTTCTCAATTACAATCATAACTCCTATTGTTACAAACATGAGAATAACTGAGAGTGCTGATACTGACGGATCATAATTAAATTCCATATAACTTAATAAAGTCGTAGGTAACATTGTAACCCCCGGACCCGATAAAAACATTGAAACTGGAACATTATTAAATGAGTTTACAAATGCCAACATGAATGCAGCAAAAAAATTCCCGAGGCAATATTGGGTAATAACACTGTTACAAACGCACGCTTCTTAGTACACCCAAGTGTCCAAGCTGCTTCTTCGATTGATACATCAACTTGTTCCATACTGGAACCCACCACTCGAATCACATACGGAACACTAATAAGGAAATGTCCAATTATTAATCCTGGAATAATCGGTAATCTCAAATTCACTACAATCATTTGAAAAATTGAATATCCTACAACAATTCCTGGAATCAATGTTGGCGATAGAAAAAAAGCATTTAAAAACTTTTTCCCTTTAAAACGGTCTCTCGATAATACATACGCTGATGGAATACCTACAATTAATGCAATCAGCGTTGCTACAACACCTATAATTAAACTCAATTGTAAGCTAGACATAAATGCTTTTTGAAGTTAGTGCCATAATATACCAATCAATCGTAAATCCTTTAATCGGAAAAAGTAATAATTGCCTCTGTCCCAAAAGATGTTACCACAATAATAATGAGTGGCAAGAATAAGAATAAGAACACTACAATTGCCAGCATCATTAGCCATTTATTTTTTTACGCAATATCTCCACCTCTCTTATCCATAGATTTTTGCCAATAAGTTGAATCCCTTCATCACTATAAATGTAATCACAATCATCACTAAAGCAATTACACTTGCACTTGTCCAATCTCCAAGAGCTGTCGCTCTTTGATAAAGAAGTGTTGCTAACATCATTTTTTTATTTCCCCCAAGTAATTGAGGAGTCGTGTAAGCTGTGAGCGTACCAGTAAACACAAGAACACTTCCAACAAGCATCCCTGGTAATGATAAAGGAAAAATAATTTTTTTAAAAAAATCTTTATAGGACTTAGCCCAAGTGTTGAAGCTGCCTCAAGAATATCATCATCAATATTTTCTAGAACACCGATAAGTGTCATTACCATTGTAGGTAAGAATAAATATACTGAACCAATAATAATAGAGAAAATCTGTATATAATAACGTTATCGGTTCTTTTATAGTTCCCCATTGCAACAACAAACTATTAATAACACCATTTTTACCAAGTATTGTAATCCATGCAAAACTTCGTATAACCGAGTTCGTTAACAACGGAAATAATGTTAATGCTATTAAGATACCTTTCCATTTCTTAGAAACTCCAGATATAACATAAGATACAGGCAATCCCAACACTGCACATATCAGTGTTACAATAAAAAGAATTTACTAATGTACGCCATAGTACTCTCATGAAATAAGAATCTTTGAAAAATTCACTATAAAGCTGAAACGAAAAACTATTTCTCGGGAAAAATGTTGGAATTAGACTAGAAAGTAGAGGAAGCACTAAGAAAAAACATAAGAGTACTACTCCTGGGAATATCAATATATATCGAACATTATTTCTCATAAAAACATCTCCTTGTTCGTGTTTAATTTGAATTATACTATTTTTAAAAACTGTTTTTCAAGAAATTTTAACCAGAATCATTTACGCTGTGCTTTTTTTAGAGGAAATAGCGATATCATGAATTTAGAAAATGAAAATCTATTTCAAAAATCAAAAAAATTATTACAAAAAGTAAAATTCCTTTTCATTTTCAGGTGTAATGATTCAATGACAGCCTCAGTTCCTAAAAAAGGGCAGACTATCCCCTTAAATTTTCGCAATTTTTAAAAAGTTATACAACTATTCAGCAACCCAACTACTCAAATGTTCTGTTTCTTTTTCACTTTTTGAATAAGCAAATCCTAATGTGCATAAACAAGCCATTGTGACATATAAAGTTATTTTTTTCTAATCCTCTTATCGTATGATTTTCAAACATAAAATCTCTGTCTAAGCGACCATTGATTCTTTCAATGGCACTTCTCTTATTGTATAGCCGTTCAAATTTATGTGATTGTTGTGATACTTTTAGGGAAGATTCGAATATCTTCTGAACGATTTATTCTAAAAAATGCGGTTATCATTATATTTTTGGATGGAATCCATAACGCAATGAATCTGTCGATTGATCATAACCTTTGTAAATTAATTCAATCATTTGATAATCTTCTGTGCGATAAAAATACTTTCCCCATCTTGATTATAATAGAGTGGTGTGTCTTTATATTGATGACTCCTTCTTCTCCCCACATATGTCTTGGAGGGATGATCGCTATCATTCCTTTTTCTTCGATGAATTTTCTAAAAATTGACACTATCATACCCTTTTATCTGCCATCACTGCTTTTTGTATTTTTTTTAATAGGAGTTCTGATTCTGTAAGAATTTCTTCAGCGACTTCACGTTCTCCTTTACTGGCTGGAATTACTTTTAAAAGCCAACGGTAGTTCATAATTTACATCTGCTAATAAATGAACTCGGAAACCAAAATAATACTTCGTAGTTTTAGTTCCGTTATTTGAACAATAAGTTTTTAGCTGTCGTATTTGCTTACGTTTCTCTTCTGCCATCTGGTTCTTTAGTAGATACTTTATTGGCATAACTTTTGAATGATTTTTTTCCATCGTATTATAATTTTTCTTTTTCTAAGTTTTAGGATAGGAGTATGTTTCTTTTTTTATTTCTGCTGGTTTTTTTGCTTAACGTTTAGTGGCACAATTTGTGTTATCATTTTATTTCCTCCATTTCTACTTCTTACTAGTAGTATAGAAAAAGTTACGAATCGATGATAGACACCTTGTTATAGGACACTTACATAGAAAACAGCTCTCCGCGTAATACGGAGAGCTGTTTCTTATGGTTGTTCGACAAAAAGTCACTCATTATTAAAAATAAATCAATGATTATTTTGTAATGGAAAGACTATTTCTCTTCTTCTTTTTCTTGCCTGGAATAGCAATTCCTAATCCTGCAAGAATTGAAACTGCTGCTGCTCAAAGATTGTAAATTCATTTCCAGTACCAGTATTTGGTAATTCATTCTTACGTTGTTCTACTGTTGCTGGTGATTGAGCTACTTGACGATATATGTGACGTACATTGCCATTTGCATCTGTTTCAGTACGAACGAATTCATATCCTGGGATTTCACTTGGATTTAGCAAGCCTTCTTCCGTTGGTTGAATCACATTGCCAAGTTCATCTACCCAAGTTGTAGTAGCTTGAACTTTTTCATAAAATGTGTTCAATATCGCCATTTGGAAGTTTCTTAGTAGCAACTAAACGATATCCTGGAATTGCTTTTACTTTTCTTTCTTTCCTTTTTCTTTTGATGCTACATTCGGAATTGAATTTCCATCTTTATCTTTATGAACTGTTTCAACAGGTCTATAGATATGTCTTACAGTTCCATCTGGATCTATCACTGTTTCTACATATACATATTCTGGGATATCTAACGTTGGTGACATTACCGCGTATTCAAATCCTGGAATTGGATTTCCATCTATATCTCTGATGATTTCTTTTTTAGATGGTTTATTTTCTTTACCATTTTCAGTTGGAACTGGACGAACTGTTGGTGTATACGTTGCAGTTGCTTCTGTTCCATTTGTATCTTTACCTTGAACTGTTACTGGTTTTAGTTTTTCCAGTATAAGTTTTATCTGTTGGTGTAAATGTTACTACTGGTTTTCCTTCAACTACGCTAATTGTATAAGTACCTATTTGTTTTTTCCCGTCTTCTGACATTGCTGGAACTTCATCTAATGGTGTTTTACCTTCTTCTCCACCTAATAGTTTGTAAGCTGCTGGATCCATTGGGATTATTTTTTCTACTGGATTTTCTTCTGTTCCAATATTTCCTTTACCTGGTGTGAAAGTTACAGTTACTTCTTGAGGCGATCCTTGGATTCCTTCTGAACTTGCATTAGTTCCTGTTGGTGTTACTTCTACTACACTTGGTGAATAAGTTGCTGTTGCAGGTGTGCCATTCTTATCTTTACGAACAATTGTTACTGGTGTTGCTTCCCCTTTGAATGTTGGAAGTGGTGTAAATGTTACAACTCCATTGTCATCAATTGTGTATGTTCCTTGATCTTTAACTACAAGTGTTGTTACTTCTCTTTCGTCTCCTGTCTTGCTTGGATCGATTAGTTTCGCTTTACTTGTTGATTCAAATGGTACTTCTGTTTCTACGTTATTTACAGTGTTCTTACCTGGTGTGAATACTGGTGTTGCTGTTTGTACAGCACCTTGTACATCTGTTGTTTTTGGAATTTCAACTGTTGGTACTGCTGCTTTTACAACTGGTGAGTAAGTCGCAGTTGCTGGTGTACCGTTGGCATCTTTTGCTTGTACTGTCACCGGTGTTGGTGTTCCAGAGTAGTCTTTATTCGGTGTAAATGTTACTTTTCCTGTCGCAGGTTCAATTGTGTATGTTCCTACTTGTTTATCCCCTTCTTTTGCAGGGATTGTTGTTTCTTCTACAGGTTGTCCATCTACTACGAATTTCGCTGGATTTGTTGCGCTAATTGTTAGTGGAACTGTTTTTTCTACTGGATTTTCTTTTGTTCCAATATTTCCTTTACCTGATGTGAAGGTTACAGTTACTTCTTGAGGCGATCCTTGGATTCCTTCTGAACTTGCATTAGTTCCTGCTGGTGTTACTCCTACTACACTTGGTGAGTAAGTTGCAGTTGCAGGTGTGCCATTCTTATCTTTACGAACAATTGTTACTGGTGTTGCTTCCCCTTTGAATGTTGGAAGTGGTGTAAATGTTACAACCCCATTGTCATCAATTGTGTATGTTCCTTGTTTTTCAACTACAAGTGTTGTTACTTCTCTTTCGTCTCCTGTCTTGCTTGGATCGATTAGTTTCGCTTTACTTGTTGATTCAAATGGTACTTCTGTTTTTACGTTATTTACAGTGTTCTTACCTGGTGTGAATACTGGTGTTACTGTTTGTTTTGCACCTTGTACATCTGTTGTTTTTGGGATTTCAACTGTTGGTACTGCTGCTTTTACAACTGGTGTATAAGTTGCTGTTGTTGGTGTTCCGTTTCTATCTTTACCTTGAACTGTTACTGGTTTTAGTTTTCCAGCATAAGTTTTATCTGTTGGTGTAAATGTTACTACTGGTTTTCCTTCAACTATGCTAATTATATAAGTACCTACTTGTTTTTCCCGTCTTCTGACATCGCTGGAACTTCATCTAATGGTGTTGTTCCATTTTCTCCACCTAATAGTTTGTAAGCTGTTGGATCCATTGGAACCGATTTTTCTACTGGATTTTCTTCTGTTCCAATATTTCCTTTTACCTGGTGTGAAGGTTACAGTTCCTTCTTGAAGCGATCCTTGGATTCCTTCTGAACTTGCATTAGTTCCTGTTGGTGTTACTTCTACTACACTTGGTGAGTAAGTTGCAGTTGCAGGAGTGCCATTCTTATCTTTACGAACGATTGTTACTGCTGTTGCTTCCCCTTTGAATGTTGGAAGTGGTGTAAATGTTACAACTCCATTGTCATCAATTGTATATGTTCCTTGATCTTTAACTACAAGTGTTGTTACTTCTCTTTCGTCTCCTGTCTTGCTTGGATCGATTAGTTTCGCTTTACTTGTTGGTTCAAATGGTACTTCTGTTTCTACGTTATTTACAGTGTTCTTACCCGGTGTGAATACTGGTGTTACTGTTTGTACAGCACCTTGTACATCTGTTGTTTTTGGGATTTCAACTGTTGGTACTGCTGCTTTTACAACTGGTGAGTAAGTCGCAGTTGCTTCTGTTCCGTTTGTATCTTTACCTTGAACTGTTACTGGTTTTAGATTTCCAGTATATGTTTTATCTGTTGGTGTAAATGTTACTACTGGTTTTCCTTCAACTATGCTAATTGTATAAGTACCTACTTGTTTTTTCCCGTCTTCTGACATCGCTGGAACTTCATCTAATGGTGTTGTTCCATTTTCTCCACCTAACAGTTTGTAAGCTGTTGGATCCATTGGAACTGATTTTTCTACTGGATTTTCTTCTGTTCCAATATTTCCTTTACCTGGTGTGAAGGTTACAGTTCCTTCTTGAGGCGATCCTTGGATTCCTTCTGAACTTGCATTAGTTCCTGTTGGTGTTACTCCTATCACTGTTAGTGTATACGTTGTAGTTGCTTTTGTTCCGTTTGTATCTTTACCTTGAACTGTTACTGATTTTAGTTTTTCCAGCATAAGTTTTTATCTGTTGGTGTAAATGTTACTACTGGTTTTCCTTCAACTACGCTAATTGTATAAGTACCTACTTCTTTTGTTCCATCTTCTGACATTGCTGGAACTTCATCTAATGGTGTTGTTCCATTTTCTCCACCTAATAGTTTGTAAGCTGTTGGATTCATTGGAACTGATTTTTCTACTGGATTTTCTTCTGTTCCAATATTTCCTTTACCTGGTGTGAAAGTTGGTATGCCTTCTTGCGTTGTACCTTGAATTCCTTTTATATTCACAGGTGTTCCTGTTGGTGTTACTTGAATAATTGTCGGTGTATATGTTCCTGTTAATGTTTTTTTCGTTACAACTCCAGCTTTATCACGCCCTAATTCTACTTCTACAGAAATAGTTGCTGGCGCTGGAATTCCTGTGAAATCTTTATTTGGTGTAAATGTAACTTCTCCTGTTTCAGGTACAATTGTATATGTACCAATTTTATTAGTTGTTCCGTTTTCAAATGCGTCAACTCTTGTATCTGTTGTTACCGTACCAGTTCTTGGATCCACTAATTTTGCTGGATGTGTTGCTGAAGCTGTCACTGGATTTGGTGAAGTTTCTACATTAAATGTCGGTTGACCTTTTTGTGTTAATCCTTGTAAATTAGTACTTGCAGCATTATTCACACTAGTAGTAACCGTAACTTCTGGAATATACAATCCATCCATTGAATTTAAGACATCATTGACATTTTTAATGCTCGGATCATTTGTAGGATTATAAACACCCCAATCAGTTGTTGTTTTATTTGTATCTTGACGACGAATAGAAATACCATCTGCTTTACCAACAAAACCAGCTACTGGAGTAAATTCTACTGTTACAGTTGCTCCAGTAGGAGTAGTAGTAAACTTATACGTCCCTTGGCCTTCCACTGTATAAGTACCATCAGTTGTTAATGTCACTACTTGACCAGTTTTATTATCAATATATGTTGGTTGAACAGTTGTATCAATCTCTGTTTTAGGATGAGTTTCCAGATATACATTTTTCCCTTGTACCGTGAAGTTGATTTTTCCACTTTGAGTTTCTGTTGTGTTTCCAACACTTGTTATCTTTTCACCTTTTGGTGGATGTGTAATTTTTGCAACAAAGTCTTCCACTTCCCCAGAAAAATGCAATTCCTGTAGGATTTTCAATTTCTGATCTTTCAGTTGAAATACGAACTCTCGTTCCTGCCTCTAGTAACGTTTCTGGATTAATCGATGGCTTATTTTTAAAGTGTAATTCTACAGTACCATCTTGTGTAATTTCTGCAATTTCAGAAGCCTCATCTGCATCAAAGCGGCCATTTTCATTAAAGTCAATCCAAGAACGAACGTAAGCTGTATTTGCTCCACCTCTATTTGCTTGAACATTTAATGTATAGCTACCAGGTTTAGAAATATTAGCTTTAATGATATTCCCTTCACTTTCTTTAAGGTTATCAGGAAGTAATTGTTTTACGCCTTCGTCAGCATCTTCTGACACATCATCGCCAAGCCAATTTTTAGTATTTTTAGTATCTGGATCAGGGCTTTTACTTCCTAGATACGGTTGATGGATCGTTGCACCAGTAGAAGTATCTTTTTTATTAATTACATGCACTGCTTCTCCGTAACTTTCTGGAGCATCCCCTTCATCAATAGGAATAATTCCCATCATCGCTGATTGCATCCCTTGAGTTAATACGTACATACCGATTTCAGTCGCACCTTTCGTCATCACAACAGGTACACTATAAGGATCAGACGTTACAACAGGTCCAAACACTCCCGTTCCTAATCCTCCATTTTCTTGATCGGGACTTTGCAAAGTATTTCGGCGCTATTTTCTTACCATCTTGCCCAACCGGCACAAGTGTTGTTCCACCCATCATACGTTTCAAGTCGTTCCAGTTACCAGTCCACGGTTCGCCTGGTAAACTCTCAAGTTCAGTAGTATGTAGATTATCCAGATTCATTGGCTTAAATGGCTTAGCATTTCCTCCGTATTTTTGCAATTCAACTATTTGTTTCCAGCCATCACCATTAGTAGTAAAAATAATATTTTCACCTGGGTTTGCACTTTCTCCATCAGTCATTAACACAGCAGGGCGGGCAGTATGTCCATTATATGTTGCGCTTACATCAAATTGCACACCCCAGTTTGATCCATCATTATCTACTGCTATGGTAGTTTTTTTGTTACCAGTATAAAAACCATTGCTTCTAATAGTAGAAAATTGCCCTTGTTCAGTCGCACTTATTCGAGCATCTGCTCCTAATTTATGACTTCCAGTAAGATATTTATTCGTCGCATTAGGATCGAATGTAGCTTTTTCCTCGTCTGTTGCTTGTCTGTTTTCCATTCTTTTTCTATAGATTTCTGTTGCTTGGAATGGTTTTAATGATTTCACCTTTTACCTTAACACGATAACCCGGATAAACTTCAGTCTCATAATAAGAACCTTCTTTTAAATAAATTTTGCCATTTTCTTTATCAACATCATGCCAGTGATTTTCATCTGAAAAGTCTAACCATGTTACTTGGCTAGCTAGTTTTTTAGAAAGTTCTCTATCCGTATAACCTGGTCTTGCAACTTTTGGATTACTAGTTGCATCTTCAACATCTGCTGATATTCCAGTAGGTGTTGAAGGTGTTGATCCAGGCGCTGCTTCGCCTATTCTGAAACCAGTCCCTTTTACCATCTTTTTACCATTACGGCTGTCTTGGTTTTTTTCTTTTTGGTTTTACAGTTTCTTCTGCTTTCATTGATTTTTAAGATAAAAGTTAGTGATTTAATTTCTTTAACTTTTGCATCTACTTCTTTTTGAGTAGCTGTTTTTGAAGCTTGTAAGTCATTTACTTCCTTGATTAATTTTTTTCAGCTTGTTCAATTTTGTGCTTTTTTTGTTTTCATTTGCACGAATACGATTTACTTCTGATTGTAACGCACTCACTTTTTCTTGTAATTCAGTCGTTTGTACTTTTAGTTCTACTGGAGCTTCTACATTTGCTTTCTTTTCAGCAACTAGAGCTTCTTGAGTTTTTGGAGTTTCAACAACTTCAGTTTTAGATGTTGAAACAACTTCAGTTTTTGGAGTTGCTGTTGTTCCATTATTTGTTGTAGGTACAACTTCTGGTTGCACTGTAGTATCGGTAACTTCCGATATTTGTTTCTCCTTCTCTTCAGTTCCATTTTCTTGAGTTGTTACAACTGTTGTACCACTTACTACTTCACTTGCTTCAACATGATGTCCCAAAAAGAAGCCTGCTCGATTAGCACGCTTGCTGCTCCAACTTTTAACTTCTTTTATGGAATACTTTTCAAATTTATGTCCAGCTTTTTGCTGGTTCACATATTCATTATTTTTTTCCTACCATTTTTCACCTCAAAAATAAAATAATTTAAACAAACCTAATTCTACCCCCGAGAATTTCTGTCAATTATTTTCACTCGGAATCATTTACGCTGTGACCTTTTTAAATGAACTCGGAACCAAAAAATACTTCATAATTTTAGTTCCGTTATTTGAACAATAAATTTTAGCTGTCGTATTTGCTTGCGTTTCTCTTCTACCATCTGGTTCTTTAGTAGATACTTTATTAGCATAACTTTGAATGATTTTTTTCCATCAATGGCTACTTCTTTTCCAAAAATCTAGTAATTCTTCTTGTAATTTTTTTCTAAAATTACAAAAACAAACAAAAATCGACACCACAAAATCCTTTATTTTTACGGGACTTCATGGTGTCGATTTTTATTTTAGCACTACTTCTATAGTATTGATTTCATTGGCTTTTATTTAACTACTAAAAATAATTCACTAAAAAGAAAACAAAGCTTTTATTCCTATTATGTATTGTTCGTAAAAAAATAACGTTATCTCCTTTTTCGTATTCGTTTGAAATTAATCTTACGTAAGGTGCAATCACTTTGTTGTTATCTAATGTAAAACTTTCTACTTCAACCATATTGAATCCCCTGTCATGATAAAAAAATAAAACTTCTAGTAAAAAGAGCCGTTCCCATCCTTTTTATATCATTTCAATTAAGTTATATCGAAATGATACAGTAGTCCCCTATGAACTTAAACGTAAAAACGAACTTTTCTTTATGCTAAATATAGTTCGTTTTAGTTATACCTATATTAACTCTATACAAATAAGCAATATAAGTTATTTGTGAATGATACTGAACATAAAAATTGATTTACCTCTTACTTTACCCACGCTTTTTATTCACTCTCCTTAAAAACGCAAAAAAAGCCTGGGACAAATCCCAGGCCTATTCTCTCTATTATCCTAAAGTTTGCACTTTCACACCATCCGGTGTTCCAATTAAAACTGTTTCTGTCATATTTGTAAATAATCCTTGTTCCACTACTCCTGTTAGAGCTTTTTAATTCTGCTCCAAATGTCACAGGATTTTTAATCGGGAATACATCTAAGTCAATAATATAATTTTGACTATCTGTTAAATAACGTTCTCCGTTTTCTAACACTCGGAATTTTGGACGATAGCCTTTTGCTTCGAATTTTTTGAATAATTGTTCTGAACCATACGGAATCACTTCTACTGGAAGTGGGAAGCGTCCTAAATAATCCACCATTTTAGATTCATCAACAATCCAAATAATACGTTTTGATTGTTCTGCAACAATTTTTTCAAATAGTAAGGCACCCCCGCCACCTTTAATTCCTGAAAAATCAGGAGCAATTTCATCTGCTCCATCAACTGTTACATCAATGAAATCTACTTCGTCTACACTCTTCAATGGAATTCCTAACTTTTCAGCTTGTTCTTTTGTACGTTTTGAAGTTGTTACACCAATAATGTCTAAACCTTCTTCTTTCACACGTCTACCAATTTCTTCTACAAAATAATAAGCTGTAGAACCTGTCCCTAGACCTACTGTCATACCTGATTCAATATAAGTTGCGGCCTGTTTGCCGACCATCTCTTTCATGTTCACACGCATACCCTCCAATATGATTCAACTATTCATATTATAACATAAATTCTTTTTACTCGTTTCAAATCTTCTTGTAATTGTTCATAGATTTGTCGCATTTCTTCAGCAGATAAACTCAATTCCACTTCAACCGTTTTCGTTTGTTCCTTCTCCTCTTCTTCTTGATAAAGAAAGACTTCTTCTTCATCCAATTGAGCCAAGTCAATGCCAATAACTTGAGAAGCCGTTGTTAAAAATATTTTCTGGAGCAACGACCCATGTCATAACATACTCATCTTCTAATTTTTCCAATAACACAGCTAATCTGGATTGTTCAAATTCTGAAGAATACTCTTCTCCTTTTTCTAATAAGTTCTTCATCGCCTCCAGACATTCTTCCAATTGTGCTACAGATAATAAGTCAATTATTTCTTGATAAGCTTGTTCTTGATGAGAAACTTGTAAGAAAAACATCTGTTTTGAATATTGTGAGTTTGAGAATGAATAGCTAAAAATTTTTAATTCAAATATAAAAATCCTTCTGAAATCTTCATGCGCTCACCTCTTTCTTCGTTTTATTGCCATATCTATAGTACAAGTTTCTCTTTCATGTTTCAATCATTTCACAGAAAAAAGGCTGGAGTTTCTCCAACCTTTTAACGTAATATTTCAATGACATCTTTATTCGCAGCAGATTTAGCAGGAAATACGCTAAATACAATTCCGATAAAGACAGATACTCCAACTGTTAAAAGCTACTGCTGTCCAGTCGGTATAAATTTTAAATGGTAAGAAATTCGAAATCAACATCGCAAGTAACACCCCTGTTACATATCCGATAATTCCACCAATAGAAGTAATCATAATTCCTTCTAATAAAAATTGTAATTGAATCGAACCTTTAGTAGCACCCATTGCACGACGAATCCCAATTTCTTTTGTTCGTTCAGATACTGAAATATACATCATATTCATCACACCTACACCTGCAATGAATAAAGAAATTCCGGCTACTGCTGAAACGAAATAAGTTAAGCCATCTAACACTTTTCCAATAATATCCATTTGAGCCGCTACGTCAATAAAAGTATATTTCCCAGAAGTATGTTTTGAACCCACTTCATTCAAATGAGTTTCTACCTTTTTAGCTACATCTTTTGCGACATAGCCTGGTTTAACAAATACTTTTAATCCATTCACATTTTCTTCTTTTTTATGATAATGTTGATGAGTGGTAGCTGGAATATGGACGGCTTTATAAGGATCCGCACCAGTAAAAATAGCTTGCAAAGCATCTACTTTACTCGTTGGCTTCACACCTTTAATATAATACACTTCTCCATCAATCGTTACCCCATGACCTAGTGCTTGTTTCGGACTAGAAAATAACAATTTTGCTAACTCTTCATCGATAATCGCTACTTTTTTATTCGCATCAATATCTACTTGGGAAATATTTTCTCCAACCGTCAAAGATTCTTTTGTTGCAGATTTTTCTAATCCAAGTACAACATGTTCTGTCGATTTCTTTGTTGGAATCGAAACACCGAAAATATAATTTTGTTCCTTTGTTTCAGGAATTTCTGTTCCCGAAACTCCTTCAATACTTTCTACACCAATACGGTCTTGTTTTGAAAAGGCTTTTTCTACTTTTCGAACAGATTGTGGATTATCAGGTTGATAGAAAAATTGTACAGTGACTTTCCCATTATCTTCGCCAGCTAATCCTGAAACAGCCATTTTTTGGAATCCTTTCCCAAGACTCATAATTGTAATAACAGCTGCAATTCCGATAATAATTCCTAACATCGTTAAAATCGTACGACGAGCATTTCCTTTTAAAGAATGCAGAGCGGATCCTAATAATACACTAAATTTCATGTGGAATCCCCTCCTTTTGTTCATGAATCACTCCATCAATTACATGGATAACTCGAGAACAATACTTCGTCAAAGTCGGATCATGCGTCACCATTACAATCGTTACGCCATCTTCACGATTTAAACGATATAAAATATCCATAATACTGGCAGAGGTTTTACTATCTAATGCTCCTGTTGGTTCATCAGCAATAATGAATTTTGGACTATTGACTAATGCCCGAGCAATTGCCACTCTTTGTTTTTGACCACCTGAAAGATGGCGAGGATATTTTTCTAATTTATCTCCTAGACCTACTTTTTCTAGCGCTTGCTTTTACTTTTTGCATGAGTTTGGCGAGGTGTTAATCCACGATATAATAAAGGTAGACGAACATTTTTCTTCGACTGTTGCTTGTTCAATTAAGTTAAAAATCTTGAAAAACAAATCCAACGGTAGAATTGCGTACTTTGAAATTTGATTATCACTCAAATTGGAAACAGATTCATCATTAAAAGAATATTTTCCTTCATATTTAGAATCTAGGAATCCTAATATATTAATGAGGGTAGATTTCCCAGAACCAGAAGGTCCCATTATTCCAACAAATTCTCCTTGAGTAATACGGACAGTCACATCATTTTAATACATGTAACTGCTCATCTCCAACTTTATAATATTTATGAATATGCTCTAGTTTAATCATGGGACTTCACCGACTCTTCCAATTGTGTAGAAGACACCGCTGCTCCATCTGTAATGTCTGAATCTGGATTTGCAATCACTTTATCTCCAATACTTAATCCTTCTTGAACAATCCATTGGAATCCTTTTTTCACACGTTTAATATTTTTGCGTTTAGCTACCCCATTATCATATAAATACACATATTCTTGTTCTCCATCTTTTTGAATCGCTTGTTCTGTTAATACTAATCCTTTTTGAGGGATTTTCACTTGAACAGTAAATCCATTTGGAAGAGAAATTTCTGGTTTTGCAATTACATCATAACGAGCAACACCATGCCCTCCACCACTAGAAGTTGAACTTGGAGAAGTTGGCAAAGCTGGTACTGGATTAGCACTACTTCCTGATGGATCAGTAGAAACAAATGAAATCGTTCCTTTAATCTCTCTATCTTGAGCTTTCACATAGATTGTTACAGAAGCTCCCTTTTCAACTGATTCATAATCATATTCAGAAACAGTTGTTTTCACTTCGCTATCTTTTACTTGTAATTTTAATAAAGGCTAATTGTACATTTGTTTTTCCTTCTGGATTAATGCTAATAGTTCCTGCAATATCTGCCGTTACACTTGAGCTTGTTTTTAGAAAAGACGTTCGATTTTTGTGTTTACATCTTCAATATTATTATTCATATCACGAATTGCTTTTTGAGTTCCCTCGATGGCTTGATCGAAAGGCTGTCGTGTCCATAGCTCCTACATGAGTCGTTTGATTCGTAGCACCTTGTTGATTTTGAGAAGGGACTTCTTTTTCTAACTCTTGTTTTGCTTGAGCTTTACGATTTTTTTGTGTTTCTAATTCTTGATATAGACGATCACGTTCAGATACTAGACGACTTACTTGTCGATTTAAATCGGCAACTTCATCACTAATGGTTTCATTATCATATTCAAATAACACATCGCCTGCTTCTACTTCTTGGCCATCTGTTACTTTTACTTGAGCGACTTGCCCTTTTTGAGGGTCCACATGATAGCTTTGCTCTTTAGCCGTTTCAATATTTCCATCTAATACTAGAGGCTCCTGTTCTGTTAATTCCATAATCGTATAATGGTGTTCTTCTTTCTTATCTGGAGAGCGTAATTTTAAAAATCCTAATACGATTACAATAACGGCTCCTAATACCATTACGCTAATCATGCTCCATTTTAATGTTTTACTCATTGATAATTCTCCTTAACGTTTCACTACTTCTTGTGCCCATTTTTGGTATGTCATATATAACCATGCTAGTAATCCAGCAATAATCGCTGGGATAACAAAAAGTAGTTACACTGAATTTTTGATGATTAAAAATATTATTAGCAATTTGCATTAAAAATCGAAAAGACATGAATTCCAATCACATAAAAAGAATAAATTTTTATCTGGTAATACTTGAGTTTTTAGCACTCTTTCCAATTTTGTGATATAAAAATTGTTGCAAAAATACATAATAAGAAGAATAATAGGAAAAACTGCTACTCCAACTCCTGCCGTTTCAGAACTATGTTCTACACCCTGTTTTGCTAATTCTTCTTGCACACTTGGAACAAATGTAGACGCCACTCCAATTAATACAAAGAGGTTCGCAAAAATTCCAATAATATTCCAAACTTTTAAGCCGGTAGCAATTTTACTAACAACTCCGGCATATTTTTCAACTTTTTTTGTGTATCCATGATACATTCCTCCTAATGTTTGCTTCACAACTATTTTATTTTTTTGATACTTCTTGTTCCCATTTTTGGTAGGTTACATATACCCATGCAAGTAATCCGGCAATAATCGCTGGGGCAATATAAGCAGTGAAATCAAATCCTGCCTTGCTAATGAATTGACCTACAATTTGTAACACAATTGAAAATGCATGAATTCCAATCGCAAAGTTTAATAAGTTCTTATCTGGTAATTGTTGTTGTTTCGCACTTTTTCCAATTTTATGATATAAAATCGTTGAAAAAATGCATAGTAGTAAAAAGATTCCAACAATCGCTCCATTCAAACCAATCGTTTCCGGATTAAAAGCAGGTTTATTTAATTTTGCTAATTCTGCTTGAGTATTTGGCGATAATAATAATATAAATCCCCATACCGCAAAAGCATTCCCAACAATGCCAATAATATTCAAAACTTTTAACCCCGTAGAAACTTTTCTTACAACTCCTGCATATTGTTCAACTTTTTGTGTATCCATGATACATTCCTCCTAGCAGTTGTTTTCAAACTTCTAAACATCACATCATTTTTATTTTTTTCGCTACTTCTTGTGCCCATTTTTTTGGTATGTCACATATACCCATGCTAGTAATCCAGCAATAATGGCTGGAACAATATAAACAGTGAAATCAAATCCTGACGGACTAATAAATTGACTTACAATTTGAATTACAATTGAAAATGCATGAATTCCAACCGCAAAGTTTAATAAGTTTTTATCTGGTAATTGTTGTTGTTTCGCACTTTTTCCAATTTTATGATATAAAATCGTTGAAAAAATACATAGTAATAAATAGATTACAACAATAGCCCCACTCAAACCAATCGTTTCCGTATTAAAAGCTGGATTTTTGATTTTGCTAATTCTTCTTGAGTAGATGGCAATAATAGAAATGCTAGTCCTGCTGTTGCAAAACCATTCCCAACAATCCCAATAATATTCCAAACTTTTAACCCCATAGAAACTTTTCTTACAACTCCTGCATATTGTTCAACTTTTTGTGTATCCATGATACATTCCTCCTCAAAACTTTTTAAAAAAAGAATAGGTTAGTCACTCTTTTAGCTAACTATATACCTAGCATTCTTTTTTGTCAATATGTTTCTTTATTTTTTATTATGCTCATTATACATCGGTTGTTCCCGTTTTTCATATAGGAATATTTCTTGTTTACTCATTCTTAAGAAACTCAAAAACGCTCTTCCACAAGTATGATAACTTGTAGAAAGAACGTTTCCTTCACTCTATTTAATCTTCTAATTCACAGACAAGCGCTTGATAGCCAGCAAGAGAGAGTTGATCTCCTTGTCCATTCATTTGTGCTGGAATATTGGCTAGCAATACTTTTCTTACCGGTGTTGGTAAAGTTACTGTTTGAGGTTCTGCTTGATAATTAACTAATACAAGCACACGTTTTTCCCCACGTCGCTCATAAGCAATCATGTTTTTCACTTCTTCTAAAACAGGAACAAATTCCCCTTCACGAATGGTTGATCCATAAACTTCATCACGATACGAAGCAGTTAGCGCTCTATAATAGTTCAAGATAGATTGTGGGTTCTCTTCCTGTTCCTCTACATTAATCTCTCTTTGTGGCTGTTTTGAAACAAGCCAAGCTTTTCCAGTTGTAAATCCTAACTTTTCTTCACCATTCCATTGCATTGGCGTACGAGCATTATCACGACTATATTTTGAAATAGCCTTCAACGCTTCTTCATCCGTTAGCCCCGCCTCTTTAGCAACATGATATTCATTTAATGTATTAATATCATCAAACTCATCAATTGATTCGAAAATTTGATTTTCCATCCCAATCTCTTGTCCTTGATAAATAAATGGAATTCCTTTACGAAGCATTTGTACTGTGGCAAGAGCTTTTTTACTAATTTCTGTCACTTCGCCTTCAGGAATATAATGAGAAACTCCACGTGGCTCATCATGGTTTTCAATAATCGTTGATAATACACCAATGGAATCCGCACGACGATGCGCCTTGAAAATACTATCTTTTAATTCTTCTGCAGTAGGTAAATCATGGCTATACCAACCATTTCCCTTTTGTCCTAAAATCGTTTGTTTGAAATCAAAAATAGACGAGAATACCCCCTCTTCGCCAATAAAGAAATGTAATTCTTCATCCGTTTCATTAAAGACTTCCCCTACTGTAAAAGCATTATAGCGCGCAAATGTTTTTTCCTTCATTTCTTGTAAAAATGGTTCAATTGGTTGCGCATTTGCTAATGAATATCGAACAGGAACAAGCCCATTTTCTTGTTCAGATGGTAATGAACGCCACTCTAAATCCTTTTTAATATTAATAATGGCATCAATACGGAATCCTCCGATTCCTTTTTCTAACCACCAATTAATCATCGTATAAATTTCTTCACGTACGACAGGATTTTGCCAATTTAAATCGGGTTGCCCTTTATGGAATGAGTGTAAATAATATTTATTTGTTCCAGGAACTTTATCCCACACACTACCTCCGAAAATAAGTTTCCCAGTTATTTGGTTCTTTTTCACTTTCAATAAAAATAGAAATAATCTGCATAAGGGCCATCTGGATGCGCTAATGCTTTTTGAAACCATTCATGTTGATCAGAACAGTGGTTGACTACTAAATCCATTATAATTGAAATACCACGTTTTTTTGCTTCAGCAATTAGTTCTTCCATATCTTCCATTGTTCCAAACTGTGGATCAATCGCATAATAATCTGCAATATCATATCCTTGGTCGACAAACGGACTCTTATATACAGGAGACAACCATAAAATATCAATTCCCAAACTTTGTAAGTAATCGAGTTTTGCAGTAATTCCTTTTAAATCGCCAATTCCATCTCCATTACTATCATTAAAACTTTTTGGATAAATTTGATAAGCTACTTTGCCTTTCCACCAATCTTTTTCCATCATTGGCAGCCTCCTTCACAATCGTTAATGACTTTATTCTGATACAATTCTTTCATACTGTCAAGCAACAAAAAAAGAGATAAACGATTGTGTCCGTTTATCTCTATCCTTTTAATCACTACTAGTTAATCCATTATTTATTTTTTCGATACTGATAATATTTATAAGCGTAGTCTACACTGCGTCCTAGAAAAACAATCCCTAAAACAGCAAGCGACTTCCTATATAGAAACGTTAAAGCAAACAGTACAACTGCAATAACTCCCGTTATAATTGCGTATGTTAAATTTTTCATCCTCAAACCTCTCTCATTCATCTTCTTTTTTCTGTTTATCTTTAATATATCGATACGCATTAAAAGCGCTAGAAACTCCAAACAAAACAGCAACTAATGCATACCATTTATTATCCACCACTGCTAATAATGCGAATGAAAAGAGTACATAATGCATAAATAATCGTATTCCATAAATACAAAGGAATGTTCTTCATCTGCCTGTCTCCTTATTTCAATTTATCATGTTCATAGGTATGAACTAATTCTAAGCCTTTAAACTGTTGTTGTCTTAATGCTTCATAAACAACAATTGCTGCTGTATTCGACAAGTTTAATGAACGAACATGAGTGTCATTCATCGGTAATCTTAAACAACTCTCTTCATGTTCACGCATAAATTCTTCTGGTAATCCTGTTGTTTCTTTTCCAAAAATGAAAAATTGCTCTTCATCCTTTGCCAAATCGACTTCATCATAAGTATGATTAGCAAATTTTGTAATTAAATAAATAGGACGATTGCCTAAATACTCCATAAATGCTTCTAGCGAATCATGATACGTAATATCCACATCATTCCAATAATCTAGACCCGCACGTTTTAAATGCTTATCATCTGTTGAAAATCCTAATTGCCCCACTAAATGGAGTGGTGAATTTGTTGCTGCACAAGTACGCGCAATATTTCCAGTATTCGCTGGAATTTGTGGTTCAAATAATACAATATGATTAATCGTCATAAGATCCCTCCTCAGGATTTTTTGGTAATTTTTCGTGCAATGTTTGAATCGCTTCTTCTAATTCAACAACTAAGTCTGCTTCTTCTTTCGTTGTTGCTTCCACTTTTCGAGCTTTTTCTAACATTTCTATAAAATAATGAATCAGTTCTTCACTCGATTCACTAATAATCTCACTCACAGCCCAAGCTGCCGTTCCTTTCATGACAGGTCGCATATCTTCCTTCATCACTTTCAATAATAGAGGAACAGCAGTTTTATCACGGTAATTTGCTAGCGCAATAATGGCATTTCTTTGTAGCGGCTTCTTCCCTCGCCATGAACCAGCCATCTTTCCAAACCGTTCTTTGAATTCCTTATTCGAAATCGTCACTAATGGTTTTAACAATGGATGTGTTTCTTCCACAGACGGTTCCATTTCAGGATGTAAATGAAAATCTTTCCCTTTATTATATGGACAAACTTGCTGGCAAATATCGCAACCATAAATAACATGCCCTATTTTTTTACGATATTCCTTTGGCATAAAGCCTTTCGTTTGTGTTTGATACGACAAACAACGTTGGGCATTCATTTTACCATTCCCTAATAAAGCATTGGTCGGACAAAAATCTACGCAACGTGTACAATCTCCACAGCCATAATCAACGGGAGCATCCACTGGAAATTCAATATTCGTAATTAATTCGCCTAAATAAACATAGGAACCAAATTCCTTTGTCACTAATAAACCATTTTTTCCAACAAAACCTATCCCAGCTCGTTCAGCAACACGGACATCGATTAACTCTCCCGTATCCACCATTGGTTTAAATGCAACATCTTCTTGATTTACTTCACTTTTAATATATTCAATTAAAGCTTCCATTCTTCTGGATAAAATAAAATGGTAATCTTCTCCCCAAGAAGCTCTCGCAAAAGCTCCACGTCGCTCCCCTTTTACACGTTCAGGTTTCTGACTTGGTAAAGTAGGATATGCAAGGGCAATTGAAATAATCGTCCTAGGAGAATCAAAAATCTTCTCTGGGTAAATTCGCTCTTCTAAAATTGGATGTTCAAATCCTGTTGTATGTCCTAACTCTTTAGATTCTTGCATTCCTTGAGCTAAATGATCGAAAGGGTGCAGCAGAAGCAAATCCGATTTTATCGATACCTAGTTCCTTACTTTTCTTTTTGAATTTTTTTCTTTTTAAAAGAGCCGTATCCATCGATTCACTTCCTTTCACTTTCCTTAATTACTTTTACCTATTGTAACTCATTTCCACCAAAAAAACGATAAAAACGCTAGCCTTCGGTGTCAATCACGGCGAAAGTTAACGTTAGTCTAGAGAGTCGATTATTTAGCAAATACTTACTAAATAAAGCGATAAATTTATCTTAACTTTTTCCATAAAAATCAACATTTTTTTATCATTTTGTAATTTGCATAAAAAAACAGAATGTATCTCGTTTGAAATACATTCGCAATTCTTACTATTATAATCCAAAAATTAATATAAGATGCTTGAGCTGCAAGATTAGCTGGGAATTGTACGAGTTGAAATAACATTTAAGCCTCTTACATTCATCTCTGAGATAAATACTGATCGATCTGCATTCACCCGTTCAACAAAGCCTACATGTCCATACACAGGATCTGCGCCTGCAAGGCCACGTTGGAATACAATTGCTGTACCTGCACGTGGAGTTGATGAAACACCATATCCTGCTGCTGCTGCATTCCCTGTCCATTCAGCCGCATTCCCCAATACAGAAGTTCTAATTGGAGCACCTAATTGTGCAAAGCGATTATATACATAATACGTACATTGTCCGAAGTATCCACCATTTAAAGCTGCTACAAATGACGGGTCTGGAGCTACAAATGAACCTCCCGTAACAATAGTTGTAGATTTAGCTACTGCTGTAACCGGAGTAGTTGCTGCCGCTGGAGTAGCCGCTGTTTGAGCAACTGCTTCTTCAGTGGCTTTTAACATTGCTTCTTTTGCAGCTTCTGCTGCTTTTTGAGCTGCTTCTCTTTCAGCATCCGCACGAGCTTTTTCTGCTGCTAATCTTTCTTTTTCTTGAACTAATCCATCACGTGCTGCAATGGCTTCTAATTCTTCATTTGAAAGATTTGCTAATGTTACTTTATGTTTATTAAATGTTGCATTTAATTCAGATTGTAAATTTTGTAATTGAGCTTCATTGGCTTCTTGTTTAGCTAAATTTTTCTTTTTGAGCTTGTTCTTTTTGTTTCAACTTGTTCTTTATCACGAGCTTGTTCTTGCATTAATTGACGGTTTGCACCTACTAAGTCAACAATAACTCCAATACGATTTACAACATCTGTAATAGAATCTGCATTTAGTAAGAAATCTAAGTATGAACGGGCACCATTAACTTGAACTGCACGAGCTTGATCTTGTAAACGTTCATTACGTTCTGCAATTAATTTTTCTAATTTAGCAATTTCTGCTTTCAATACTTCTAAATTAGCTTTAGCCGTTTCTTGTTCAGCTTGTACTGAATTAATTCTTGTTTGCACATTGGATAAGTCTTGTGATAATTGTTCTACTTGACTTGCTACGGCTTGTTTTTGATTATTTAAATTTTGAATTTGAGAATTTGCTGTACTAATTTGTGAATCAATATCTTGAGCGTTTACTGATGGCGCTAATGAACCTAATGCCAACGCTGTTCCTGTTACTACAAATGTTAATAACCTCTTGTTCAAATGATTCCCTCCAAACGATTTTTACTTGTATATAAAAGGCACATTTATGAAAGTGCTTGTAATCTTGACTGGTATCATCATACCATAGGACTTAAGTCTTATGTTAAATTTCGCAGAATTGTATTTACATTGTAACAAAACTGTAACATTTCATTTCAGAACAGATACGATTTTCTCTTGAGTATGCTTATTTAGCATACTTCATATAACAACAACATGTAAAAAGGCTAGATTTCTCTAACCTTTTCTACATCATTATTTTAATTTTACTAAGAAATATTTTTTCTTACCACGACGGACCAATACAAAACGTCCTTCAAAGGATTGTTCTGGAGTCCATACATATTCTAAATCTGTAATCTTTTCTCCATTAATTGAAATTGCACCATTTTGAATGTCCTCACGAGATTGACGACGACTTGGCTCAATTCCTAAATCAACTAACCATGTTGCTAAGTTTTTGTTCTACTTTTTTCACTTTCAAATGTTGGCATATTTTTAAATCCTTGTTCAATTTCATCAGCATTTAATTGTTGAACATCTCCAGTGAATAAAGCATTTGTAATTTTCAACGCATCTTGTAATGCTGCTTCGCCATGTACAAAACGTGTCACTTCTTCTGCTAAACGTTTTTGCGCTTGACGTTTATGGGGTTCTTCTTGTACAGAAACTTCTAATGCTTCAATTTCTTCTTTTTTTCTAAGAATGTAAAAGTATTTAATATATTTAATCACATCACGGTCATCTTGGTTTAACCAGAATTGGTAGAATTCATATGGAGTTGTTTTTTCTGGATCTAACCATACTGCACCACCAGCTGATTTTCCGAATTTAGTACCATCAGATTTCAACATCAATGGAATCGTTAATCCATACGCACGAGCTTCTGCTCCTTCAACTTTACGAATTAATTCTAAACCGGCTGTAATATTTCCCCATTGATCAGCTCCACCAATTTGCACTTGAACATCTTCTTTACGGAACAATTGTAAGAAATCGATCGATTGTAAAATTTGGTAAGAAAACTCTGTAAATGAAATCCCTACTTCTAAACGACTTGCGACAACATCTTTTGCTAACATTGTATTTAAGTTAAAATGTTTCCCATAATCACGTAAGAAGTCTAATAATGATAAATCTTTTGTCCAATCATAGTTATTCACTAAACGAATGGATTCATTATCTCCTTGAGTTGTAAGGAATAAGCGTTTCATTTGAGCTGTCAATTTTTCAACATTATGTTGTACTTGTTCTTTTTGTTTGTAAAACACGTTCACTTGTACGCCCACTTGGATCTCCAATTGAACCTGTTGCTCCACCAATTAGAATTACCGGACGATGGCCTGCTAATTGGAAACGACGTAAAATCATAAATGGAATTAAATGTCCAATATGCATACTATCTCCTGTTGGGTCCACACCACAGTATAGTGAGACTGCTTTTTCTTGCGTTAATTGACGCAAACCTTCTTCGTCTGTCATTTGATTAATGGCACCACGCCACATTAAATCATCAATAATATTCATACAAATCCTCCTTATATTTTTGCAATTTTCTTACACAGTTTTCTAGCAAATAAAAAGTCCCTAATAGCCCAAAAGCTATTAGGGACGACTTTGCCGTGTTACCACCCATCTTGTAGTTAAAAAACTACCTCTCAGATCCTTATCGCGGATAGACGCTGTTTGCCACAGTTTGCTCTCAAGTGTACTTCGATTCTAGGTTGGATTGTCTTGCACCTACCGACAATTCTCTTTTTGCTCCGATGCTAGTCTCTACTGCGCTTAATCATTGCTCTCAATTTAATTGTTATCAGTATACTGACAATCCTTGAAACTGTCAACTACTTTTCCTAGCGAATCCAAGCTCCCGTTGCATCTACTTGATAGCCATCTGATGTTTTTTCAGAAACAGCCATTTGACCACTGCCTTTTAAGAAATACCATTTACCAGATGACTCAACCCATCCTGTCTTCATTTCGCCTGATGGTGCAAAAATAATACCAAGCATCATTCCATTGCACCCAACCTGTTTGCATGCTACCTGAAGTGTTGAAATAATACCATTTTCCATCTACTTGAACCCAGCCAGTTTCCATTGCCCCAGATTCATTTAAGTAATACCAAACTCCATTTAGCATTTTCCAACCTGTTTGCATTTTTCCAGATTGATTAAAGTAATACCACTTATCTTTAATTTGTAACCAATCTACAGCATATTTTCCTCTCTCTGGAATATACATCCATTTACCCTCATCGAACACCCATTCTTCTTGTAAATAGCCTTGTTCATTAAAGTAGAAATAACCTTTATCTGGCACACTTGAATAAATATCATCACCTTCCACAGCATTAATCATTCCTTGTTGAACAACTGGCAATACTTGCCAACCTTTTACAGGTTTGAAGTCATCTCCAATAAATACCCAAGTATTGTCTACCGCTTGCCATTTTAACGCACGTTTTCCATCACGATACAATACTTTGCTGCCGTCTTTTTCAACTTTCCATTCAGGCGTACTATATCTAAATGGTTGTCCACACTTCGATACAGGTACATGTGCATCCCCTTTAACAAAAAGCTTTCTCTTGAACTACACATTTTGAAATGATCCCTTCATTTTCAGCAGCTAGAACATTGTTTGTTGCTACAAAAGTTGATAACGCCATCGCACCTAATAAAAACTTCATTTTACTCATCATTTTCACTCCCCTTTACTTGTGTGAATATCTTAGCAAACCTACCTTTTATTTGTCAATATACGATAAATATATTTTTCTGTTTTAAAAATATCGAATTCAAAGTTTGCTTCACTTATCTCACAAAAATAGGGCTCGCCCTCAGATAGAAATCTATCGTCAGACGACTGCCCTATTCAATCAAAAATCGTTATTATTTATTAACGTTTTCCCATTTCCAGCTTACTACTTCTGGAATATCTTCACCATGTTCACGGATATAGCTGTGGTGGAATGCCACTGTTTTCATCCATTTTCGCAGCAAATTCGCTAGCTTTGTCACCATATACAGCAACTGCAGCATCTTTTGCAACGTGGAAGCGGTCCATTTCAGAAAGAACACGCATATCGAATGGAGTTGTAATATCTCCGTTTTCACGGTAACCGTGGATATGAACATTGTGGTTGTTACGATCGAAGAATAAATCACGAATCATACCTTCATATCCGTGGAAGCAGAATACTACTGGTTTGTCAGCTGTAAATAATTTATCAAATTCTTCATCAGATAAACCACGAGGGTCAACTTTTGGAGAACGTAATTTTAAGATATCTACAACGTTGATGAAACAGATTTTCAATTCTGGGAATTGTTTATGCAAGATTGAAATACCTGCTAATGCTTCTAAGTTTGGTTCAGTACCTGCAGCAGCAATCACTACATCTGGTTCTTCGCCATCTTTAACAGTTGAAGCCCAGTCAATCACTTTGTATCCTTCGCTTACTAATTCTTTAGCTTCTTCTACTGAGTAGAATTGAGGACGTGGGTGTTTAGATGAAACGATTAAGTTAATTTTATCTTCTGACCTTAAAGCTTCAGCCATAACTGCCATCAAGCTGTTTGTATCTGCTGGTAAATATTCACGTACAAATTCTGGTTTTTTCTCAGCTAAGTGAGTTAATAAACCTGGATCTTGGTGAGTATATCCATTGTGGTCTTGTTGAAACACTGTTGATGTTGCAATCAAGTTTAATGATGGATAGTTTTTACGCCATGGAGCGTGAGTTTTAGATTTACGTAACCATTTGAAGTGTTGAGTAATCATTGAGTCTACTACACGTAAGAATGATTCATATGAAGCAAAGAATCCGTGACGACCTGTTAATACATATCCTTCTAAGAATCCTTCTGCTTGGTGTTCTGATAATTGTGAATCGATGACACGACCAACTGGTGAAATCCATTCATCATAGCTTTCATCACGACGACCAACCCATTGACGGTTCGTTGCTTTGAACACTTCATTTAGACGGTTAGACTTAGTTTCATCTGGTCCGAAAATACGGAAGTTTTCAGGGTTAGCTTTTACTAAGTCAGCTGCAAATTTACCAAATTCAATCATATCTTGTTTTTGGATAGCACCTGGAGTTGAAGTATCAACTGCATGTTTCGTCCAATCAGTAATTTCCATTGATTTTACAACCCCTGCATTAGTGATTGGGTTCATGCTCATACGACGGTCGCCTTTTGGTGAAATAGCAGCAATTTCTTCTACTAATTTTCCGTTTTCATCGAATAATTCTTCTGGACGGTATGATTTCAACCAGTCTAATAATGCATCGATATGTTCCATTGATTCACCTGATACTGGAATTGGAACTTGGTGAGCACGGAATCCACCTTCGATTGGTTCGCTGTTCCATTCTTTTTGGACCAGTCCATCCTTTTTGGTGTACGTACTACTAATACTGGCCAATGAGGCATTGTTGCTTCTTCAGCTTTTTAGCACGAGCTTCTTTTTGGATTGCTTGAATTTTTCAATTGCTTCGTCTAATTTTTCAGCCATTAATGGGTGAACTTTTTCAGGATCAGTTCCTTCAATGAAAAATTGCATCCCATCCCTAAACCGTTAAAGAATTGAGTTAATTCTTCATCAGTACGACGAGCTAAAATTGTTGGGTTGTGGATTTTTACCACCGTTTAAGTAAAGAATTGGAAGTACAGCTCCATCATTTACAGGGTTGATGAATGTATTTGAGAACCAACCAGCTGCTAATGGGCCTGTTTCTGCTTCTCCATCTCCGATAACTGCAGCAGCAATTACGTTAGGGTTATCTAAGATAGCACCTGTTGCGTGAGATAATGAGTAACCTAATTCTCCACCTTCGTGAATAGAACCAGGAGTTTCAGGAGCAGCATGTGATGCAATTCCTCCTGGGAATGAGAAAAATTTTACACAATTGTTTGAAGCCAGCTTCATCTTGCGTAATATTTGGATATAATTCAGTATAAGAACCGTCTAAGTAAGAGTTAGATACCATTACTTGTCCACCGTGTCCAGGTCCTTCAATGTAGAACATATCTAAGTCATATTTATTAATCGCACGGTTTAAGTGTGCGTAAATAAAGTTTTGTCCTGCGATTGTTCCCCAGTGTCCAATTGGATGTAATTTAACGTCTTCTTTTTGTACAGGACGACGTAATAGTGGATTATCTTTCAAGTACATTTGAGCTACTGAAATATAGTTAGCTGCGCGCCACCACGCATCCACTTTTCGCTAAGTATTCTGGTGTATCAAATTGTGTCATTTATAATTCTTCCCTTCTAGTTTTCTCTTCCAAAGAAAATTTGAAAAATGGCGTTTCAAAAATCCTTCAAAAAATAACCGTCAAGTATTTATCATATCTCCTTTTTCTTGTCAAGAAAAATTTTGAAAAATCAATCATTATTTTAACGCTATTTTCTACAATAACTAGGAAAAACTCCTAACAAACGGTTATCATTTCAGTTTTTGAAAACGTTCATAACCACTTTTATTTGACTGTTTGGCTACAAATTTCTTTAGTGGAATGATACAATTTTTAAAGACCTTTGCTAGAGTATTCAATAGAAATTTACATAAATTTTTAAAAACAAAAATTCAATCAAAAAAACTGTGAGATTCTCTTAACGACAGGTGTTCCATCATATCATTTAAACACTATCATTGCAATATATTTGCTTCATGCTCTATATCACAAAAATCCCTCCATCATTCGATAGAGGGATAAGATTTTCAATTATTCTTCTATAAATTCAGCATCGATTACTAGAGAATCTGATTTTTCTTTATAAATTTCAACATTTGCTAAATCATCTTTTTGCTAAGTGTTTTTCTTAATTTTTCTGCCATTGCATTAAAAAGTAATATACGTCAATGCACCGGAAGTTACTGCGCCGACAACTGGAACAACTTTGGATACTCCATTAGCAAACATTTTTTTAGACATTTGAACTCCAAGAATGGATGCAATTTTTAACGATTGGATAAACGAATCCTTTTGTAAATGCATGTTGAGGTAATTTTTGCAACTTGTTTCGCAATTTGGGCTGACAAAGCATGAACCGTGTTTACTGCACTATTAACCCCAAACATTATTCCGATGAATAAAATGAGTAAATTTTTTTCGTTTCATCATTTATTTCTTTGGCATCAAAAATTCAGTTCACTCCAGCCATATAAATAAATTAACTTTTGCAACACTCGTAAAATATGGGCAAAAATATTGCGCTAAATCTGCTGGAAGTGAGCCAAGAATCGCAAAACCTCCTGGAAGTCCTGCTGCTGCAGAAATTGTACTTACTTGAGTAGCCTCTCCTTTAATACAACTCTTCGCAATTTGATTAATCTCTTCTACTGGAATTCCTGCATATGCTGGATTATATTGAATCGCTAATTCAACTACTTCTGGACGATAACGATCTCTTAATTCTTTTTCTTAAAAAAATAATTCTCTATCAATTTTTACCATGGGAAGTTTTGTCGTTTCAATAGTAATCGATCAATTTTTCAATAATTTCAACATTCTGTCTCCTAATTTATTCCAATACTTTTTGCTTGATTATAGCATAGGTTAAAGTGGGCGTACACTAATGGCATCATAAACCTGACTTTTCTTTGAAATTGTGGCAAGGGACGATAGCAGCTCCTTTGCGACTATTTGGAAAAAGTCTGGTTTATTCCGTTTTTGTCGTAGATAATAATTTGATAAGTGTCTTTTAGTATTGATATAATTAACTTATAAGGGAGGAATGGTTGATGACAGAGAGCGCATTTTTATTCACGCTTAATCCAGATGGTTCAGCAATCATTGGATATGAAGATTATGATGTCGATATTTTTGATGGGAACGATTATGAAGTTACTTACTTATTAGATGAAGAGAACTTTACTAATCTCTTGCATCATCTCAATATTCCATTGAATCGAGACACTAAAAACTATTGAAAAAAAGAATTTGGGCAACATTTTTGACTCTAGAAAAATTCGAAGAGTTTTGTAAGAAAAAAATGATATTACTTATAAACGTAATGTTAGGATTGGATAATTAGTCAATAAAAGTTTTAAGGGAGAAACATCATGAACAATCAACAAGTAAAAAATTTTTTCTATGATAAAAAGAATACTCCTTGTCCGATAACAGAATCTTTAATCAAGTCAGGCTATCAACAAGAACGTGAGGGATATATTGCTTATGCCAAAGAGCATGGCGTTGAAGTGAATTATCTTGAAGCAAAACCTACGCAATGGTGGCATTTAATTAAATGTTATTGTGCTCAATCAGATCCTCTTAAACCATTCCTTTATTCTGTTAAATGTGGGGAATTATACTTTTGGATGGCAGAAGTGTCAGGGGCATTTAGCCAAGAAGAACTATTGAAGTTAAAAGACCAAGCCATAGCTGCTTGTGATAAAGTTACTAGAAAGAATCACTCCCTTCCACCTATGAAAACCGCCAAAGGGAATCTTATTATTAGGAATCATTGTTTTAACAGGATTTGTGAGGTTGTTGAGAGAGTATGAATGAAAACTCCTGCTGACTAAATTTTCAGCAGGAGTTTTTTTAACATTATTTTCTATTTTTTTACTATATTTTCTATCTTCTTTAATTCACTTAAACAGTCATTTTCAACTTGGTTTAAAGTATATTCAGCATTATTTGCCTATTCTGTTTCACCTTTTTATTTCTATTGATTCACCAATCTCTATATCATCATCTATTGTACTTAGTAATTGCTCAATATGATAGTTCCAATCTTTCATCGTCATCGTACATTCTTGTTTTGCTTGTTTCTCTGCAAAAATCCAAACATTCTGAAACTAATTGATTAAAACTACTTAATTCTTTTTCAGTTAAATGTCTTTTTAGAGTCAGAATATGTTGGAAGTTCTCCTTTAAAAAGTTTTAACCCCTGATTATCATCCGATTCAGTTTGTGTTCGATGATGAATAGGAAAATGTAATTTATTTCGAACTGTAGTGAAAAATCGTTTGGCTTCTCTATTATCTTTATTATAAGCAACGGATGTTGCAAACAAATCTAACAATTGACGATAAAATACTTTTTCACTAAAACGAATATCACGAATCCGTTCTAAAAGTTCTTTGAAACAATTATCTTCCCCTAGATTTTTAAAACGCTCATCGGCCATAGCAAAACCTTTAATGAAATATTCCTTTCAGTTCGCCTTAGCAAAGGCTTGAAGGAATTCTTCAAAACTATTTGCACGAATAAGGGGCTTTTCCAAATCAGGGTCTTGTAAGAACTTATAGAGAAACTCGAAGAACTCTTGCAGTCGTTGCTTGTCTTTTGGGGCAATAGCTAGTAAGAAAACGATATTAACCGAACTCTCTCTAGTCCACTTGATGGGTTTTTCAGAAAAGGAACACCGCAATTTTACTTTCATCAATCTCATCACTAATGGAATGCGGAATGGCGATGTGTTCAGAAATGACGGTGGATGACAGTGTTTCCCTTTCAAGCACCTTGTCAAAGAAGTCTGGATTCGCGATGTTTTGATTGGCTAACAAATGGCATAATTCTTGTAAACACCTATCACGATTGAAGCTTTGACTCCCTCTATAAAAAAGTTGCTGGTCAAAGAAATGATGAGGGATGTCCTTCTTTAAAGTTTTTCGAGCAAGTTCCTTTATTTGTTTGATTCCCTTCTCCAGCTGTAGGAAGTCTAACTCCACAACTGGTATTTCACTTTTAGAGATAGGGATGGTAGAAACTATAAAATCCGCGCTCTTTGTACCCTGCGTTTTTGAAAAGTGCAAAGAAACACTATCCAAAAATCTCTAGCTCATAGTCGAATTCCTTGTGTAAGATAGTTTCGACTAGCCGGCTCATGGAAACACCTTGTCCACAGACAATGAGCACTTTTTTCTTTTTGAGAATGCTTTTCTTTTTCCTTTCTAGTGATGCGGCAACATGAAGCGCAACATAGCCTAGTTCATCTTCGGTCAACTGCAGGCCAGGAAGGTTCTCCATAGACAGCAAGCAGATGTTAAATGGAAATGAATAGACCTTCTTGATGGTCTCCAACAAGGGGTTTTCCTTTTGTGTCATCAAATTCTTGATTGGCAAGTAGGTCAAAAAAATGCTGTACCAAGTCTTTTTCCAAGATAGAGTCCATTTGTAAATCGATTTCAAAAAGTCGATATATCTCCAGTAGAAAGTCATCTACCAATCGTCTTATATTATCTTGGGCTGCATCTGTGGAGTGCGCACCAGACAAACCAGCAAGTAAACGACTGATAATCCACTGCTTCTCACTAGCTGGCAAACAAATTAGGTAATTCTCTTCAATCGCCGTAACCAAAGCATCAACAGCCAGCTGCAAGTGAATATCCACTAAAATCGCCGGTTGATCCGAAAGGTCAATCAAATGTCCAGCCATTACCCGGGAGATAACAATTGCCAAATCAATAGCGAAGTTCTTACGATGAAAATCTGTAATCCGAAAAACATTCGGCGGGAAATGAATCAAAGTACATTGCATTAACTCGCTCAACTCAATCCGTTGGAAAAGAAGCTGTTCACTGGGCAAAAAAGTAGTGATATAGGATTTCTTCTTGCGATTAATTAACTCCTGATAAATGCACTGACGAATACTCGCTTCCCTCCCATGAATCTTGTATCCGATATTAGCTTTTGAACGGATGGTTAAGTCATAGTCTAACAGGATTTCCTTCAACTGTCGCAGATAAGTCAACAAAGTCGGTCGGCTCACATAAAGAATCTCGCTAAGCTCATCAAGTGAAATATAGTCATCACCGAAAAGCAAGATCGTTAACAGTGTGTTCATGCGACCTTGGGAAGTTTCCAAGTTTTCCTTGGATGCTTGATTTAGCTTATCCATTTGAATGGACAGCTTTTCTTTTCCTTCTATCAAGTAGCCCTTGCCGCGTTGTAAGATGATTTGTCCGCCGTAGTCCTTGAGTTGTTCATTGAGTTCATTAATATCCGTGCGAATGGTTCGCATGGAAACATCAAACTTAGTTGCTAATTCCTTTTGGCTAGTGAACTCTTGATTATATATGTGTGTAAATATGTTGTTAAGCCTTTGATATGTAAACATAGTTGTTTTCTCCTGTTAATAGTAACTTCTAATTTAATTCTAACAATACGATTATGTCTCTACAAGTTCAAGTTTACTCTTTTCCACTTAAAAGTGGAAGCAAACCAAATAAAAATAAGAATAAGTCTTTTCCAGTTTCAAATGGAAAAACAGTCTTATATCTTTATTCAGTTTTTCATTATACAATTATAAGTGTAATAGAGAGAAAGGAGAAAGAAGTTGGAAGGATACTTACCGAAGAAACACATCAAAGTCATTGGACAAGCAAGTGACTGGAAAAGTGCTGTTTTATTGGCTAGTCAACCATTGCTGAAAGAAAAACTCATCACGCAAGAATATATAGACAATATGATTGCTAGCGTTCATGAACACGGTCCCTATATGGTTCTGACTGATTACTTTGCCCTTATGCATGCCAAAGCTGGCGTTGGAGTCAATGAACAGTCTATGAGTTTGCTCGTAACAAAGAGTGAAGTTGATATGGAAGGCAAACCAATCAAGATTTTTCTGGTACTAGCAGCTAAGGATGCCACCAGTCATTTGGCGGCACTGTCACAAGTTATGGAAGTTTTCATGGACGATGATGTTCGTGAGACAATTATGCTAGGTGACAAAGAAACAATTGTCAATATATTTAACTAAAGGAGGAAAAAGTTATGAAGATTTTTAGCAGTATGCGGCTTCGGTGTCGGTTCATCAATGGTTCTAAAGATGTCAATCGCCAAAGTAGTTAAAGATTTAGGCTTGAAGGCAGAGGTGGAAAACACTGACCTGTCAACAGCCAAAGCAACAAAAGCGGACGTCTACTTTACAAGTAACGAGCTGTTAAAAGAGCTAGAAAGCTCAGTCAATGCCCCTGTTTATCCAATCAAGAAGTATATGGATAAAGAAGAGGTGCGTGGACAAATGGAAAAATTCTTAGCAACACAAAACTAATGGAATAAAAGGAGATAATCAAAATGAACTTTATTACAGATCACATTTTAAGAAATCCACCAATTTTGCTTGGCTTGATTGCGCTAATCGGTTTAGCTATGCAGAGAAAATCAATTTCAGACATTATCAAAGGCACTCTTTCTGCTGCCTTTGGAATGATTGCCTTAAGTACCGGTGTTAGCATGTTAGTTAAAGCCATCCTTCCTTTGAATCAAGCAGTACAAGTACAGTTGGGTGTTGAGGTGGCAGAAGGTTTGTCTGATGTAACCTTTTGTTGCTGAATACGGTGGAGATGTTGGGTTGGCCATGTTCTTTGGCTTAGCGATTCACTTACTTATCGCTCGCTTTACTCCAGTTAAAACAATTTTTCCTAACTGGTCATATGCTATGGTGGTTCCCATTCATCTTTGTTGCCGGCGGGGTGGAAGCTGGACTTTCAGGCACGGTGTTAATCGGCTTAGGCGCGGTCCTTTCAGCACTTTACTGGTCATTCATGCCTTGGATTATGCGTAAGTACGTTTGGGACGCTACTGGGGATGACAGTTTCTTAATCGGACATCCAACTGGTATTCTATCATTGATAGCTGGTTTTGTCGCAAAACGCGTAGGGAACAAAGAAAAGTCCACAGAGGACTTGAACATCCCTGAAGGTCTAGGTTTCTTCCGTGAAATTTCAATCACTGGTGCGATTGTTATGTTTATCATGAATATCGTAGTCGGTTTGATTGCGCCTGTAACGATTCCTGAAGGCGACAACATCGTGATGTTCGCCATAAATGCAGGTCTGAACTTTGCAGCTGGTCTATTAATCATGCTTTATGGTGTCCGTTTGTTGATTAACCAAATCATTCCTGCGTTCCAAAGGAATCGCGGAGAACCTTGTTCCAAACGCAAAACCAGCTTTTTGATGTTCCAATTCTATTCAACTATAAGCCAAACGCAGTAATCATCGGTTTCATCGTTGCAATGATAACCTCAACCATTCTTATCGTCATCGCCAACAGCAGCAATATCTTTGGCATTCTTTTAGTGCCACTTGTAATCACAAGTTTCTTTGAAGTTGGTGGTGCCGCTGTTATTGCGGACGGCCAAGGTGGCTTGCGCGGAGCGATTATTGGTACAACCGTAGCTTCGGTTGCGATGGTTGCATTAGTGGGAATTTCAGCCGTAATGTTTGGCGAAACAATTCGCAACTGGTTACTGATTTTTGGTGGAAATGACTTGTCCCTATTCGGTATTATCGGACGTATCATTGGAGGACTATTTGGAGGATTCGCTTGATGTTTCAATACTATAGAAAGATACAAGAAATCCTTGACACAGTTTTTGAAAAAGAAACACCATCAATCAATGAAGCTATTCATTTGCTGACAAAAACAAACTTAGAAAAGAAATCCGTTTTCATATTTGGCGCAAGTCATGCAGGGATTTTGGCTGAAGAAATGTATTATCGCGCTGGTGGCATGATGACGATTAACGCCATTTTTGGACGTGAAGTAATGTTAGATAGAAGCCCGATTACCTTTACTTCACAGATGGAACGTTTGGAAGGCTATGGAACCACCATTGCTGCTACTGTTCCTTTTTCAAAAAGGATGATGTCTTGATATTGCACTCAGTTTCTGGGCGTAACTCGATTATAATTGATATGGCACTATATGCCAAAGAGTTGGGTGTGAAGATTATTGCTTTGACAAATGTAACTTACTCTAAGTCCACTGACTCGCGTCATTCTTCAGGAAAGCGTTTGTTTGAACTGGCGGATATTGTCATTGATAATCATGGCACCATTGGTGATGCAACTTGTGAGATTAGGGGAATTGAACAAAAAGTCGGCGCTTCATCAACTGTCATCGGTGCGACAGTCCTCAACACCATCATCGTGGAAGTTTGTCAGAAGTTGGTTGATAGTGGAATTAAAACCCCTCCAATATTTTACTCAGCCAACCTAGACGGTGGCGATGAGTTGAATAAGCAGTTGATTCAAGAGTATCAGGATGCAATACATTATAATTTTTAGTTATAGAAAGAAGAAGCTAGGATAAAAATACCGGAAACAACACTAAGAAAGAAAGGAAAAGGCAGAGTTTTTCTGCCTTTTCCTATTTCCATATAAAACCCTAATTACGAGAATCCTGTTTTTCAAGAATTCCTGCAGCCAATAAAAGCTGGCCTTAGGCACTCTCTTCATATCCCGGAGCTCGTGATTTCCTCGTTGACCATAAACCATCCCATATCTCTTTCCATGTCTCCCCAGAGCTTAAGAAATTAATCCCCAACCAAGATATCCTGACACTTTACAGCCTTCATCCTGTATAGCGTAGAACATTGCTTGAATATGTTGTTCATGATAGAAAATGTGATAATCATCCTTGATTGGATTCTGGCCATCCCATTCTTCTTTTACGCCGATCCCATTGGGTTCACACGCGACCATGAAGTTTGAAAATGATAGAAGTTCATCCCCATTTCTTTCATCAAATCCAAATCTTCTTTATAGCAATGATAGTTATCTATGCTGTCTTTCAAATTTGAGCTGTTACCTGTCTCCTTCTTTACATCATAGATAGAAAGACCCTTGCCACCTTCCTACCCACAGCATTTTAAAAATACAAAACATCACCCGAAGAATTACTCTTCAGGTGACCTATTTCTAAAATTTACAAGTATTTTTCAAGAACACAACTTACAAAACGACTATTTTTAACTATTCCCACTCAATAAAAAATTCATGGGTTAAACGCCTGAAACCATTGATTTAACAATATTTTTAGCACTTGCCAAACTAAATTGGCGGAATTTCTGGCGGGGAGCTATCTAATTAAGTTTTGATTCCCTTGAAAATTAATTTTAGTTTTTGTTGCCGTCTGAATTAGTATATGTCCACTCATGACTTCAGCAATAGATTCATCAGCTCCACTCCATAGATGTGAGTAGTGTTTTAATGTAATCTCTGGACTAGAATGCCCAAGCCTTTTTGAAAGTATTAAAACAGATACATTGAATTCGTTGATTAGGTAAGAAGCATTACTATGTCGAAGTCCTTTCCCTTGTATTTTCTTTACATTTGCTAAATCAGAATATCGTTGAATAATTCTAGCTAATGTAGATTTTATCATAGGAAATCCGTCATAAGTAAAGATGAAATCTGTTTCATTTCCCAAGCCAATTTCCATTTGTCTCTTTTTCCATACTTTTAATATAGAAACAGTATCATCATCAAGAGAAATGATTCTTTTACCATCACTTGTTTTAGTGTATGCATTTCTTTGCCACTTTTTTCTTGATTTAAGAATAAGCATATGGTGAACTCTCATTCTCTTTTTAGCAAAATCTATATCATTCCACCACAAAGCCATTCCCTCATTTACTCGAACACCTGTCATGAAAAAAGTCCAGAGCATTATGAAACTAAGGTGTTCGTAGAAGTCAGTAAGGCAAATTTGAGAAATAACACGTTCAAACTCTAGTTTAGTCCAATAAGGGACAACAGCCTTTCCTTTTGGAATGGCTTTAGCTTTTTTTGAAATATTATTCTCCAAATACCCCATTTCAACAGCGTAATCTAAAGATTTTCTAAACATACCAAAGATTAGACTAGCGTAAGCCTGAGAATAACCTGAACCATTTTCCTCTTTGCTGGATAATAGCCATATTCGATAATTTTGAACATCTTCAATTGATATAGCTCTGAGTGTCTTATCAGAGAAACGTTCCGCTATCTTTTCTAAGTTCTTAACTCTCACAGAATAAGTACTTTCTTCAACATACGATTTATAATAAGGGATATAGCAATCTAATACAAACTGCTTGAAAGTCATATTATAATTTGCGTATGAATGAACTTTATGATACTCACGTTTTATTCTGGTAAGTTCTAAATATGCCTCTCTGGCTGTAGTAAAGGGTTTTTCCGTTACTGTCTTTTCTACCTTTTTACGAATTCTTTTTCCGTTTATTTTATCAATTCCTAATTCAGTTTCAAAAATATTTTCCTTTCTTGTCAATATATACGCCTGTATAGCGAGTTTTTAGCCATCGTCTACTCCTCATACAGTTTAACACCTATGAGGTTTTCTACGCTTTCACGAGGCACTAACCCAAGCCTACGATTATTGTAAAACGCTACACCTTTATTATACACTAAATCTTTTTACTGCTTGAATAATACTAATTGCAGTATGTTTTTTTATATCCCTAATTTTATTAAATCATTTTTACTAATAAGTGGATTCATACTTTTATCATTCCTTTCTTAGTTTTATTTTTGTTTCAGTTGATGGTTGTGTAAATTCTCCATTTTCGCCTACAAATAAGTTATAAATCGCCATGTCTTCTTGATAGTCAAGGTTTTCTAAGTGACCTACTGAAAAGCTAGGAATTAGACCCTCGAAATAATTTCTCTCTAATTTTTCGTAGCTTACTATTGGCTTTATCAAACCACGAGATGAAAAGTATTTAGGTTGTTTATATCCGAATGGAATTGCTAATAATTCTTTTGTGATGTACTTGGTAATATAATTAGCCACCTTTTCAGAAGAATCAATTTCTGTTACAGTACTAAATCCTAAATGATAAGAATCGGCATTAAAAACCTGCTTACCATTTTTCTGTATCCAGCGTCCCGTTCTGTTATTTTTTGCTTTTGTCAAAATTGGTTTGAAACCACCAGTCACTCCGTGGAAATGAAGTCGTCCACTCTTGTGTAACTCTGGTATAAAAAGATAGCTAAATTTTCCATATTTTTCACGCTGAGCTTTAAGCCAAGCTCGTATTCTCTTTTTCACGGTTAGGTAATCATAAGAATTGATTTTTTCACTATCAAAGGTCAATGTCCAGAAGAGGTCAAACTCATTACACAGCATATAGTGACGAATTCTTCTTTTTATACGTTGAGCTTGTTGATAGAGTTGTTCATCACTTGAATTCTTATCAGAAGTAGTAGATTCTTTACTCTCATTTTCTCCTGTTCGCCGAATCTTTGGTTTCCTATAATGAATAACTTCAAATGTATTTTGGTTATATTGGATTATCTTAGTATTGTATAATTCTCTGCTCATTTGTCCTCCGCTTATCATGCCTGCATGTCAAGTAGCAGGCATATATACTCCATCTAGCAAGATCGGCTTGCTGTATGCAAGCCAGCTTACTAGATGAGCTAACTACTCTATTATTTTTCTATTAATAGTTTGAAACTCTCTTATTTTCTCTTTGAACTCATTTGAATTTTAAATCAAATAATGGAGTTTCAAAATATCGAATACCATTCGTTTTTGGGGATAAAATATAACCTTTACCCACGTCTCCTTTATATTCAGTTAACAGGTCTTTTTTCTGCTTGCCCATGACATTGTAAAAAGTTTCTTCAGAAATACTTGAATCACTTCCAAATATAGCTCTTATTTGGCACTGTTCTGTGATTGAACGAGGCAAATCAGAAGCTAAAAGTTTCTGAGTGGCTAAAATGAGTAAGCCCTGTCCAGAAGCCCGTGATTTTAAGGCAAGTATTTTTAATAGACGAACCATTTCCTTTTTGTTGTGCTGGTGTACCAGATTCTAAGGCTGCCAGCACTTCATCAAATATAAGATAATGTGCTGGGAGTGAGAAATCTTTATAGGTAGTGGCAAAATCAACTGAAGAAAAGGAGAAGTAGCGTTTATAGGTATCCTCCATCTCAAATACCATTTGTTCAAGTAAAAGAATAATTTCTTCTGCTGTATATGCAACAGTAAAGCCAAGGTTTTCAAATGTTGCTCCAAAAGAAGTTCTCTTAGCATCTATTAAACTGATAGAATGCCCTTTTTTAATTAGTAAACCAGCTAAAGTTGCAAGATAAAGGGACTTACCTGCACCACTCGGAGCAATAACTAATTGATGAGAAGCTTCACTTGCTAAATCAAAGTAAATATTGTCGTAAAGCGGAATCTTGTAATCAATGTACAAATCATCATCTGTTATCTCTGCTAGATGGCTAAATGTATATCTTGGTTTGACTGCTCCATACTGCATAATGAGGTGATGGTTTCTCATAGTTGAATCTAAAAGATTCCATTCTTCGTGAGTACATTGGATAAGAAATTCTGTCATCCTTCTGGTAATCTCTTGTATCTGATGCCTACTAGAAAGCGTACCTGCTGGATTTAGTTCGATATTCACTGTTTCATCTTTTTGTAAAAATACCATTCGACTGTTTTCTTTTGAAACTTTGCAGATATTTGGATTAAATCCAATCTTTCAGTTGCTTGTTCAAGGATATTTACTATTTTGTACTTCCAAACAGGAGAGTATTGAGAAAAACAAGAATCTTTTTCCAATCAAATCAAATCATCAATATAACTGTAGCAGAAGCTACAGTAATACTTATTTGGTAGCTCATTTTCAATATAGAAAATTGTGATGAAAACACAGCGACAACAAGCAACAGTAAAAATAGCTTAGACAGTTTATTCATGAACTGTTGTTGCTTTTTCTTTACGCATTTCTATGGTTTCTGAAACAGATAAGTAAGTGGGAGTATCCTTACGGAAATCATATCTACTTAAATGTCGTTTTTATTTTTAGTAAGTATCATGATTTTCTACCCACCAACTTTATTTCTTCAATTATCAACTTGAATTCCCGATACGCTCCACCATTACGTCCATCAGATACCCATTTCAATGCCAATAAAGCCTCCTCTAAATCAATCGTTTTAGCAATGATAGTATCATTACTTAGTTTTTTCAAAACGGATTCTTCATTCTGTATTTCAACCGTAAAAGGTTTAATTGTACTTAAATCTCCTCCAACTTCTTGAACCGCTTGAACAATTTCTGGTTGAAGAGCTGATAAAACTTTTTTTGCTAATTGTTCCATCTATAACCTCATTTTTTTCTCATTCCGTTTAGGAACATCTCGGCACTCGATAATAAAAAGCAGTAGTTGGAATATGCTCTACGTTTGAAGTACCAATCAGTAGATTTTTTAAACTAGGTAAGTTGAAACTCACAGATTCTGTATTTAGTGACATGTTTTTCCTCTTTTCGTTTTTCTTATGTGCACACTTAATTGATTTATCAAAGAAGTTCATGACCTCCTTGACAACCATATTATCTCATGTCTTCTAGCAGAAGGGTGGGAGGGGGATTTTTGAGACGACTAAAAAACCCCCCACACGAAGTGGAGGAAAATATGCTTGCAGAATCACAAATGGATTCATGATTGTTCTTCTGTTTCTTGTTTTTTTCTATCTCTTTTATCACATTTTCAAGTTCTAGTTTCTCTAGTATAGGTAATAAAACAGATTTTACAAATATATCTAACTTATCAGGTAGAGAGATAAAACTAAGGTATGCAGTTTTATTTTTCACTTAGAGTAATTTCTGATTTTTCTACAAATGAGAAAGTACAGCCATCTTCTATTATTTCAATACTATCATACTTATTATAAGTGAAATCGATAAGTTTATCTTTTAATTCATCATAGACAGGGCTACCTAATGGGAAGTGTGCTTGAAAAATAAGATTTGATATCTTTTTTTATTTTTCTTCGATATTTTTTTGATTTTTTTGCTTATTATAATTTCTAAATTTTTTTGATTTGTAAATGATTTGTAAATCCTTATTCAATAACTGGTCAGAGTACTCTGGTATCTTCTGCATATCAAGAATTAGACTTATAAACAAATCTTCTATGTATTCACTTGCGTCATCTCCCCAAAGTACCCTCGTTTTCATCTTTAAAATAACTTTCATCTGTAGTGCGAGATTTTTCATTGACTAGAAAGTTTAATACTTTAGGAGTCATAAAATAAAGGATTATCTTCTGTAAGTTTGTCTAAGCTAGAATAATTGATAATATTTCCTATTAGTTTTCTATTTGGGTAAAAATCTATAAATCCGCTATGTTTTTCGTTGTTATAAACAGACTTTATACGTTTGGAGCAATTTGAAAAGATTAAGTGACAAGAGTTTCTAAATTTTGTTATTGTCATGTATTACGTCCTCCGAATCATCTGGAATATAGGCAATCACATCAGATACATTGCAATCTAGGATAAAACACAATGTGTCTAATGTAGTAGTTGTGATAGGCTTTCCTTTCTTCATTCTGTGTAAAGTATTACTAGAAATACCATGATGAAAAATTAGTTCATACTCTGTTTTTCCTTGCTTAAATAATGTTTGATAAAATGGTTTATACGAAATCATCTCTTTATCCTTTTCAGTTTTAGATAATTTCATTCTACTCTCGTTAATTTATTGACTATACTTAATAAATTGACTATAATCAGGTTGTAAAATCGAAAACAAAGGAGGTAATAGAGTTGAAACTAGAGGAGTTCCAAACCTACCCATTTCAGAATATTGATGACTATATAGAAGACGTAAACAGAGCCACTAAATTCAGTTTTTTATTTCAAGGAGATGAACCAGACCGTTCTGAATTAACGAAACAAATCTACTCAGAAATCTTTGATTGGTATGATGATAAAAAAACATAGTGGAGATACTTTTGATAACCTACCGTACAGCGATTTTTAGAAATTTTTACAAAAAAATCTTATAAATATCTCCCACGAGAACAACAAGAAAGAATTCTTAATGTTACTAAATTTGCCACAGAATATGACAATGATTTCCCATTTGAGTTTGAAGTTGAAACAGGCGGACAAAGAGTTAAACAAATTTGTAATAATTATCAGTTGGGAAACTTTGGTATCTTTCCAAAAGGAAAAAAATCAATCCAACACGTGCTCAATCTCCCTATAATGATTACTTTGACTTAGCTTTGGCTGTCATTTATGACTTCTATGAAGGAACTCTAACCCCAGATGATGGATTTAAAAAGCTATTTTTAGAAGAAGCAGATTACTTCAATCAATTTGGAGACTTTGAAACGTATGTAGCTAAAAATTATCTTTCAGCATTTTTGATGATGAAGGATATTTGATACCCTTATCTGAGATTGAAAATTTTGATGACTATGTATTGATTAGTAACAAAATTATTCGAGAAAGAACTCTTGATATTCTCAACGTTCTTTTTAGAAAAATCGTGGAAAAGAAACTCTGAGACGAGTTTCCAGAAGGAAATGGAGATAATGGATTTTTGATGTGGAATTTGAGTTTTTCTGGAACTTCAGATAAAGAATTTACGGATAATAAAAATGAAGAACAAGTAGTCGAACAGTATCCACTAGAAGAATCTTTTGCTCAACCATATGTTTCAGAAAAAGCAGTTGCTTTTTAGATTACTTAAAAAAGTTATTGACTTAGAAAGAAAAAAAGAAAATTGCAAACTATACTTTATTCAATTTGATGGACGAAAAGAAAAGAATGGCAAGAAAAAAATGGAGTACACTCCATATAAAGAACACTTTTCTTTTTGAACTTGGAACATGTATAATTATAGCATTATTTACATTTGGGATTTCTTTTTGCTATTACAATGGTTTTTCTTTATTCTTAATGTATTCTTTCACTGGACTGGTTTCGTAGTAGATGTTATTTTGCCCTTAATTTTTATTGGGAATGTTTGTACTTCCTATAGCTATTCCTGTTTATATGAAAGTTATAGAGTATAAAGATATACAGGAAGACTACAAACAAAAACTGCTTAAAAAAAATATCATCGACACCGAGGGAACACATGCTATCAGTTTGTTAGATAATAATTTTGAAAAACTAAAGAACACTTATGATTACATTGATAAGCAGATAGAACAGCTCTATTCATATGGAATCATTTACAAAAAGTATCAAACTTTAGAAGCCTGTACTGCCATATTTGAATACCTTGAATCTGGCAGATGTTCGGAATTAACAGGTCCTCATGGTGCTTATAATAAATTTGAAGCAGAAGTTACATTAGGTAATGTTATTACAGAATTAAAATCAATCAATATTAGCGTGCGTGCTGTAATAGAAAATCAAATTGAATTACAATCTGTCACAAGAAATATTGCCGAAAACGTTAATGATATGTATAACGATATAAGAGAGCTTTGTTCTTCAACTCGTGATTTACAAAATAAATTTGATGAAATTGCCAATAATACAAAAAATCTCTGCATTTTCTTCTACAGTTTTAGCAACGCAGGTAAAAGACTGGAGCAGAGAATCCTATAAACTATTAAATAAAAATTTAAGGAGATTGGAAAATGAAACTTAGTAAAAAGCAATACTCCTATGGATAGCTATTTTGTCTGTCGTGGTTGTTTCAGCTGTCGTCATTTATAGACAACAGCAACAAAAAACGCATGAAGCACAGATTGAAAAAGCAAATTTCTTTTATCCAAGACAACTCTAAAAAAATTTGGAGAGCAAAAAGAAAGAAGTGATAAGCTGAAGTTACTAACGGACTTTCTTAAAGAATTTGAAAAATACGAGAAATCCGATCCCAAGGAAGATAAGGTCATCAATCAATACAAGTCATCTCTTGCTGATATGAGGAAGTATTTTACAGATGCTTATAATAAAACTTTGGAAGAAAATACCCTGTCGGACATTGACACTCAAACAGATAAAAACAAAATCAGCCAAAGTAAAGTAAACTTAGAAACATTGAATACAACAGTCCAAAAAGAAACAGGTATAGTCTTACCTAGTAATAAAAGCAAAGAATTTGTCGAAAAGATAGATAATCAAGTTCAAGTTTACTCTAAACGGATTGAAGCCATTGAAGCAGAGGAAAAAGCTAAAGCCGAACAGCAAGCAAAAGCTAAAGTTGAACGCTTAGCAGCAGAAAAACGAGTTAAAACACATTATGAAAATGAATATTTCAGTATTGATGTTCCAGAAGAGTGGGCAGATAAATGGACTGTTACTGAGGATAATAAATCTCAGAGTGGTATTACTTGCAAACTATACATGTTTAGTTACAACGACGGAGGTGTAGCAGTCTACATCGCTGATATGAGAGGAGTTACCCGTGGTTCCTTATATGGTGCCATTCCGTCACATGTAAAAACAGTAGGAAAAACATCATCAGGAGTAGATGTATTTAAAACAGAAGCTGGCTCTGGTTTCTTCACAAGAGGTGCTAAAATTACATTGAAATAAAACTAAAGCTAGTAGCTGTTATTGGGCTATCAGTTTTTTATGATGAAAAACCCCACCAATATTTTGGTGGGGTTTTTGTCGGGGAATCTTATATAAAAAGATAGTTTTTATAGCGTTTTTATCGTAGAAAAAAACCTTATAAAACCGGTGTAAAACTCTCATTTTCACTTTCTATCTTATTCCCACTCAATCGTAGCAGGTGGTTTACTTGTAATGTCATACACTACTCGGTTCACATGTCCGACTTCGTTAACAATTCTTGCGCTGATAGTTTGTAAGACTTCCCATGGGATTCGGGCGAAGTCACTTGTCATGCCGTCAATACTTGTTACTGCACGAATGCCGATTGTGTAATCATAGGTTCTTCCATCTCCCATTACTCCTACACTGCGGATTCCTGGTAAGACTGTGAAGTATTGCCATACGTCTCTTTCAAGTCCGTTTTTAGCAATTTCTTCTCTTAAGATGGCATCACTTTCTCGTACGATTTCTAGTTTTTCTTCAGTTACTTCTCCGAGTACTCGAATGCCTAGTCCTGGGCCTGGGAATGGTTGGCGCCATACGATTGAATCTGGCATACCTAATGCTGTTCCTAAAGCACGAACTTCGTCTTTGAATAATGTATTCAGAGGTTCAATTAATTCAAATTGCATATCCTCTGGTAGTCCTCCTACATTGTGGTGAGACTTAATTGTTTGAGCTGTTTTTGTTCCGGATTCGATAATATCTGTATATAAAGTTCCTTGTGCTAAGAAATCCACATCCGTTAATTTCGCTGCTTCATCATCGAATACATAAACAAATTCATTTCCAATAATTTTACGTTTTTGTTCTGGATCACTAACGCCTTTTAGTTTGGATAAGAAACGTTCTTGGGCATTCACTCGGATAATATTTAAGCCGAATTTTCCGGATAAGCTTTCCATTACTTGGTCGCCTTCGTCTTTTCTAAGTAAGCCATGGTCTACAAAAATACAAGTTAATTGGTCGCCAATTGCTTTTTGTAATAGAACACCTACAACGCTTGAGTCAACTCCACCTGATAAGCCTAATAATACTTTTTTATTGCCAACTTTTTCACGGATTTTTTTCAATTTCCATCTCGATGAAATTTGCCATCGTCCAATCACCTGTTGCGCCACAAATATTGAACACAAAGTTTTTCAACATATCATTTCCATGAATACTGTGACGTACTTCTGGATGGAATTGTACTCCATAAATATTTCGTTCTGGGTTTTCAAATGCTGCAAATGGTGTATGGTCATTTGCAGCTGTTACAGTGAATCCTTCAGGGATAGCTGTAATTCTGTCACCGTGGCTCATTAAGACTTCTTCTGAAGTAGATAATCCTTGGAAAATTCCTGAATCTGTATTAAATACTTCTACTTTTAGCAGGGACCATATTCTCTTGTCGGTGAAGATTCAACAGTTCCTCCAAATAAATGAGTTGTCAACTGCATTCCATAACAGATTCCTAATACTGAATTCCTAATTCAAAAATTTCAGGATCTACTGTAAAAGCACCCAATTCGTAAACACTATGAGGTCCTCCAGAGAAAATAATCCCTTTTACATTTCCATGCTTTTTGATTTCTTCGGCTGTAATATCATTATGGAGTAACTCACTGAATACTCCAAACTCACGAATACGACGTGTAATCAGTTGGTTATACTGACTTCCAAAAATCTAATACAATAATTTTTTTCTAACGAAGTGGTTCTTGTTGACATAAAAAGCCTCCTTAGTTTTATTACCTATATTGTAGCAGAAAATCACGAAAATTACCTTAAATATTTATAAAAATTCGTTCGTGTTTTTATTAAATTTTCTCATTTTTCATGTATTATCCTTCCATTCCAAAAAGAACCCACAGCGACATCTATCCTGTGAGTTCTTCTTCCATTTTTTAGTATTTCTTCACTTGAACATAGTCAATATGATGTCCGTATGTTTTTATGCAAAAATAAAGTCTGCACGTCCTTTTGTTGGTAAGATGTATTCCTTTAAATTCTTCAAATTCGTTTTTTTCCATACATCTTTTGCCATAGCAATCGCTTCTTCTCGATCTCCAATCGCAAACTGGTAATAAAAAAATTATCCGGGTTGAGTTTTTGCTCGTTCCATTAATAATTCAAAACGTTCTAAGTACCATTTTTTTCGATCAAATTTTTCTTCGGCATCCACATAAATCGACCAGTCAAAGAAATCACTCACGTAAATTTCTCGATTTGGTGGTAATTGTAATACATTAATTCCTTCCACAATTAAAAATATCTGGTGGATAAATGACTTGTTTTTCATTTGGAATAATGTCATAAAATTTCATGAGAATATACAGGGTGCTTCAACAGATTCTTCTCCTGTTTTAATATCTAATAGGAAATTCACTAATGATTCCATATCATAACTTTCCGGGAATCCTTTACGGTGTAAAATTCCTTTTTCTACCAAATATTTTGTTGGCCATAAAAATCCATCCGTTGTCATCAATTCAACAGTTAATTCTGGATATTTTTGTTGGAGCATTGTTTGCATTAAACGAGCCGTTGTACTTTTCCCAACTGCCACACTTCCTGAAACTCCAATAATAAATGGAACTTTTCTTCTTCGGTTGTTTTAAGAAATATTGTTCTTGTTCATGAATTTGCCCATGTTTTTTTGATAATAGATATCAAAAGTAATCTAATAAAGGTGCATATACTTCTTGTACGTCAATTAATGAAATTCTATCATTCAATGATGTTAAATGTTCTAATTCGTGTAATGTTAATGCCAAGTGATGAGCGTTTTGATATTGCTTCCATTCGTCTCGGCTAATATGATAATACGTCGATGTGTCTGTCACAACGTTTCTCTCCTTTTGTTGAATTCCTTTTCTTGCGTATTTTTACCATAGTTTTTTTAGGATGACTAACGATTGGGTCTTTAAATTTCCGTTAAATCCTCGCTTGTTCGTTTACACCTTTAGTGGTTTTTAGTATGATAAATAAGAGAAATTATGAAGGAGTTTTATCATGGAATATACAACAGCTTCCGGTATGGGACAGTCTACTGGAAAAGTCATTTTAATGGGGGAACATGCAGTCGTCCATCATCAACCTGCGATTGCCATTCCTTTTTCCGGTGTATCAGTTCAAGCAAAAATTCAACCAAGCTCTCATCCGCTAAGCATTCATTGCGACTTTTATAGTGGGTTAGCTTATGAAATGCCGGAAGTATTGAAAAGTTTAAAATTTACAATCCATGAAGCCTTGAATCAAATTGAACAACTTCGTCCTGAATTAGGAATTACGCCCACTACTCGTTCGTATTGGAATAATGGGAAAGTAGAAAAAGGAGAGGCATCCTTCGTACAAGCACCTTCTATTGAGATTACGATTACTTCTTCAATTCCTGCAGAACGTGGCATGGGATCAAGTGCAGCTGTTTCAATAGCGGTAGTGAGAGGATTGTTTGATTATTACAATGTTCCTTTAAGCGAATCATTATTATTCGAAATTGTACAAGCTTCTGAAAAAATCGCTCATGGGAAATCCAAGCGGTATTGATACCGCAACGACTAGTGGAAAAAGAAGCTATATTTTTTTATAAAAAGGGAGAAGCTTTACAACCTCTGTCTATTCAACTAAAAAGGTACTTTAATTGTGGCAGATACGGGTATTACAGGACAAACACTAAAAAGCCGTTCAAGCTGTACAAGAAAAAATCCACCAAGAACCAGTTTCTACTCAAAAAATTATTGAAGAAATTGGACTATTAGTACACACTGCTAAAACTTGTCTAGCAAAAGGAGACATTCATACATTAGGAAGTCTTTTAACTCAAAACCATGCACTTCTTCAACAATTAGAAGTATCAAACGAAACGTTAGACCATCTTGTTCAAACGGCTCTTGAAAATGGAGCGATTGGTGCAAAAATGACAGGTGGCGGACTAGGGTGGCTGTATGATTGCTCTTGCAGTAAATCTTGAAGAAGCTGAAAAAATTGCTGAAGCTTTACAACAAGCAGGAGCTGTACAAACATGGACACATTCATTTTCCAACAAATAAAAAGGAGCTTATATGAAAACAACAGGAATTGCACGTGCGCATACAAATATTGCACTGATTAAATATTGGGGAAAAAAAGATAAAGCATTATTTCTTCCAATGAATAGTAGCTTATCCCTCACATTAGAGGCTTTTTATACCGATACAAAAATTTCTTTTAGATGAAACTTTAGAAAAAGATGAATTTTTATTTAAATAATGTTTTGCAACAAGAAGCAGAAACACAAAAAAATTTCAAAATTTTTAGATTTATTCCGTATTCCTGCTAAGGAAACACGATTTGCTCGTATTGAGAGTTATAACTTTGTTCCTACTGCAGCTGGTTTAGCAAGTTCTGCTTCAGCTTTTTGCAGCTTTAGCAGGAGCGATGCATCAAAGCAATGGGATGGGATTTATCAAAAAGTGAATTATCCACTATAGCTCGTCGTGGAAGTGGAAGTTCTACGAGAAGTTTATTTGGTGGCTTTGTTGAATGGAATCAAGGAACGAATTCTGAAGATAGTATGGCGATTCCGGTTGACGATGCTTCTTGGGATATTGGAATGCTCATCATCGTTGTTAATGGTGCTGCTAAAAAAATCTCTAGCCGCATTGGAATGGAACAAACAGTTGCCACTTCTCCTTTCTATCCTGCTTGGGTAGAAAGTACAAAAACTGATTTAGAAGAGATTAAAACAGCTATCCAAGAGAAAAACTTTACTCGAATGGGAGAAATTGCCGAATTTAACGGAATGAAAATGCATGCGACAATGCTTGCAAGTCAACCTCCGTTTTGTTATTTTGAACCAGATAGTCTGATTGCTCAGCAACAAGTCGTTTACTTACGTGAAGTATTAGGAATTCCTGCTTATTACACAATGGATGCTGGTCCGAATGTAAAAGTTCTTTGCAAAGCGAGTGATTTAGACAAAGTCCGTGCCCATTTCGAACAGTATTTTGCTTCTGAAAAACTCATTTCCTCTCTTCCCGGAGAAGCAATGAGAACTTTAACAGAAGATGAATGGCAAGAAAGCATTCAACATTTTAACCATAAAGGAATTTAACTATGAATATACAAGCTACAGCTCCTGGAAAATTATTTATCGCTGGTGAATATGCAGTCGTTACTCCAGGACAACCGGCACTCATTGCAGCGGTCAATCGCTATTTAACGGTTGACTTAACTCCTTCCCTTGAAGAAGTTGGAACAATTTATTCCACTCAACAACCGGATTTGACGCTTCATTGGAAAAGAGAACAAGGACTTTTACAAATAACCAAAGAAAATCATCCATTTACATTAATAACTACTGCAATTGAAGTTACCGAAACTTATGCGAAACAACGAAACTATTGGAATGAAGAGCTCTATCATTTGAAAGTGACAAGCCAATTAGATGATGTTCACTCGAATATCAAATTCGGTCTTGGCTCTAGTGGAGCTGTCGTTGTTGCTACCATCGACGCTATTTTACAATGGCATCATATTCCTGTTGAACCTCTACTCGTTTATAAATTAGCAGCCATTACGAATACTCTGCTTAGTAGTAATGGTTCCTTAGGAGATATTGCTTCTAGTGCCTTTGGGAGGTATCATTTTATACCAACGAATCGATGCAACATGGATCCAAGAACAATTACAACAGCATTCCATTTCAGAAGTTGTCGACAAAGAATGGACAGGCTTAGTCATTCAACCATTACCTTTACCAACATCGCTAAAAATGCTTGTTGGATGGACAAAGGAAAAAGCCGACACTTCTTCGTTCGTATCATCTATCACTCATACAAGAACGCAAGCAGAAAAGGATGCGTATTACCAACAATTTTTAAAACAAAATACAGCGATTTTAAACCAGATAACGACTGCTTTAACAGAAGAAGATACAGAAGCATTTCTACAAGGAATTACGGATAATCGAGCTCTCTTATTAGACTTTGCTAAAGAGATGAATATCATACTCGAAACTCCATCCTTAACAAAAACTTTTGCCAAATTGCGTTTCAAGAAAATGCAAGTGCCAAAACTTCTGGAGCTGGAGGAGGCGATTGTGGGATTTGCTTTATTACAAAACCACAACAAGAAGAAACCATTACAACCCAATGGGAAAAAAAGCTGGTATTCTTCCACTAAACTTAGAAATAGCCCTTCAAAAAGGTGTTATTAGAAAGGAGCTCTCATGACACAAGCCTATACACAACAAATGAAAAGAAAAGATGAACATGTGGGGCATGCGACTCAACAATATCAATCACAGTCGAATTTAGAATTACGACAAACTCGTTTTGTCCATCATCCTCTATCTGAAATGGCTGTAGATGAAGTTTCTCTTCAAACAAAAATGGCAGGATTCACTTTAGAAACTCCATTTTTCATTAATGCGATTACTGGTGGAAGTCCTCGAACAACTCTCATTAATCAACGCCTAGCACAATTGGCGCATGAAACAGGAATTGCGATGGCAACTGGATCGATGAGTATTGCCATGAAAGACCCTTCTACTGCAGAAAGCTTCACCATTATTCGAAAAGAAAATCCAAATGGAATTGTATTAGCGAATTTAGGAGCCCATTATACCGTTGAATCTGCTAAAAAAGCGATTGACCTCATTGAAGCAAATGGGATTCAAATTCATGTAAACACGTTACAAGAATTAGTAATGCCAGAAGGCGATCGCTCTTTCCATCATTGGTTAAAAAATATTGAGGAAATCGTCTCTCATGTAGACGTTCCTGTAATTGTCAAAGAAGTGGGATTTGGATTTAGTAGAGAAGCCATACAAGAACTAATCAATATCGGCGTTCAAACAATTGATATTAGTGGCCGTGGAGGCACAAATTTTGCAGCCATTGAAAATGCTAGAAGAGAAGATGATTTATTTGATGAATTAGAAGATTGGGGACAAACAACGGTGCAGTCCTTAGTAGAGGCTATGATTTATCTTGTGAACTCATTGCTTCTGGGGGCATTCATTCACCATTAGATATCGTAAAATGTCTTGCTCTAGGAGCAAGTGCTGTAGGAATGTCTGGAGAATTTTTACACTTAATTCGCCCACAAGACTCCCTACCAACAGCCATTCAAACAGTAAATGACTGGAAGAATCAATTAAAAAAACATTTACACCCTATTAGGCGTTTCAAACACAGAAGCATTACGCCAAACAGACATTATCCTCCCAAACACCACTGCTCACTGGTGCAACGCCCGCCACATAGACTGGACAACCTTCGCAAATAGAAGTAGAAAGAAATAGGATAGATAAAAAATTGTCATGATAGCATGAGTAGAAATAGAGCATTTGAATAGTTGGGTTGTTAATAATTGTATAACTTTAAAAATGCGAAAATTTAAGGGAAATAGTCTTCCCTAGGAACAGAGGTTAATATTGAATAAGTATGTCCAAAAATGAAAAATGAAAAGGTTTTCCGAAATAATTTTCCGTTTTTGAATCATTTTTGTTTCGAGAATCGATTTTCTTTTTCAAAAATAACGAAACCTCTATTTTAGGTAAAAGAGGCTACAGCATAAATAATCCGATTCTCATAATTATTGAAAGTATCTATCATTTATGTTACTCTTACAGAAAAATATTTAAAAAGGTCAGGAGCAACTCTATGAACAAATTTTTAAGAGTCCTATTTATCCTAGTCATCCTCGCCATGACTGGTGCTATTGTTTTTCAGCTATTCTTTCCAACTTATATGGGAAGTCATTCGGGGTACGGTATTTCTGTCGGATGGCAGAGGAGATTAGTATTTGGAATGTAGCAGTCCTTGTGATTCTGATTGCTGTCAATCTCAAGTATGATTGGTTTTTATTTGAGAGCTGTTCTAATGGCTTTTGATTATTGGAGGCCTTGGGATTGGGACTAATCATTTCCTTAGCTATCTTCAATATCATCACTCAGTCAATGCTATTGGTGCACTTGAAAATTATCTTTTAGTCATTAGCTGGATTGTAGGTTGGAGGCTTGAAATTTCCTCAAGAAATGCAGTTTAATTTTTCTGAAATTATCGCTGTCAACCACAAGTTAAAAATGTCCATCAGTTTAGTACAGGTGTGAGGCTGTGCAAAAAGTCTCAAATTTTAGCCATGAGACCGCAGGTCTACTAGCATTCATCACTACTCCAAAAATAAATAGAAAAACCAAAGATTTGTTTTAATAGCAGAAGCAACCAAAACCGCAACAGCGGTTTTAGTTGCCGGAAAATTTGAGACCTTAGGCTCAAATTTTAGCCATGAGATTCGCTTTTGCGAAGCTGCTGGCGTCCGTTGCTATTCAAAATAAATCTTTGGTTTTTCTATTCTACGACACAAATAAGAAATGAATGATTCTTAACAGATAGGGCGAAAAATCCGACAATTAACAAGCAAATCATCACCACATGCAAATAAACTCCAACCATCGAAGTATTTACAAACGACTGAACCGCATTTACTTTCGAAAAATCAAAAATATAAATCAAACCTATCCAAAATCCTAAACTCAATAGGCGCTTCATAAACTCTCCTTCATTCAGGGATTACTTCATTACAAAATATTGAATAAACAAACTAGTAGCTCCTACTACAAACCAAGTTGCCAACCCTGTAGCAATCGGTTTAGCTCCCGCTTCACGGAAACTCTTAAACGATACTTGACAACCAATACCAGCTAACGCCATTGCCATTAACCATTTAGAAGCTAATTTTGCATATGGGATAAATTCTTTAGGGAAAATTCCCACACTTGTCACAACAGAGGCAACTAAAAACCATAAAATAAACATTGGGAAAATTTTCTTCCAATTTACAGATTCCCCAGATTTCTTTTGACGTCTTGCCTCAATAAGTGACAAAAATTAAACAAGCTGGTAAAATCATTAACGCACGTGTTAATTTTACAATGGTAGCAATATCCCCTGCTCACTACTATAACTATAACCAGCAGCGACTACACTTGAAGTATCATTAATTGCTGTCCCTGCAAATAATCCAAATTGTGCATCTGTCATTTGTAAAACATGTCCTAAAAACGGGAATAAGAACACAGCAATAATATTAAATAAGAAAATCGTTGAAATCGACAAGGCAATTTCCTCATCATCTGCTTTAATAATCGGAGAAGCTGCTGCAATTGCAGAACCTCCACAAATGGCTGTCCCAAATCCTACTAATGTTCGTAAATGATCAGACAAGCCTAACCATTTCCCTCACAAGAGCTGCTGTTAAGAAAGCTGCCACAATCGTAACAAGCGTTACTTGTAAAGACTCTAATCCTGTTTGCTGTACTTGAGCAAATGACATTGTAAACCCTAATGCAATAATCGAATAATGTAATAATTTTTTTAGCAGAATAATTAATTCCTGGTTTAAAAATCACTTGATAATGTATAGAAATTACTCACTAACATCCCAAAAATAATCGCAAATACCGCACTTCCAATAATCGGCATCATGTCGCCCAAAATAACAGCTAATACTGCTAATCCAAAAGGTTAATAAAAATTCCTTTTACTTCGTTGAACCCATTGTTCCATATTTCTTCATCCTTTCAAAAATAATTACACACAAATGTATCACGTTCTGTTTTGATAATAAGTGAACAATTGTTACTCTCCTACAAATTGTTGTAATTGATTCGATAAGGCTGCAAATTCTTCAATGGTTAGTGTTTCTGCTCGACGATTTGGTTCAATCGAAACAGACTCCAACGCTTCTTGAATTTGTTCTTTTGTTAGTTTTCCTGGCACATAAGCTTTGACCAAATTATTCCATAATGTTTTTTTCTACGTTGGACAAAACTATTTTTACTAAATCAAAGAAGAACGCTTCATCTTTTAACTGTTACTAGAGGTTCTTCTCTACGTTCCAATACTAAAATGGCTGAATCTACATTTGGCGCTGGATTAAAAACTGTTTTAGGAACAATAAATCCGATTTTGGCATGGCACCAATATTGAATCGCCACCGTTAATGAGCCATAAGCTTTTGAATTTGGTTGAGCAGTCATTCTTTCTGCCACTTCTTTTTGCATCATCATTGCAAATCCATCAATTGGTAAACCAGATTCTAAGAGACTCATAATAATCGGTGTCGTAATATAATACGGCAAGTTTGCAACAACTAGTAATCTCTCCTCCACATTGAAGTGTTCTTGAATCACTGTTTCTAAATCAACTTTTAAAAATATCTTCATGAATCACAGTGACATTATCATGATCTGATAAAGTATCTTCTAAAACTGGAATTAATCGTCCATCAATTTCAAAGGCTAAGACTTTTTTAGCAGCTCTTGCTAATCGTTGCGTTAATGCACCAATTCCTGGTCCAATTTCAATGACATTTGTTTCTTTGTTAACATCTGCCACATCTAACATTTTTGTTAAAATATTCGGTTCAATTAAAAAGTTTTGCCCTAAACTCTTCTTCACTTTAATGCCATGGCGTTCCATAATTTCACGTGTTCGAGTCGGTGTGGCAATATCTTTTTCAAACATCTTTTTAGCTCCTTTCCTGTACAATTTGTACCGCATTTCGTAATTCTTGCTCTGAAATGCCAAATAATTTCAATCGTTTCGTTAATTGCTTTCCATTTGTATGTCCAATGCGTAATTCTTTAGACACTTCTTTTCTTAAATAAGACGAGTGAGGATAGCCAATTAGTCCTAGTTCTAAAATCACCGAGTGAGAAATCTCTTCTTGAAGGTCTGCTACTGGCTTTATACACATGCTCCAATGCTTTTGAATACTTTCATCGCTAGCATGTTCTACTCCAAGACTTTTATGATTCGTTTTTCGAACGGCTTCTTCTCTTTCAATAAAAGCATGACTTACCGTCGGAATCGCTTCTTGAATAATCGAACGAATTCTTTGTCCTGGATAATCTGGATCTGTAAATACAATGACTTCTCGAATTTCACTTGCCTTTTTAATTAATGCAAGTGTTTCATCATCAATAGCTGAACCATTCGTTTTCAATCGTTTCAATTTCTGGAAAAACTTCCTTTAATCGACGAGTGTCATCTCGTCCTTCTACTACTATAATTGGATTCATTTTAATCCTCTTTCTTCAAATCGAAATAGCTTCATTGCATTTGCTGTCGATACTTTTAGCAATTTCTTCCCAAGCCATTTCTCTTTCCTTAGCAATGGTTTCAACAACATAGCGAGTATAGCCCGTTTCGTTTCTCTTTCCACGATACGGAACAGGGGCCAAATAAAGGGGCATCTGTTTCAACTAAAAACGATCTAGTGGAACGATTTTCGCACACTCACGTACTTGAGGAGCATTTTTAAATGTCACTACTCCACTAAAAGAAATATGCATTCCTAAATCTAAGAAGCGTTTCATATATTCCACATCGCCATTGTAACTATGCATAATTCCGCCGATATCTCGAATATCTTCTTCTTTTAAGATACGATAACAATCTTCTGTCGCATCACGATTATGAATGACAATCGGTAATTTTCATTTCTTTTAGTAATGGCAATTTGGCGACGGAATACTCGTTCTTGATCTTCAGGTGTAGAGTCATCCCAGTAATAATCTAATCCCATTTCCCCCATTGCCACTACTTTTGGATGGGTTAATTGTGTGATTAATGTTTTCTCAATTTCTGGTGTATAGGCATGTGCTTCTACCGGATGCCATCCTACAATCGCCACTACTTCTTCAAAAGTTTCACTTAATCGAAGAGCTTTTTCAATCGTTGGTGTATCAAATCCGACAACCGCAAAACGTGTAACAGCTAATTCTTTTGCACGTTTAATAACGTCTGCTTCTTCTCCTTCGAATTGCTGTACATTTAAATGTGTATGTGTGTCAAAAATCATTTTGAATTCTCCTACTGAGTCCTATCTAGTTGCTCCATTTAAAAATGGGTTACTTGCAATTTCATCTTGTAATGTTGTTGGTTCTCCATGCCCTGGAAAAACAACCGTATTTCCTGGTAATGGTAATAAATATTGTTCAATTCCTGCCATTAATGTCATATGACTACCATATGAGAAGTCGCTACGTCCAACGCTACCTTTTGAATAAAAACATCTCCGCCAATCACAAATCCATTATCTTTGAAGATAAAAGACTGTACTACCTGGAGAATGTCCCGGAATTAACGCTAATTCAGGCTCAAAACTTCCAATTTTTCCATTTCCCTAATTCTTCTGGATAGTATCCGTCAGCAGGCTCTACCGTAATATTTTCGTTTGAATATAATGAACGATTGAAATCTGTATTCGTTAAAAATTCTTTTTCAATTTCATTCATATACATTGGAATGTTGTATGCTTTTTCTTAATTCGTCTACTGCTCCAATATGGTCTCCATGCGCATGCGTTAACACAATCGCAATTGGTTTTTAATCCTTCTTCTTCAATTAATTCTTTAATATCCTCAGCTTGTGCACCTGGATCGAAAATTAATGTTTCTTTATTTTCATCAATTAAAAAATACACGTTCTCTTGTAGGCGTCCTACTGTTAAACTTAATAATTCCATTGAAATTCCTCTTTTCTGATTCATAGTCTACTATAGTTTAGATGCTTTTATGCTTTTTTACAAGTCATGAGGTTACGAAATGCCTTTTTTAATAAACAAACCTGCAACATTTTCCACTAATAATAAAAGGCATACCCGATTTCTCGAATATACCTTTTTAAAAACTTATATTATGCATTCATTTGTTTTGTAAAAATCAATTGCTTTGTCGGCTGCTAACATGACTGGAATCCCCACTAACATGACGACAATTTCACCGATAAAAGTTTCAAAGTAGCTTAACCAAAATGGTAATTCTAATACAAGTTTTAACTCAATAGCTACTAAGAAAATCATCACACTAAATACGATGGATAATAATAACATTTTGCCTTTTACATCTTTGGCAAATCGGAACACGAATGAACCAATCACTAAAGATAAAATAGAATGTCCTAAACCAAATACTAAATCATAAACTCCTAAACCAGAGCTAGACATAAAAATAGTATTGGCTAAAATAACACCCGCAATAATCCCGTATCCATATTTTTTTATCAAAGACAAATAAATGGTTTAACATTTCTGAAATACGGAATTGGATATTCTCAAAAGGACATAAAAGGCAAATACTGTTGTAATCACCACATATAGTGCTGCTACAATCGCATTGACAATCAACACTTTTACATTGTTTTGTTTCATTTCTTTTCCTCCTAGTTTTTTGAATCGAGGGATGGTTGCGAACCTCGAGCGTTCAAAACGCCACGAACGATTATACTATAAACTCCCTGAAAATACTAGGATTATCCTAGGCGACCCTTGAAAGAGAAGAAATTCAAACAAAACTCATCCTCCTGCTAACTAACTACGCAATAGGTCCTAATAAAATATTTGCCCATGCATCATGGAGAGATTCTTGATCAGATGGTTTGGAATAAGCCAGCTAATACATCACGATATAAGCGTGAAAGTTCTGTCGTATTATAATAAGAACTTCCTCCACTAGCACGTACAATTTCTTCCACCGCTTTTTTCGATACTTCAACAGAACGATTTTTAATAGAAGATAAACGTGGTAACCAAATAAAAGCTATATTCTTCGCTTGATTCCAATGTTTGACTTAATTCATTAATTTGTGGTTGAATGCCATCTAACATAATAGCTGCTTCGGCAATTCTCCAACGAATATTTTTATCTTGAGAATACGGCGCATCATTCGATACAGAATGACGAGTTTTCACAGTCTCAATTCCGATTTCTAACGCACGTTTTCCAATTCCATGGTAAGTAGCAGCTAATAAAAATTTCAAAAATAAGCAAAAAAATACCAAACACAACTGGATCAAAAACTTGGACCAGGAGCTACTTTTTGTTAAAATTTGCTCTTCTTCAGCATAAATACCTTTTAATTCGACAGTGTTTGATTGAGTTGCTTTCATTCCTAATGTATTCCAATCATCTTTTACTTCGAATGTTTCTACATCAGGTGTTAAATAAGCAAAGACAGACAATGGAGATTCTCCAGAAGTATCTGAACCAAATGAAACTAATTTATCGCAATATTTTCCCATCGATAGAAAAACTTTCTTTCCATAAAAACGATAGCCGCCATCTTCTTGTGGCTCTGCTTTCGAAATAGATCCAAATAAAACTCGGTCATTACTTGGTTCAGAAATACCAAATGCTAACAACTTCCCATCAGCCGCATCTCGTAAAATTTGTTCACCCTTCTTATTACCGAATCGAACCATATGCTTTGCTAAGCCAACAATAATTTGGTGCATATTAATACCAAGAGCTGTTCCTGGTGCTGCCATTGCTAGTCTCGTTTGTTCTTGGGCAATTTCTTGAAGAGATAAGCCATATCCCCCATATTCTTTTGGCACAAAAGCTTTATAATATCCCGCTTCTTTTAATGCCTCATAATCTTCCTTTGGCCACGCATTTTCCAAGTCATATCGCGCTGCTCTTTGATGAATTTGTGCTAGTAATTCCTCTGATAAAAACATAAAATCCCTCCTATAAAGTTATGATTACGCTTTAAGTATACGGCAATCCCTATACGGATACAACGAATCAAACTTGCATTTTCTATGATATTCAACTTTTCTTCATTCTGTGCTACAATATTCTCAATCTTTCTATAAGGAGGCTTTTTATGAAAAATCAATCCTTACCTGTTTGGAAAAACCGTTCGATTCGTTTTTAAACAACTTATTTTCCAACAAAATTACGTATGTACGAAATGCCGCCTTTTTACAATTTTTCGTATCATTTGTTGGCTTTCGAATTTTATCAACCTTATTTAAAAGGCATCATTTTTATCGGGACAAAGTAATTTTAATTTTAGTAATATGAAATTATTCTTCTCTTCCCCCATTATTATTTTAGCGTTTATTGCGTATTTATTCGCCGTCATTTTATTTGTTTTTATTGAATTTTTCGATTCTTACATTTATGGTTTATGGAACAATTTCTAATACACATTTTTCATGGCGAACAAGTTTGAAAAAAATGCTTTTGGTGAAGTGAGGGAATTTTTTTCAGCCCACAATTTATATATTTCTTATTGTATTTATTGACCCTATTACCATTAGGAAAAATTCGGAATGACTTCGTTTTTTTAACCGAACAATTATATATTCCAAACTTTATTACAGAAGAAATTCAAAAACAACTACCGGAGCAATCGGATTTAGCATTGTATATATTGTGCTGGCTTATTTTCATCTTCGATTCATTTACGCTATTCCACTACAAATTTTGACAAACCATTGTTTCTTAGAAAATCTAAAAACAAGTTGGACGCTCACAAAAAGAAATTATGGAGACATATTGGAATCTTCTTACTCGTTGAAATCGTCCTATCCCTTATCGGATTTTTAGTGACGTTTATTCTCACAATTACTTTTAGGATACTTATCTTCTATAATGGATAATGTCTTTATCGTAACGAGCCTGTTTGTCTTATCAAAAAACTAGTCATTTTCTTTATAGCCATTTATACGAAAATTTCTTTAGTGATTATTTTAGTAAAACTAGCAGATGATCAAGATGCAGTAGATGTAACAATCAAGCATCATATTCCTGAAATCCTTTAAAAAGTACCATTATTACAGTGGCTGCTTTTATCGGTTTAACGATTTATTATTCTAGCGAAGCCATTACAAAATATCATTGGGAAAAACTCTTCCTCAGCTGCTATCGTCGCTCACCGAGGATTTACCGAATATGGGGTGGAAAATTCTCTTGAAGCACTAGAAGCTGCTGCAAAAGAAGGCGCCGATTATGTGGAAATGGATATTTTACTGACAAAAAGATAATCAATTTATCGTCATGCATGATTATAATTTGAAGCGATTAGCCCGTCTTAATAAAAAAGTTAAAGATATGACTTATGATGAAATTGTTGGTCTTCCAATTTACCAAAATGATTATGAAAGTCACATCCCTTCTTTTGAAGAATTTGTTGCAAAAGCAAAGGAACTCAATGTTAAATTACTCGTTGAATTAAAACCTCATGGTTTTGAAGGAACAGACTACACCAACCTCTTTATTGCAAAAATGAGAGAATTAGGTGTTGAAAAAACTTATAAAGTCATGTCTATCAACTTAAACGTTATTGAAGAAATTGAACGAAAAGCTCCTGAAATGAATACCGGATATGTCATTCCTCTTCAATTTGGTGGCTTCGGAAATCCTGCAGTAGACTTTTATGTGGTGGAAGATTTCTCTTACCATGACTTAACAGCCATTGCTGCTCAGCAACAAGGTCATGAAGTTTATGTTTGGACAATTAATGAACCAGATGAAATTAATAAATATCTTCATAGTTCCGTTTCAGGTATCATTACTGACCATCCTGATATCGCCAAAGAAGAACAAAAACACTTACTCGAAGAAAGCACTCCTGTTGAGCGTGTGTTAGATGCTATTAATGTTAGTGTAAAAATAAGAAAAAGGAATGAACGTGCCATAAGGTTCGTTCATTCCTTTTTATTTTCATTTATTTTTCTTTTCTATACTTATGCTCCATTAATTGAATGAAAGATTGCCTTTTTAAAAATTTTTGAATTCTTTTTCTAATCGTTGAATATATGCTTCCATCTCAACTTCCACCTTCTATTATTTGAATTTAGTATAGCATATCGCATAAGAAAAAGACTCTTTAATAACAGATTGCAACTTGCCCAAAAGACTCAGAAGCCCTCTGACATACTCTCCATTATTAAAAAAAGTCTTTTCTTTTATTCAAAATTATTTAGTAATTTTTGTAACTCCACCCATATATGGAACTAATGCTTCAGGAATTGTTACACTTCCATCTGCTTCTTGGTAATTTTCTAAGATGGCTGCTACTGTACGACCAACTGCTAAACCAGATCCATTTAATGTGTGTAATAATTCAATTTTTCCAGTTTCAGCTTGACGGTAACGAATTTTCGCACGACGAGCTTGGAAGTCTACACAGTTTGAACATGAACTAATTTCACGGTAAGTATCTTGTGCTGGAATCCACACTTCAACGTCATATGTTTTAGAAGTTGAGAATCCCATATCTCCTGTACATAATACAATTGTACGGAATGGTAAGCCTAAACCACGTAATACATCTTCCGCATTATCTGTCATTTTTTCTAATTCATCAAATGATGTTTCAGGAGTTGCGAATTTCACCATTTCTACTTTGTTGAATTGGTGTAGACGAATTAATCCACGAGTATCTCTTCCGGCACTACCTGCTTCTGAACGGAATGAAGGGCTTAATGCTGTGAAATAAATTGGTAATTGTGCTTCTTCTAAAATTTCATTTGCATAATAGTTTGTTAATGGAACTTCTGCTGTTGGAATTAATGTTAAATTACGTTCGTCATTAATTTGGAATACATCTTCTTTAAATTTAGGGAATTGTCCTGTTCCATACATTGATTGTTCGTTTACTAAATATGGTGTAATCATTTCTGTGTAGCCATGTTTTTCCACATGTAAATCAATCATGTAATTGTAAATAGCACGTTCTAGGCGAGCTCCTAAAACCTTTATAGTATAAAAAAACGACTTCCTGATACTTTCGCTCCTCTTTCAAAGTCTAAAATATCTAATGCTTCTGCTACTTCCCAGTGTGGTTTTGGTTCGAAATCAAAGACACGTGGAGTTCCTTCACGACGAATTTCTACGTTTTCATTTTCATCTTCCCTACAGGAACATCAGCTGCTGCAATGTTTGAGTAACGTGAAGCGATGTATTCTAATTTTTCTTCTACTTCTGCTAATAAAGCATCTGTTGCTTTTTACATCTTCCCCAACTTGTTTCATTTCTGCGATTTCGCACTTGCATCTTCTTTATTACGTTTTTAATTGAGAAATTTCTTCCGTTACCGTATTACGATATTGTTTTTAATTGCTCTGTTTTTAAAATTAATTCACGACGTTTTTCGTCTAAATCACGTAATTCTTCTACTACTTGACGTTCTACTCCACGGTTTTTGTAATCCAACTACAACTTCTTCAAAGTGATCTCTCACTCGTTTCATATCTAACATATTGATTCCTCCATTTTTCTTTTTGTTTTGCCTGTTGAAAAATTTGTTTAAACCATTGTAAAATACACACAACTCATCCCCGACAGATTGTCACTGGGACGAAGTTGTGTGTTTCACTTTATCTTCGCGGTACCACCCGTATTCAATGTTTCCATTGCACTCATTTGCGATAACGGTTTTGCTCCCGGATGGTTTAATCAATGCTTTCGCCATGCATCATAGTATGTGGATTCGCTTGTCATACTTTACTAGCTTTCACCAAACGCTAGCTCTCTACAAAAAGACTTCAGTTACTATTCATACAGTTTTATATGTCTGTATTTTTACAATATTCTCTAGAGTTGTGCAACAGGTAATCCGCAAATCGAACTATTTACGCTTCTTGTGCATGTAAGAAGCCTTTTACTTTTTGAAAAATATTTCCAAAAAAGTCTTGGATTCCATGAATAATTTTTTCAACAAAGCCTCTCGCTTGTCGATAACCATCTGTTACTACATTCTGCAGAATTAATTTTCATATCCTGCAAAAGCTGGAATATGCCCTTCCGTCTGTCCATCCACATACCCTAAATCTTCTCCAGGCATTTGGAAATATAACTCCCCAATTGTTTTTCCTGCCGTAATCGGTGCTTTCAGAGCATTATTTTCATCTAATAATTCTTTAAATGGTTCAAAGCGTACTTTTACTTGGCTCATAGCCGTTCCCTTTGGAACAGCTGCTACAAAATTATCGCCATAATCAACACTAATTTTCTCATCAGAACCACCGTTGACTGGATAAGATTGGATATTTTGAACAGATTTCCTGGTATTCCTACAACTAAGCCTTCATATTTTTAAATAATTCATCTAAAAATTTTTCGTCGTTACTTTAAATCTATTTAAAGGATTTTTAGAACCCATTGTCACTACAATTACTGAAAAATTATTACGCGTTGCAGTTGTAGTAATAGAAGCACCACTTAAATCAGATGTACCTGTTTTTAAACCTGTCACTCCTTCATATCCGAATAATAACCCTGGAACTAAATAGTTAAAATTATCCATTTTTGTCATTCCATCAGTTCCTGGTCTAAATTCCTTTTGTTGCAATAGAAGAAATATTTAAAATTTCCGGAAAAATCTAGTACTAAACGTCTTGCAACAATTGTAAACTCGATCGAGCAGACATACTATTTTCTGCATCATCTCCAAAATTTAGATTTTTTTCCGTTGTACCATATTTATTTGGCAATCCTGTTGCATTCACAATCGTTGCATCTTGAATTCCCCAAGATTCAACTTTTTCTTTCATTCGCTCAACCCATTTTGCTTCACTTCCAGCTATATATTCCGCCATTGCAATCACAGCTGCATTTGCAGAATAAATTGAACTTGCTTCAAACAATTCTCGAATACTATATGTTTCATTTGGCCATAATGGTACATTTGATAAAGAATAATTTGCACTTAACTTATTGGCACGTGCACTAATCGGGATTTTTGTCTCCCATGTAATTTCTGAATTTTTAATCGCTTCTAATATTAAATATTGACTGATCAATTTACTCATCGAAGCAATGCCGCGAACCTCCTCTGATCTTTTTTTCCATCAAAAATTTTTTTCCACTTGTTTGTTCAATGGCAATGTAAGAGGCTACATCTTCTAAAGCAGCAATTTCTTCTGCAGTCTTTGGTTTTTCGGATACTTCAGCATAAACTGCTGATTGAATAGGACTGACTATACAACAAGCAAGCAACGTTGCCACTACAGCCTTCATCCATTTGTTTTCATAAGTTTATCTCCATAATTTCTTTTGCCTATCCATCGTATCGAATTTTTCACTCAAAAACAACTCTATTTATATTAAGGTTTGATTACTTTTTAATCCGCTTTACATAAATTTTTTATTTAAAAATCCTGAATGATTTTTAAGAAATTCCAATTCTTTTTCAGTCGATTTTTCTTCCTAAAAATTTCATTTCGATGTGGATAGCGTCCAAAATGTTCAATAATTTCTCGGTGCATCTGTTCATATTTTTGCACGCTTTTTCCATTCCAGGTTCGGAAAAATAATTTTTTTCAGCCTCTTCGTGAATTGCTAATGACTCTGAATGCATAAATGGCATATAAAAAAACTTCGTTCAATGACCGTTAATTCTTTTTGAATACGGTAGAGCTTCTTGTGCTAATACAAGTGCCATTCCATCATATAAAAACGCTCTTGCATCATCACGATATAAATTTCTAGAAAATCGATCTAATACAATAATTTCTGCTAATCTTCCTTGAACAGTCTTTCTCCAATGACTTAATTCTCCAACAATAGCAGCTTGATGAATCTTAAAAAAACGTCTGTATATTTCTTTGTCCAATGCAACGGATTTTATAAACCAATCCTTTGGTTCTAATTCCTTAAACCAAAATTGTAATACTTCTTGAGCTTCCATACTCTCCTCATTTCTATGCAAAGAAAGAAGAACTCCTTATCAAAGTTCTCCTTTATCTCTTATCCAATTTTTGCTTTTTCTTTGTCACTTAACACTTGATTCATTCGTCCATACTGATAACCTGCTAAGTCTAATGCCACATAACTGAATCCAATCGAGCGTAATGTACTTTCAATTTCTTGACGATGGTCTAATAATGTAGGTATTAAATCCAGAGATACTTCAATTCTTGCTAAATCTTGATGAACACGTACACGCACTTGTTCGAATCCTAATTGCATTAAATATGCTTCTGCTTCTTGTACCCAACGAACTTTTTCCGCGGTAATCTTTGTACCATATGGGAATCGGGATGCCATACTGCAAGAAGGTACTTTATTCCAATTTTCTACACCAAGTCTTTTTGCTAATTGACGAATTTCGTTCTTATACAATCCAGCTTCTTGTAATAAACTACGAACGCCTTCTTCATTACGAGCTTTTACTCCTGGACGAAAATCATTCACATCGTCCATAATTGTACCATCAGATAAAATGGTAAATCCTTCCTTTTCGACATGTTCCTTAATCGTTTGATACAACATTTTTTTACTATAATACCAAATCTTAGGGGTATTAGCTGCAATTCGTGGATCTGATAATTCTTCCATTTCTAAACCTATAACACGAGCTCCCATCTCATTAGCCAGATCAATGGCCATATCGAACTCGTAATCTGGGAATAATTCAGAATTCACTACAGCTGCTAAAACATTCTCACTACCGAGCGTGTCCAATGCTACTTTTAATAAGTAACTACTATCAATTCCACCTGAGTAAGTAACAACAATTTTCCCAATTTCCTTTAATAATGCTTTTAGTTTTAGTTCTTTTTCATCCATAATGGTTCTCCTTAATACAGGCTCTTATTAGCCTTCTCTTTCCAGTAAAATCTGCTAAGTAACTAATATCTTTTACAATAATTTTCTGATTTTTATTTTCGACAATGCTCTTCCGATTTTAAATCATGAATAATACGATTCACACTATTGCGAGTAGAAATACCACAAAATCCTGCAATATCTTCATTCGTTACTGCAAAATCAATCAGTATGCCGTCTTCCGTTTGTACCCCAAACTGTTTGACTAATTTATAAATAAACGCACATACTGCACCTTTTTCCATTCATCGTCATATATTGTAACGATTCGATATTTTTAGATAATTTTTGACGATAATATTCTCGAATATAGTCTTGCAATTTTCGATCTTCTTTAACATATTCCCAAAACTTAATCCGCTGAATTCTATAAAAACTTGCTTCATCTGATTCTACTCGTACATTAAAAGGTGCTGAAGTATAATTCGATACTTCGTCTCTTAATAATGAAACAATATCGATAGGGTAATATACGCTAAGTTAAATTCTCGACCATCTTTTAAGATAATACTTGTTTTAACAACCCCTTCTTTCAATACATATGTATAAGATTCCTCTAATCCGTGATACGCTAAATACATGTGTTTTTTCTTTTTAATCACAGGTGCATTATGCGCTTCAAGAAAGTTTACAAGATAATTTTTCTTCCATTTTTATACTCCTCAAAAAAATTCACTTGCATTTCTTAAACATTATTATCCTCTTGATAAAAATATTTTTGTTAACATATGTTAACACTCATTTGTATTCACATTCAAAAAGAAAAATTATATACTATATTGTGTTAGCTATTAACAAAGGAGATGTTAAAAATGGTAGACATTAAATTACCTTATGACAAACAAATAATTACTGCTAGCATTCCTGATAAAAATTTTGCAGGATTGTTAGAATCAGAAGCTGAGAATTTTTCAAATCCTCTTTCTGAACAAGAAACTGTTGAGAAATCAATGGATAATCCTATTGGTAGTAAATCATTAGAAGAATTGGCAAAAGGCAAAAAGACATTGTTTTAATTAGTTCAGACCACACTCGTCCAGTTCCTTCTCATATTATTACTCCAATTATTTTACGTCGTATTCGTAGTGTTGCTCCAGATACTCGTATTCGTATTTTAGTAGCAACAGGGTTCCACCGTCCTTCAACTCGTGAAGAATTAATTAATAAGTACGGTCAAGAAATTGTAGACAACGAAGAAATCGTAATGCATATTTCAACAAATGATGACGATATGGTAAAAATCGGTCAATTACCTTCAGGTGGTGACTGCATTATTAACCGTATTGCTGCAGAAGCAGACTTATTAATCGCTGAAGGATTCATTGAATCTCACTTCTTTGCAGGATTCTCAGGTGGACGTAAATCTGTATTACCAGGTATTGCTTCTTATAAAACAATTATGGCAAACCACTCTGGTGAATTTATCGACTCTGATAAATCAAGAACAGGTAACTTAAAACACAACTTAATCCATGAAGATATGGTTTATGCAGCTCGTACTGCTAAATTAGCTTTTATCGTCAACGTAGTATTAGATGGAGAAAAACATATTATTGGTTCATTCGCTGGTGATATGGAAGAAGCTCACCATGTTGGATGTGAATTCGTTCGTGGATTAGCTCATGTTAAGAAAATTCCTTGCGATATCGCTGTTTCAACAAATGGTGGATTCCCACTTGACCAAAATATTTACCAAGCTGTTAAAGGAATGACTGCTGCTGAAGCTACGAATAAAGAAGGTGGCGTTATTATTATGGTTGCTGGATGCCGTGACGGACATGGGGGTTCAGGATTCTATCATAACTTAGCTGATTATAAAGAACCAAAAGACTTTTTAGAAAAAGCGATTAACACACCACGTCTAGAAACAATCCCAGATCAATGGACTGCTCAAATTTTAGCACGTATTTTAGTACATCACCGTGTCATTTTTGTATCTGATTTAGTCGATCCTACATTAATTACAGATATGCACATGGAAATTGCTAAAACATTTGACGAAGCATTAGCACGCGCCTTTGAAATTGAAGGCCCAGATGCTAAAGTTACCGTTATTCGTGATGGTTTATCTGTTATCGTTGAAGACTAGGAAATTATTATGGATAAAAAAGATATTCTTATTCGCTTTCAAGAGGGACAGCTTTCACTAGAGGAAGCTGCCTCCCTATTAGAAGGCATCGACGATATTGGCTTTGCTTCTCTTGACCTTTCTCGTAATAAAAGAAATGGATTTCCAGAAATTATTTATGGAGAAGGAAAAACAAAAGAGCAAATCGAAAAATTATTGCATCATTAGAAAAAGAAAATCTTCCTGTACTAGCAACTAGAGTAAATAGCGAAAAAGGACAATACTTATTAGAAAAAATTCCTCACGGATTTTATTACGAAACCGCGAGAGCTTTTGTTGTTAATCCTTCACCAATTCATAGTGAACATTACATTGCTGTAGTAACGGCAGGAACAAGTGATATGCCTGTAGCAGAAGAAGCTGCAATTACTGCTGAAACATTTGGAAATCCTGTGAAACGTATTTATGATGTTGGAGTTGCTGGTATCCATCGACTATTCAATCGTTTGGATGATATCCGTGGTGCTAGTGTCATTATTGTCATTGCTGGAATGGAAGGTGCTCTTGTGAGTGTAGTCGCAGGATTAGTAGATGTCCCTGTCATTGCAGTGCCTACAAGTGTAGGATATGGAAGTAACTTACAAGGTCTAACGACTCTGATGAGTATGTTAACTTCTTGTGCTTCTGGTGTGACAGTTGTCAATATTGATAATGGATTTGGCGCTGCTTATTCTGCTAGTATGATTAATCAGATTCGAGGTGTTTCATCATGACACATTTATATTTAGAACCTTTATCTGGTATTAGTGGAGATATGCTGAATGGTCTTCTTATTGATTTAGGAGCCAGTTCAGACTATTTACAACAAGAACTTAAAAAATTAGCTGTAGATGGCTATCATTTACATATTCATAAAATTGCTAAAAGCAGTATTTATGGAATTGATTTCGATGTTCATTTAGAACATGGAGAAAAAGACCATGGAGTCCACGGAGATTTCACTCATGAACATGAGCATCATCACGAACACGATCATCATCATGAACATGATCACCATCATGAACACGATCATCACCATGAACACGATCACCATCATGAACACGATCACCATCATGAACACGATCATCATCATGAACACGATCACCATCATGAATACGATCACCATCATGAACACGATCATCACCATGAACATGGTCACCATCATCACGATGACGTTCGTGGATTACAAGATATTATTAAAATTTTTGAGAATAGTACCGTTTCTAACTTTGTAAAAGAAAAAAGTATTGAAGTGTTCCAAGATATTGCTCGTGCAGAATCTGCCGTTCATCAAGTTCCAATTGAACACATTCATTTCCACGAAGTTGGAGCAATTGATTCAATTGTGGATATCGCTCAGTTTCTTCATCTTATTTGAAAACTTAGGAATTACAAAAGTATATAGCGCACCTTTAGTCGAAGGTAGTGGTACTATCAAAGTCGCTCATGGCGTAATGCCGGTTCCTGTTCCTGCAGTCATGCAATTAAGAAAAGGAACTTCTATCTTAATTCATCAAGACTTTGATATTAAAACTGAACTCATTACACCAACAGGTATCGCCTTGCTAAAAGCGATCCATCCGGACTTCACCATTCCAGAAAACTTAGAAATTACTTCTGTAGGATATGGATTTGGAAAAAGAGATACTGGAAAATTCAATGCTCTACGTGGAAGTCTATGTCAGCCAACTACTCACTCGTTCAAAGAAGTACATCAATTAGACGATGATATTTATCAAATCGACACTACAATTGATGATCAAACACCTGAACAAATGGGGTACTTAATGGATTTCCTATATGAAAAAGGAGCACTAGACGTTACTTATTTCAGTGTTTTAGCGAAAAAAAATCGCCCAGCGATTCATGTAACTCTTCTAATTTCTCTCACACAATTAGAGGAATTTACTAATATTTTTATTTGAGCAAACAAGCACAATTGGTTTTCGTTATCAAAAAAATTTCAAGAAAAGTCATGCAACGAACTTTTCAAGAAGTAGAAACGAGTTTAGGAACCATTCGTGTCAAACAAAACACATATCAAAACATCTCTAAAGCAACTCTCGAATATGAGGATTGTGCTAGACTAGCCAAACAGCATCAATTGCCCATTGGAAAAAGTCTATCAACTATTAGAAAAGAAATATTATTATAATTTAGAAATAAAAAGGAGTCTTATATTTTATATGTTTACACAAGAATTTATTCACTTATTATCATCAGAATTTATGGGGACTGCCCTTATGATTATCTTTGGGGTCGGCGTACACTGTGATGATGTCTTAAAGAAAACAAAATATGCTGGAACAGGACACTTATTTGCTATCACAACATGGGCATTCGGTATTACTGTTACATTATTCATCTTTGGTGGAGTTAGCTTAAACCCTGCTATGGCTTTAGCAAAAGTTGTTTTAGGATTATTACCTGCTGAACAATGGTTATTCGTATCCATTGCTGAATTTTTAGGTGCATTTGCTGGTGCTGTTATCGTATGGTTCATGTATGCAGACCACTTTACAGCTTCTGAAGGTCAAGTAGATGGAATTGCAATTCGTAACATCTTCTCTACAAACCCTAACTGCCGTAACTTACCTCGTAACTACTTCGTCGAAGCATTTGCAACATTTATTTTCTTAACAGCTATCTTAGCTACTGAACATGTGAATAAAGATCAACTCCAAATCGTTGTTGGTTTAATCGTTTGGGCTGTTGGTATGGGTCTAGGAGGTACTACAGGATTCGCGATGAACCAAGCTCGTGACTTAGGTCCTCGTTTAGCTTACCAAGTATTACCAATCAAAAATAAAGTAAATAATGACTGGCAATATGGATTATTAGTGCCAGGTACTGCTCCATTTATCGGTGCTGTAGCTGCTGCATTATTTGTTCGTTATTACTTAGGATATTTCATGTAAAACAAAAAAGCTGCTAACGCAGCTTTTTTTGTTTGCTCTTATTTTGACATCGCTAATACATCCTCTAAGTCTTGTTGGATGATTTGGTTTGGATCAATTGATGGATTATTACCGAATCGAGTAGCTAGACGTAATCTTAATTTCTCATTAAAGTTACGAATCCAACGACCATTACTACGGTCATTCGTACGAGCATATGCTGTTGCAACAGCCTCGACGATAAGCCTCTTCGTCTACTACTAAGGAATCACTACCTAATTCATATAATCCAATTTGAGCAATTTCTTCAGATGTATAATCTTCAAAATCAAATGTATTTGGAACACGACTTGCTAATCCTGAATTTGTTTCTAAGAAGGTACTCATTTCTTTATGGTATCCTGCAAAAATGACAACCATATCATGACGATGATCTTCCATAAACTTCAAGATTTCATCAATGGCCTCTTGTCCAAAATTATCGTTAGGCCCATGTTTTAAAGAATAGGCTTCATCAATAAATAGTACACCACCTAATGCAGCATGTAATTGTTCTCTTGTTTTAATGGCGGTTTGCCCTTGGTATCCACCAATTAAGTCCCCACGGGAAACTTCTACCATTTTATTCGTTGCAATCATACCTTTTTGATACAATAATTCACCAATAATTCTAGCAACAGTTGTTTTACCCGTTCCTGGATTTCCTAAGAATAACGAATGTAAGGTAATATTTTTTGTCTCAATTCCTTGTTCTTGTCTTACCTTCGATAATTCTACTTGGCTAATAAAGGCGCTGACTTGTTCTTTTACTTTTTCTAAACCAATTAATTGATTTAATTGCTTCCATGCGTCGGCTTTATGTTCGGATTCTTCATAGCTTCCTTGTGCCAATGCTTTTTCAATATCTTGGTTTTTAATTAAAGTCATATCTTCGCCATCTTGTGACATCACACGGAAAATAAATTCTTGCATAATTTGCTCATTTTGATTACGAATCCATCGAGCATTACTCTTATCTAATGAACGTTTATAAGCTTTTTTAATGTTACGAGCATAAAATTCTGGATCTTCAACTTTTCGAGCTTTTCCTTCAAAAATTTTAAGTCCCATTTGAACAATTTCATCAGGTGAATAATCTTCAAACACTAACTGATGTGGCACACGAGAATTAAAGCCTGGATTAACATCGAAAAATTGTTCCATTTCTTTTGTATATCCTGCAAAAATCACCATAATATCATCACGATGGTTTTCCATGTATGTTAATAATTCATTAATTGCTTCTTCCCCTGTGCTATTTGAACTCTTTTTTTATTCAAAGCATACGCTTCATCAATAAATAACACGCCGCCTTTAGCTTCTTCTAATTTCTTACGAGTCTGTTCTGCTGTTTGATTCACATATCCAGATAATAAATCAGCCGCTGATACTTCTACAAATTTGAATTCTTCCCCTTTAAGGCTCCATATTGAAATAGGATTTGTCCCATTACACGTGCTACAGTTGTCTTACCCGTTCCTGGATTTCCTAAGAAAGCTGCGTGCATCGTCATTTTTTCTGGTGGTAATCCTTGTTCGATTTGTAATTGATTATATTTTGCTTGTTGGATTAATTTATCTACTTTTTCTTTGACAGTTTTGAGACCAATTAGTCCTTGCAACTCTGCATAGTAATCAGTATTCGTTTGAGAAGCTTTTTGTGCATTTGCTGTTCGAATAATTTCCCCGTTTTCACTTCTTTCTGGGGCGACTTTATGTTTCTGAGTAATTCTGCATTGACTTGTTTCATCTATTTCATAGTTCAGTTTTTGAGGCATCTCCATTTAAATGAATAAAGTCATTCGCAACGAAGCACGAACCTTCTTTCATCACGGATTATGGTAGAAGTTTCTTTTTCCACTTCTACACTATCTCCAACAAATAAAGCATTTGTTGTTAAACTAATAGGAATATGTTGACTTTCATTATTTAAAAATCGTAATCTCCCTGTGAATATAAAGTGGAGTCTCCATCAATCGCAAGATTATGCTTTTATAGCCCCATTCACCATGCGAATATGACTATTTTTCAACTTCATAAAAGTCGACGTTTAAGTTTTTGAAAAACTCCTGTACAAGATTTTTGTAAGTAAATTGTATAATAATCCTTTCCAACACCGTGTATTAGACTATCTTCAATCAATAGTTCACTTTTGCTTGCATTTTAAAAACAGCTTGACTTCCACCCTCAAACGTTCCAGAAACTTGACTTGAAAGAATCGATAGTTTTGAATCATCAACCCATAAAGAGGTTGGTCGGCTACACTCCATTTTTGAACGCGCAAATGTTAATTCAGAATTTTCACGAATTAATAATCGATTTTTGAATCGTAGAATTTTGAATAGAAACAGATGAATGAATAAATTTCATCCCTAATTGGTGTTTGTCCGGTAATTTGGTCGTAAAACTTTAAAAACTAACTTTACTTTTTCTTCTGAAAAATACTAAGAAACGATCATTTTCTGGAAAATCTGTTTGCAATACACAGTTTTCAAAAAGTAACTTCCGATTCTCCTGTAATATGAAACATATTGGCATTTTTAATACTGACATCCACAAGTTTTGAAAAGTCACTTTAGCCTTATTAGAAATTTTAATTTTTCCCGTAATCGTATTTAAAAAAACCTATTCCCTTCTACATGACCAACAATTGTAATATTTTTGTTATTTCAGTAACAGGTTCTTTTGTAAAAATTCATTGTCAAATGAGGAGTAAATTCTATAATATCTCCATCCTCAGCTGCTTCATAAGCCGCATCAAAATTCCAAGTGTCTTCAGTTGCTCAACAAGAAATCTTGGCATATTCTCACTCCTTTTATCTTTTTCTTTCATTAAAAATTTCTACTTAACAATAGTATTATTATACCAACGTTCATTCAAAAACTCTATTAAAAAAAGGCTTCATTCACACAAACAAACTTGGAACAAAACCTTTAAAAACGTTGATATATCAATAATTTAAAAGGAGAAGAGGAGATTTGAACTCCCGCGCCGCTTTCACGACCTATCGCATTTCGAGTGCGACCCTTCAGCCTCTTGGGTACTTCTCCATTATTAACAATAGTATATTCCTTTTCCTCCAACTCCTCAAGATTTTTCCAAAAATTATATGAAATTCACAACTTATCCACAAAGTTATCCACATGTACACATGTTCGCTACTAAATTTTGTTTTTAAATTGCCTTCTATCCCCCATATATTGGTCAATACCCTTTTTTTGTAATTTTTCTGTTATATCATGTTCGATTACTTTATCCACAGTTTTATTCCACTATCCAAAGTTATACAAAACATCTATAATCGTTGATATAACAATGTTTTATCAACATTAACCATACAATTATTCACAACTTACCATTCACCTGTGGATAACTTATTTTTCAAAAATCCTTTAATATCAATGATTTTAAAAATATTTTTTTCTTTCCTACACAACTAAAATCTATCCACATAGTTATCAACATTTTTGTGGATAACTATGTGGACAGCATCATCTTATTCTATTATTTATAAACTTGGACTATCTGAACTTGTTAATTGAATCGTTGTTGTTTGTTTTTGTCCGTTTCTATAATAAGTAACTTCCATACTAGAACCAACTGTTTTACTATAGAGTGCTTTTCTTAATGTTTGTACACCTGAAATTGGTTTACCATCAATTTCTGTAATGACATCATATTGTTTTAATCCGCCTTTACTTGCGCTACTATCATCTTGAACATCTGCTACAACGACACCTTCTTTCACATCGTTGGATAATGCTAATTGTTGACGTCCTGAGAAGAAACAGATGTTAAATCTACCATTGAAATTCCTAAGACTGGACGAATCACTTTTCCTGATTTTTCTAATTGATTAATAATTGAAACGACTTCATTACTTGGAATTGCAAATCCAATTCCTTCTACACTAGACTTACTAATCTTCATAGAATTAATTCCAATGACTTGTCCTGCTGCATTAACTAATGCTCCACCAGAATTTCCTGGGTTAATCGCAGCATCTGTTTGAATAGCCGTTACAACCCAGTCTTGTTTACCATCTCCATCTACATCTGTTGGAACAGAACGATCTTTTGCAGATACAATTCCTTGAGTGACACTTGTAGCAAATTCAGTTCCTAGAGGTGAACCAATAGCAATAGCTGTTTGACCCGCTTTCACTTCATCAGAATTTGCAAATTCAGCTACTGTAGTTACTTTATCTGCTTTAATTTTTAATACTGCTAAATCAGTCCATTTATCTGCACCAATTAATTCTGCTTTTTCACGAGTTCCATCTGCCATTAATACTTCTAATTCTTGAGAACCAGAAATGACATGATTATTTGTTACGATATAAGCATAGCCATTTTCAACTTTATAAATAACTCCACTACCTTCAGAAGCAGTTGTTGAGATCACTATCTTCTGTTTTTTTGATTTTGTCGACGACTTTGTCCGTAGCTTCCAAATAAGTTATTTTGATTTAAACTTTGTTTATTAATAACAGATACAACTGCATTTTTTACATTCGCAACAACATCTGAAACGTCTCCAGCACCCTTATTCGATAAAGCTGTTGGGCTTGTTTTTACAGTTGTCGTACTTGTTGTAGTTGATTTTGCTCCAGTTAATTGATTTAATGTTCCTGTTGCACTCATAGCGCCAAATCCAATAATAACGGCTAACAATCCACCCGTTACTCCTCCAACAAAACCGGAACGAAAAGCTTTTTTCTTTTTAGCACTTCTCTTTTCTACCGGAGTAGGTTCTTGTGTAATTTCTTCATTTAACGCTGTATTTTCTTGTGTAGTTTCTACTTCTTCATGGAATTCATTTGTCATGAATAGCCCTCCTTTTTCACTTTAGCAATCACTTCATTGCTTTCTTTTGATACTCTTATACTAATCTAGCTTTTTGAAAAAAGTTTGAAGATAGTGTAATTAAATCGTTATAAAGCTGTTAAAAATCCATTATTATTTGAAAAATTTTTATTAGACTCTAAACAATTCTGTCGGTTCATATGGGTCTGTATGATACACTTCAAAAGTTTCATGAATGCCACAATCGTGTTGTAATAAAATCGATTCAGCTGTTTGATACGCTAATTCTTTCAAATTATTATCTTGACTTAAATGACCTAGATAAATTCTCTTCGTCTTATCTCCTAGCATTTCGCACATTGCTAATGCTCCGTCTTCATTAGATAAATGTCCTTTATCACTTAAAATTCTTTGTTTTAAATGCCAAGCATAATTTCCCATGCGTAACATATCTACATCGTGATTACTTTCCATTAAATAAGCATCTGCATTATATAATAATCTTCTTAATTTCTCGCTAACATAGCCTGTATCGGTTAACATCACAAATTGCTTTTGATCTTTTTGAAAGGAGTAAAATTGAGGACAAGCTGCATCATGAGATACAGCAAAACTCATTACATCAATATCTCCAAAAGTTTTTTGTTACTCCAGGCTCAAATAAGTGCTTTTGCTCTTGCTTAATCACGCCAATGTTTTTCTTTTCCAAAGCTTTCCATGTTTTTTCATTTGCATAAATATCCATGCCATATTTTCTAGCTAATACTCCGATTCCTTTAATATGATCTATATGTTCATGTGTCACTAAAATCGTATCAATATCTGCAATGGAACGTCCAATTTTTTCCATTTGGGCAGTAATCGCTTTTCCTGTTAAACCACAATCGACTAAAATTTTTCTTTGCGGCGTTTCAATATACGTTGCATTGCCAGAGCTACCACTGGCTAATAAACTCACCAAAAAACTTGATTCACTCATGTTTGATTCCTTTCTATTACGGCGAAGTTGTATTCACCGTTTCTGTTGCCTCATTTGTTAATACAGTTCCTCGAATTGCATCTACTCGTCTAACAATGATTTGTCCATCTGCTTGCTTAAATTCTACATACCAAGCCGGAGAGTAAATGGACAAATCCTTTAATCCTAATGATTTATAATACGATAGACGAACTACCGAAACTGTTGAACGAGTTGGAATCCTTCCTGCTAAATATAATACTTCCATGGCCTTTTGTGAAGTAATCAATACACGATTAGATCCTAATATTTCAGGAGTTCCTGCAAAAGTTTGTTCATAACTAATCACCTGATTATTAACATTTAACGTAAAGATAATTTGACTACTTCCATCCATCACAGAATCTGGTTAGCACGTTGTGCATAAATCACTTTACGAGTAGTTGGATTATAATTGAACCATGTATATTGCTTTCCATTAATAATAGAACCGCTCTCTACATAAGTTGTTAATTCAGCAAACTGGTCCATTGTTACAGTAGCATTTGTATCTATGGTTAATTGAATGGGTGCTAACAATTGTGAGGAAATAATACCTTTTTCATAGGTAGCTATTTGACTTGGTAGAGTATTCACTAAGGAATCAATATTAGTTGGACTAATTTGAATAATAGGAAGCGATTCTACCGTCGTATTCACCCCCGTGACCGTTATTCCATCCGTTCTCATTTGTTCCATTACATTAATACTGGCATTCAATGGCGTTTTGACTTCTTTTTTCATTTGCCAAAAAATTCCAAATAAAAATAAATCTAAAAAGAGGAAACTGATAATTAATACCAATGTCGATCGTCTAAAATCCATCACTATCTCCTCCTTGTTCTTCTGTTGGTTTCGTTAACTCTTCTAAAGTTTTCCATGTATGATTTGTTTTAATATACCAATTAGGAACAAACTCAACAATTTGATTGCTTTCTTTACTTAATTGCCATGTATACCCTAAACGAATATCTTCCAAAGTATCTAATGATATGCCTTTTCCCAAAATTTGATCCATTAAATCTTTTCCTGCCATTAATTCCATCGTTTGATTTTTAGACGGAATCGGAGTTTCTGCTATTAAAGACGATAATCTCATTTTTTCAATTCCTGTGAGCGTCACAATAAATTGAGCAAATCCTTCCTTGGCATTAGACAAAATGGGATATGAACCCACATAACGCATATATTCAACAATCTTACGATTTTCATCAAAATCTGAAAAACTCATTCCCAATTTCCATCCCCCTAATTTTTTCATTTGCGCAAATGATTGTTGCAAATGAACAGTCATGGATAAAACTTCATCTTCTACTCGATTTTGATAATAAGACATCACATTGGTAGAACGGTCCATTTTTAATTGGGATAAATTATCATTATAAATAATAGATTGTCCATCACTTCTATTTCTCAACTCTGATGGATTCGCAAATAATTGCGTCATATAAAAACTCATCGGAATTTGTTCCATTAAATACGTTTTGCTTTTCTATCGAAATAGTATTCACTTCAATAAATATTTGCTTCATATTTAAAATATAAGATTCGACTAAATAAAATTTATTTTCATCATAAAACTTAGCAAATTCTGTTTTGAATATCTTGATCCATTTTGCTTGATATAATTGCTTGGTATCATCATTTAAAAAATAGACATTTTTACATCATCTGAACGATAAATTATTCGACTAAATTTTTCTTGCCGATACTCTTCAGAAATATCTAAAAATATCGTGACATAATGCCAAATGTTACAGGGAGCATCAAATAATAATTGACTAAAAGAATCCCTTAAAATTAGTTGTTCATAATTTTCCTGAGATAAAATTTCTTTTTTTGTAACATCTTTATATTTCCCTACTAAAGCATTATTAACCGCTTCAACAATTGAAGCATCACTTGTCATTTTCACCTTATTTTCATGAGAATAAATAAAAACGTGTTGGTCGAAAGACATCTTCTAGAGCATAATTTACTCTTGTTTGTGTACTCGCATCTTGGTTTGTAGAAGTAACATTTCTCATAAAGCCATTTGGTGAGAAAATTTCTACAGGGCGAAAAACAACGACTGTTGTTAAGGCTAAACTCACTAAACTTAATAAAATTAAAACCACCACTAAATATCTTGAACGAATTCTCATTCCCATTCACCATCCTCTTCAAATGGAATATACGGTAATGAAACAAAGAAAGTCGACCCTTTATTTTCAATACTATTCACCCAAATTTTTACCGCCATGTAATTGAACTACTTCTTGAGCAATCGCTAATCCTAGTCCACTTCCTCCCATCGCTTTACGAGAACGAGCTTTATCGACACGATAGAAACGATCAAATAAATGAGGAATATCTTTTCGAGAAATCCCTAACCCTTCATCTGTTACGCTAACAATAATATCTGTATGAGTTTCCATTAATCGAACAATAATTCTCCCGCCATCTGGGGAATATTTAATAGCATTGTTAATAATATTATCGAATACTTGCGTCATTTTATCTTGATCTAACTCAACCCATAAATCTCTTTGAGTAATGTCTGTTAAAATAGAATAATTTTTATTGCGATATGGCTCGGATTGTAAGACCATTTCAAACCGATTAACAATATGAACTACCAATTCATTCATATTAATAAATTCTTTTTCCAGCCCTAAACGATTTTGATCCATACGAGATAAGTTCAATAAGTCTGTAATCATTCGCATCATACGCTCCGTTTCCGTTTCAATGACTTTTAAGAATCCTGGAGCAATTTCTTTATTTTCCCATGCGCCATCGACTAAGGCTTCTGTATAACTCTTTATACTAGTTAATGGCGTACGCAATTCATGAGATACATTCGAGACGAAATTTCTACGTTCACGATCAATTTTTTGTTGTTCTGTCACATCTGTTAAAACACAAACTAATCCACTAATAAAACCTGATTCGCGCTGAATCACTGAAAACTCACATTGAATAATAGAATCTTCTCCATCGTCTTCTAAATGAATCAATTGTTCTTGCTGAGTTTCTAATAATTCTCTAAAACTTACCTTTTCCTCTAAAGGCAAAATAGATAACAAAGGAATTCCTATCACTTTTTCTGATTTTAAATTTAAAATATCTAACGCTGCCGTATTCATATAACAATACGTCCACGTCTATCGGTAGCTAATTACTCCATCACTCATATGACGTAAGACGCTATCTAAGCGTTGACGTTCTGATTCTGTACTTTCTTGAGCTTCTTTAATTTTAAACGATAAATCATTGATAGCTTGCCCTAATTGACCTATTTCATCATCGCTATAAATTTTAACTTCGCCCGTATAATTCCCTTCCGCAATTTTCTCCGTTTGCTTTTTCATTTCAGCAATTGGTTTTGTAATCCCTTGGGAAATTAAAAACGTAATAATAATCACCAAAATAATAGCGATTAAAGATGAACTCACGAAAATAACCCCAATATCTTTAACTTGAGTATAACGAGATTCAATATTCGTTGTTACAGAAATAATTCCTAAAGGATTTCCTGAATTTCCACTTGGTGTAGAAATAGGGGAAACAACCTTCCAATAACGAATATCCTGTTCGGTATAATTATAGGTATATACCGTATTTGTTAATAATACTTGTTGGGCGTCTGCTTCAGTTGTCCTTGTTCCAATCACAGATTGTTGAGATTGATTCGTCGTTCCTAAAATATAACCTTGCGTATCTATGATTCGCGCCTCTACAATACTACTCCCTGTTGGATAATCTTGTAATATTTTGGCGATTTCCGCAATTTTCACTTCATCCTTATCATCTTTTATTAAAATTGGTTGCACGCTATTTTTCAAAAATCCAACTTGTAATTGAATTTGTTCTTGGAAATTTGAAATCATCTGTGTTTCTAATTGACGAAGGAAATTTGCAACAATTAATTGCAATGAAATCATCAGCATAAAAATAAATAACACCGGAATTTTAAATTGAATGGAACGAAAAAATCGTTTCACTTTTTGCATGGTTTTTCTCCTTTATAGATAATAAATGCGCCTTTCTTCCCAGAATAGTTCTTGGTAAAGAAAAGCGCATCTTTCTAAGCTTCTTTTTCTTGTTCTGGAGTTTTAATATAGTACCCTACTCCACGTCTTGTCATAATCCATGTAGGATGACTTGGTGTGTCTTCAATTTTTTCGCGTAAGCGTCGAACCGTTACATCTACCGTACGAACATCTCCGAAGTAATCATATCCCCAAACCGTTTGTAATAAATGTTCTCTTGTAATGACTTGACCAATATGTTTTGCTAAATAGTGAAGCAATTCAAATTCACGATGTGTTAATTCAATTTCTTCTCCTCGTTTAGAAACGACATAAGCATCTTCATGAATAATTAAAGAACCTAATACAATCTCGTTGGCTATTTTTTCCTCCTCAGGTTCACTAGGCGCAATATGTTGACGACGTAAATTCGCTTTTACACGTGCAATTAATTCTCGATTGGAAAATGGTTTTGTCACATAATCATCGGCTCCTAATTCCAACCCTAAAACTTTATCAATTTCTGAATCTTTTGCAGTTACCATAATAATTGGTACATTACTTGTTTTACGAATTTCTCGGCAAACTTCTAACCCTTCAATTTTAGGTAACATTAAATCCAAAATGACTAAATCTGGATTCTCAGCAGCAAATACTACTAACCCTTCTTCCCCATCAAATGCGGTAACGACTTCAAAACCTTCTTTTGACAAACTAAATTTAACAATGTCTGAGATTGGTTTTTCATCATCTACTACTAAAATCTTTTTCATAACGAGCTCCTCTCTTGCGATTGAGCGTTTGGGAAAGATTATTTACTATCCCAAACATCTTCTAAAATGTTGGTTTGAGTTCTATCTGGGCCTACTGAGAATGTAGAAATTTTAACACCTACTAATTCAGATACTCTACGAACATAGTTTTGCGCTTCAATCGGCAATTCATCTAATGTACGACAACCTGTAATATCTTCCTTCCAACCAGGAAGTTCTTCATAGACTGGTTCACATTGTCCTAATTCTACTAGACTTGCTGGATAATGGCTAATTTCTTCACCATTTGATTTACGATATGCCACGCAAATTTTCACAGTGTCTAAACCTGTTAATACATCAATACTATTCAAGCATAGATTTGTAATTCCTGATACACGTTTAGAATGTCTCATCACAACACTATCAAACCATCCAACACGGCGTGGACGTCCTGTTGTTGTTCCGTATTCACGACCAACTTCACGAATACGGCTTCCAATTTCATCAAATAATTCTGTCGGAAATGGACCATCTCCTACACGAGAAGTATATGCTTTACAAACACCGACTACTTTTGTTACTTTTGAAGGACCTACACCACTACCAATTGTCACTCCACCTGCTAATGGGTTAGAAGAAGTTACAAATGGATATGTTCCTTGATCGATATCCAACATCACGCCTTGTGCGCCTTCAAATAATACTCGTTTTCCATTATCTAAAGCATCATTTAATAATACAGAAGTATCACAAACATATTGTTTAATTTGTTGACCATATTCATAATATTCTTCAAAAATTTCTTCAAAATTCATCGGGCTTGCATCATATAATTTAGTAAATTGACGATTTTTGTCTTCTAAATTGATACGTAAACGTTCTTCAAAAACTTCTCGATCTAATAAATCGGCAATCCGAATCCCCACACGAGCAGCTTTATCCATATATGCAGGTCCAATTCCTTTAATCGTTGTACCGATTTTTTTGTCCCCTTTCGCTTCTTCTTGCAAGCGATCCAATTCAATATGATATGGCAAAATTACGTGCGCACGATCTGAAATTCTTAAATTATCAGTCGTAATATTTTCTTTCATGTAAATAGGCTAACTCTGTTACTAAAGATTTTTGGATTGACCACAACCCCATTCCCAATAATACAAAGTTTTTCTGAAGAAAAAATTCCTGAAGGAATTAAATGTAATTTATACGTTTCCCCACCAAACTGAATCGTATGACCTGCATTATCGCCCCCTTGATAACGAGCAATATATTCTGCTTTTTCGCTTAGGAAATCGGTAATTTTACCTTTTCCTTCATCTCCCCATTGTGTACCTACTACTACTACTGACGACATATCCGCACCTCTTTAAATTATTTTTTTCTACATTGGTGGCATAGAAGCTTCTAAGTTCTTCGATGCTATCGATGTAAATTTATTATATTCTTTAATAAACATTAATTCTACGGTTCCTCGTGGACCGCTACGGTTTTTCTATAATGACTTCAATAATATTATTGGATTCTTGATTTGGAACATTTCCATCCTCATCTGGATCTTTTCGATAATAATCTTCTCGGTATAAAAATGCTACAATATCCGCATCCTGCTCAATCGAGCCCGATTCACGAATATCCGACATTACCGGTCGTTTATCTTGCCTTTGCTCAACTCCACGAGATAATTGTGATAACGCAATAACTGGAACGCTTAGTTCTTTTGCAAGTTTCTTTAAATTTCTTGAAATTTCAGAAATTTCTTGTTGCCTATTTTCCCGACCATTTCCTTCGATTAATTGCAAATAATCGATCACAATTAATCCTAAATTATTGCGTTCTTGTTTTAATCGTCTACATTTTGCACGAATTTCTGACACTCGAATCCCAGGAGTATCATCAATATAAATCGGAGCAGTCGATAATGTTCCTGAAGCTACAAAATAACTGCGAAGTTCTTCTTCCGTCAAACGACCATTTCGCATATTGCTTGCATCAATACTGCCTTCTGAACATAACATCCGGTTTACAAGAGATTCTGCACCCATTTCTAAACTGAAAATCGCGACCGTTTCATTTGTTTTTGTCGCAACATTTTTTGCAATATTTAAAACAAACGCTGTTTTCCCAACTGATGGACGGGCTGCTAAAATAATTAATTCATCCTCATGAAGTCCGGAAGTCATTCGATCTAAATCAATATATCCTGTTGGAATTCCTGTAATTTCTCCAGTATTTTTCATACGCTCTTCAAGAGATAAATACGCTTCGTTCAAGACTTTTGTAATATCTACAAACCCTGCTCGATTTCTTTTTTCAGAAACTTCTAAAATACTTCGTTCAGCTCTATCCAATACTGCTGCTACTTCATCTGTTTCACCATATGCATCTGTTGCAATATCTGTAGAAGTTCGAATTAATTTTTCGTAAAGTTGATTTTTCACTCACAATTTTAGAATAATATTCCACATTCGAAGCAGTTGGTACTTTTTCTGCTAATTCTAGTAAATAAAATTGTCCGCCTGCATTTTCTAATTGTTTATTTTGATTTAAACGTTCTGCAACTGAAACAATATCAATGGGCGAAGAATCATTATTCAATTCCACCATTGCTTTAAAAATCACTTGGTGGTTTATTCGATAAAAATCTTCTGGCACTAAAAATTCCATCACCGATACAATCGAATCAGGATCTAATAAAATCGCACCTAATACTGATTGTTCTGCATCTAAATTTTGCGGTGGAATTCTTCCTTCAAATTGTTCATCCACTTGTCCATTGACACCTTCTTTCATTCCATACATACGGTGTCATTTTACCATAAAATCTACAAAAGAAACAGACAGAACCTTTCATAGAACAGAAAAAATCCAAGACGGTTTCTCCGTCTTGGATTTTCTAAGTAGTGCTTCTTCTATTAGTCTTGATGTTTCATTGTTGGGAATAGTAATACGTTACGGATTGATTGACTATTTGTTAGTAACATTACTAGACGGTCAATACCAATACCTACCCCACCAGTTGGAGATAATCCATATTCTAAAGCTTGTACGAAATCTTCATCTAATGGATGAGCTTCATCGTTACCTATTTCTTTTTCTTCTACTTGTTTCATGAAACGTTCACGTTGATCAATTGGATCAGTTAACTCTGTAAATCCATTTGCATATTCTTTTTGTACAAATGAAACATTCGAAACGATCTGTGAAGCGTGGGTCTTCATCATTTTTACGAGCAAGTGGAGACACTGCTACTGGATGTCCATAAATGAATGTTGGTTGAATTAATGTTTCTTCTACAAATGTTTCGAAGAACTCATTTACGACGTGACCATAAGTCATTGAGTCTTCAACTTTCACACCTTTTTCTTTAGCAATCGCACGAGCTTCTTCATCTGTCATTTCTACCCAGAAGTCTACTCCTGTTACTTCTTTAATGGCATCTACCATATGAACTCTCTTCCAAGGAGCTTTTAATTCAACTTCATATTCTCCATAAGGAACTTTTGTTTTACCTAAAACTTCTTGCGCAACACTTGATACGATTCCTTCTGTTAAGTCCATAACATCTTGATAGTCAGTGTAAGCAGTATAGATTTCGATAGATGTAAACTCAGGGTTGTGAGTTGTATCAATTCCTTCATTACGGAATACACGACCGATTTCATAAACACGTTCCATTCCACCTACTACTAAACGTTTTAAGTGTAATTCTGGAGCGATACGCATGTATAATTCCATATCTAAAGCATTGTGGTGAGTAATAAATGGACGAGCATTCGCACCCCCAGCTAATGTGTGTAATACTGGTGTTTCCACTTCTAAATAATCACGAGAATCTAAGTAATGACGGATTTCACGGATAATTTTACTACGTGTTACGAAACGATCCATACTATCACGATTACTAATTAAATCTAAGTAACGTTGACGATATTGTTGCTCTACATTTGTTAATCCATGATATTTATCTGGTAGTGGACGTAAAGCTTTTGTTAAATGAACAAATTGAGTAGCTTTAACAGATAATTCACCAGTGTTTGTCACCATAACTGTCCCTACAACACCAACGATATCTCCTAAGTCAGCTTTATCAAATAATTCATAAGCTTCGTCTCCGACAACATCTTTACGAACATAAATTTGAATTTGACCTTTACCATCTTGAATATGAGCAAAACCTGCTTTTCCTTTTCCACGTTTTGTCATAATACGACCTGCGATTTGAACAGTCACTTCTTCTTGTTCAGCTAAAGCTTTCTTTTGTTGCACCTTCAAATTGTTGATGAATTTCTTCAGTGGATTGTTTTTGTTTAAATCCTGTTGAAAAAGGCTCTACTCCTTTTTCACGTAATTGATGCATTTTTCACAGCGAACTTGTAATGATCGTTCAGTGTTTCTTGTACTTCTACTTCGTTAGACACTGTATTTCCTCCTTTTTGTGACATGAGTCACTGTATTTCTAGTCTATTGTACCAATTATTGACTGATAAATAAAGCGTTTATGATTATGTTTATTTCTCTTTATTAAGCCTTCCTGACATTCTGGTCTTTTTTTCTTTTATCATCGTCAATATTTTTTTAAACATACATATAAAAAGACGATAGATTTTTCCTTTCTATCGCCTATTGCGTCTCTATTTCACGTGATAAACTGAATTTTATACTCCATTCTCATGAGCCAATTTGTGTTCATGACTATTGATAAAATCTTCATGTTCATGATGATGAAACTCTTCATTTCCAAAATGATAATGCTCATGAGTATGAGTAATCAAATGAGTATGTGTGACTCCATTATGTGTATGAACAATCGTATGCATATGCCCATGAAGATGATTTTTTATCATAGTATCATACACGACAAACACCGTTCCAATGAACATCAAAGCTAATCCCACAAAATATTCTACAGCTAGTTTTTCTCCATTTACTGCAAACGCTAAAAACGATCCTACAAAAGGTGCTACTGCATAATAGGCACTCGTCTTAGCTGCACCTAAATTTCTTTGTGCTCGTATATAAAGAAAAATACTTAATCCATATGAAACATAACCAAGCAACATAATCATAACAATATATTTCATTTCTGGAATCTTTTCACCAAGTAAGACAGCAATAACAAATGCGCCTCCCCCGGAAAAAATTCCTTTTAACAAAACAATCTGATATGTACTTTTCTCTGATATCTTTCTTGTACAGTTATTTTCAAGCCCCCAGCAACAAGTTGCTAAGATAACGAAAAGAGAGCCTATAGAAAACTGAAAACTACCGATTCCCTCAAATGACAAAACAATACTTGATAATGTAATAAACCCTATTGCAATCCACAGTTTTCCTGATACTTTTTCCTTAAAAATAAGTAACGCTATTAATGTAGTCACTACAATTTCAAAATTACCGAGGAGTGAGGCATTAGATGCTGTCCCCATTTTTATTCCTATCATTAAAAATATAGGTGCAACTATATCTAATAGAATCATTCCAACTGTATAAGGTAAATCCTGTTTTGTAAGTCTCTCTGATTTATCTTCTTTTTTGATGTGAAATAAATACATCATTCCAACCCCAACACCCGCTCCAAGATACAGAAAAGCTGCTAAAAAAAGTTGGTGGAACATTTTTCCAATAGAATTTTTGAAAACGGTGTATTAATGGCATAAAATACAGCTGCTAACAACGCTAATATAATCGCACTTGTCTTTGTTTTCCCCTTCAAAATATCTCATCCCCAATACTAGAAAAATATAAGAAGCTATTCTTAATCAGAACAGCCTCTATTTTTTGTGGTAATAGTAAATTCGATAAAGTCTTAGTCTACTTCTTTTCCACGTTCTAACTGTCTTTCAACACGTTCTAAATGTTCTTGGACAAATTGGTCTAAAAATTTTCATTCACTTGAGAGACCGTTGTAGATTCATTAATCGCAACTTTTGTTTTTCGTTGCACGAGGAATTCCTTTTAAGTAATAAGCAGCTAATTTACGGAATTCTTTTTGTCGCTACTGACTCACCTTTTTAAGTTAGCTAAACGATCTAAATGTGTTTTAGCAATTTCAATTTTTTTCAGGAACTGTATTTTCTGGTAATAATTCTCCCGTTTCTAAATAATGAACGGTTTGTTTAATCATCCATGGATTTGCTAGAGCAGCTCGACCAATCATGACTCCATCAACACCCGCTATTTCAATCATTTTCTTAGCATCTTGAGGAGAACGCACATCTCCATTTCCAATTAATGGAATGCGTGTTAAGTTTTTCTTCACTTCCCCAAGAATTTCCCAGTTTGCTTTTCCATCATACATTTGTACACGAGTTCTACCATGCATCGCAACAGCACTTGCACCTGCTCGTTCTGCTGCAAGGGCATTTTTCAACGGCATATAAATGTTCATCATCCCAACCGGTACGCATTTTTACTGTTACAGGTTTATCCACTGCATCCACTACTGCAGCAACCATTTCATAAACTTTATTTGGATCTAATAACCATTTTGCACCAGCTTCAGCTTTAATCACCTTATTAACAGGACATCCCATATTAATATCGATAATTGCTGCCTCTGTATTTTCAGCTACATATTTGGCAGCTTCTACTAATGTATCTTTATTTCCACCCATAATTTGGACGCTCAATGGATATTCATTTGGTTCAATATGCAACATGCTTAATGTTTTTTCATTTCTAAATTGAATCCCTTTATCACTAATCATTTCGCAAACAACTAAGCCTGCTCCAAATTCTTTTACCGTTACACGAAAAGCTGAATTACTAATTCCAGCCATAGGTGCAACGACTACTGGATTGTCAATTTGAATATTGCCAATCTTAAAACTCATCTCATTTCCTCACTTTCAATCATTCTGCTTTTGCTATTGTACCATAGATAGCTATCATTCGTGTATTATCATGTTTTTTTAACTTTTAAAAATATTTAGTGAGATTTTTCAAATAGACTAGCTTTACAGAAAAAAGAAATGGTACACTGTTTATAATTATTTTTTAATCTTTTTTTAAGAAATGACTAAGGAGGATATTTATGACACGAAAGAAATTAATTGATATTATTATTTGCGGTTTTGCATTATTCGCCATCTTCTTTGGCGCTGGTAATTTAATTTTCCCCCCTTATTTAGGAGTTATCTCAGGAAATAACTGGGGAATTGCCAATGTTGCCTTTTTATTATCAGATCAGCTATTACCTATCCTTGGAGTTATTGTTACAGCCTTATTAGGTGGTCAAGCTACTGATTTAGGAAAAAGAGTCAGCAAACATTTTTCCATGATTATTGGAGCGATTTCGATTTTACTCATTGGACCATTATTTGCCGTTCCTAGAACTGGAGCGACTACGCATGAAATTTTTGTGCAATCTTTTGTACCAACTGCTCCACAATGGATTACATCTCTTATCTTTTTCGGATTAACGTTATATATCGCAATTCAATCTCACACTGTAATTGATGCGATTGGAAAATATTTAACACCGATTTTATTATTCATTTTATTCCTTGTATTTATTGCAGCTGTAGTTCAGCCAAATGCAGGCTTCCAAGCAACTACTGCAACAGGACTATTTGCTCAAAGTTTTAAAGAAGGCTATCAAACAATGGATGCCTTGGGAGCAGCTCTAATGGCAGGGGTTGTGATTTCAGATTTAACGAGACGTGGTTATACAGAGAAAAAAGAACAACATCAAATGATGTTTGGAGTTGGAATTGTTTCTTTCATTTTATTAGCAGCAGTATATAGCAGCTTAACCTATGCTGGAGCAACTGTTAGTACAGTTTATGACGCAAACGTTCAACGTCCTGCTTTTATTAATTGGATTAATTGAACAATTACTAGGCTCATTTGGTAAAGTAGCAATGGGAATTGCTGTGTCCTTTTGCTTGCTTAACAACTTCTGTTGGATTGACAACTACATGTGGTCATTATTTTTCAACATTAACGAATGGAAAATTAGACTATAAGAAAATTGTTATCGCAACAGCTTCCGTTTCATTCCTTTTATCGTTATTAGGTGTGGATGCTTTGTTACAATTAGCAGTTCCTGTTTTAAGCGCTATTTACCCAATGGTCATCGCCTTAATCTTCTTATCGATTTTTGACCGCTATATTGTTTATAACTGGACTTATACAGGTGCAGTTGTTGGAGCATTCTTTATTGGAGGAATTCAAGCGATTCATCTATTTTCTCAAATGCAAGGTGGTAACTTCCTAGCTGAATTAGCTGGTTGGACAAATACTTTACCATTACATCAATTTGGATTTGAATGGTTAGTACCTGCTATTATCGGATCAGCAGTCTTTACGGTTATTAGTAAATTTACTGGAATGGGTAGTAAGAGAGTTTAAGAGTAAAATAACAAACCCGAGAAACTTCAAAAAATGAAATTCCTCGGGTTTTGTTTTGTATACTCCTATTTCCAACTCTCTTCAATAAACGTATCACGCCCAGACATACCACGGTAACGGTAGTAATGGTCTGGATTTTTCTTATAAAAATCTTGATGGTATTCTTCAGCTGGATAAAATGTACTTGCTGGTTCGATTTTTGTAACAATCTCTTTTTTAAAGCGTCCGCTTTCTTGTAAAGCTTTTTTCGAAGCTTCTGCAATTACTTTTTGTTCTGGAGAATGATAGAAAATCACTGGTCGATATGAATCGCCTCTATCTACAAATTGTCCCATCGCATCTGTTGGGTCTGTTTGTTGCCAATAGACTTCAACTAATTGTTCATAAGAAAAGATTTCTGGGTCAAAAGTAATTTGTACAGCTTCCGTATGTCCTGTTGTCCCTGAACAAACTTCTTTATAAGTAGGATTTTCCTTATGTCCCCCTGTATAACCTGCAATGACAGATTCAATTCCTGGTTGTGTATCAAATGGTTTAATCATACACCAGAAGCATCCCCCTGCAAATGTTGCGACTTCTTTTGCCATCATTATTCCTCCTCTTTTTCTAACGAAACATCTTGTCCAAAAATTTTCATTTTAATGGCTAGTCCTGTTCGAGTTCCAGCTGTTCCACCTAGCCCGGTTTCTCTTAATTCACTTGGCATTTTTCTTCCAATCAGAACGCATTGCTTCAATTGTTTCATCTGCTGGAATAACATTTGTAATTCCTGCTAACGCCATATCAGCCGCAATTAATGCATTTCCCGCTCCAATTGCATTTCGCTTCACACATGGAATTTCTACTAAGCCTGCAACTGGATCACACACTAATCCTAGTAAATTTCCTAAAGCAATAGAAAATGCTTCAGAACATTCTTGTGGTGTTCCACCAGCAGCTTCAACAGCGGCTGCTGCTGACATCGCACTTGCACTTCCGACTTCTGCCTGGCAACCACCCATTGCTCCTGAAATCATCGCATTATTGGCCACAACCATTCCAAACGCTGAAGCCGTAAATAAAAACCGAACTTGTTGTTCCTGAGACAAATTCATCGTATCAGCAATCGAAAAAGACCACTCCTGGTAAGTACCACTAGCTCCTGCCGTCGGGGTAGCACAAACAAGACCCATCGCTGCATTTACTTCATTGGTACCTAATGCATACTGCACTCCCGCTAAAATTTTATCCCCTGATAAAGTCTTCCCTTTTTCGCGATATTTTTTCATTTTTACAGCATCTCCACCGGTTAGTCCTGTTGGAGAAAATACACCTTGACCCTGTACACTTCTTTTCTACCGCATTTTTCATAGTTTGAAGATTTTTTTCCATTTTCGCTCAAATATACTCTCGACTTTGTTGGGTCATTTCCATTTCTTGTTCAATCATCACTTCAGAAATAGTTTTATGTTGGCTAGTTGCTAATGCGACTAATTCCTGTATGCTAACAAACATCACGAAATTCCTTTCTTTTTATGTAAAGACATAGATTGTTTTTCTTGTTGAATCAATTGTAATTTTTTTCTTGAAGAGTTGGGAGAAATTAATCCGCCCAATCTCATAGCTAATAAAACGAAACGATCCATCCTTTAATTCTTTTTGTTTACGAATGGCAACATTATGTTCTTCCAATAAAGAAGCTACTATCTCAGACTCCTCTACTGGAAGAATCTCTAAAATAATCGGCAGAGTCCCTGAAAGGTTTGAAATAAATCCATCCACTTCGACATACTTTACTTCCACTGTTCCTCCACCAATGGAAGTCCCAATTAAACGAACGCGTCTTGTTGCTGACATCAATGTTAAATCAGCCGTATTCGCATGAGCCACTGGACTTGGTTCATCTCTTTCGATAAATTCAATTGAAATACCTTCTTTAGTAGCAATTTCTACCGCTTGTGGAACGCGTTCATCATCTGTTTCAAATCCTAATACGCCACTAATAATCGCAAAATCAGTTCCATGTCCTTTATGAGTCTGAGCAAATGATTCATAGTAAATACATTGAACACTTGTTGGAGTTCCACCAAACAATTGTCTAGCACATCTTCCAATCGCAATCGCTCCAGCTGTATGAGAACTGGATGGCCCAATCATAATGGGACCGATAATATCGAAACAACTTTTATAATTGAACACTTTATCCACAATGATATCCCTCTCTTTCGTATCCTTTATTGTACTTTTTTTCTAGGAAGTACGTCAAGTTTTGCATCATCTTCCCCTATTCAAAATCATACGAACGTATACTCATTTTTGCAATATTTCTAAAGATTATAACATATACGTTATAGTCTTCCTTTTTAAAAAAACGAAATCGAAAACCTCAAATTTTATAAATAATTTTTTTATAGATTTCTTGACTTATCTCTGAATTAAATTTACAATATTAATAACTGGTAATGACCAGTAGACGTTACCAATTTTAGAAAGGAGGACACCTTAATGGTAGAAACTGAACAAGTGCCACTTTATTCTAAATTAAGTTTAGAACTCATCGAATATATTACGACACATGGACAGGTTCACCAAAAAATGTTATCGGAACGAGAAATCTGTAAAGCATATGGTGTAAGTCGCACCACCGTTCGAACAGCATTAAAAGAATTAGAGACCTTAGGCTATATTTATAAACGCCATGGAAAAGGTACGTTTATTTCTAGCCAATGGAAAGAACGTCAAAATTTATTAGAAGGCTATAGTTTTACGGAACAAATGAAAGAATTAGGTCGAATTCCTTCAACAAGTATCACAGCGTTTCATTACTATAAAGCTGATAGTTATATTGCCCAACAACTAGGAATTGAAACAGGAGAATATATTTATCGCTTGAAACGTGTACGGTTTGCAGATGGGATTCCAATGATGAAAGAAACGACCTTTTTACCCGCTCGATTATTCCCTGACCTTAGTGAAGAACAATTACATAATCGTTCTTTGTATGAAGTTTTCTCAGAAGATTTTCAACAAAAAATTATCTATGCCGATGAAGAATTTTCAGCGAGTATTCTTACTAAAGATGAGGCTCCAGCCTTAGAAACGCCGTTGCATGCTGCTTGTTTACGCTTAAAGAGAATTAGCGTAAATAGCGAAAATCATGTCATTGAATTTACTATTAGTGTTGCAAGAAGTGATCAATTCTTTTATAAAGTTCGTTACCATAAAAATTCACATAAATAAATCAAAATTGGAGGTTTTGAAAAATGTTTCAATTTTTCAAAAGAACAACTAGAAGCACTAACAGCGGAAATCACTACTCGTGAAATTCGCCAACAACCTGAATTATGGCAAGAAGCATTTGATTATTTTGCAGAAAACTTAGACCGTATTCAAGCATTCTTAACGTCATTACCACATCATCACTATCGTGTCATTTTTACAGGTGCAGGGACCTCTCAATATGTAGGGGATACTATTTTACCTTATTTAAAACGTCATGGTCGTGAAGACCGTTTTGAATTTCAATCTGTCGGAACTACTAATTTAGTAAGTAATCCATTAGATTATTTCAAAGCAGATATTCCAACCATTTTAGTATCTTTTGCACGTAGTGGAAATTCTCCAGAAAGTTTAGCTAGTGTTCAATTAGGTCAACAAATTGTCAAAGATTTCTACCAAATTACGATTACGTGTGCTCCTGAAGGAAAACTTGCATTAGCTGCACCAGGAGATGAGCGTAATTTACTACTAATGATGCCTACTCGTTCAAATGATGCCGGATTTGCCATGACTGGTAGCTTTACTTGTATGACATTAACCGCTCTATTAATTTTCGATGAAAGACATTCTATTGAAGAAAAAGCTGCATTTGTAACAGCTATTCGTCAAATGGGAGAAAGTGTTTTAGAACGTGAACATGTCTTACAACAATTCATCGACCTAGACTATAATCGTGTCATTTATCTTGGTTCTGGTCCATTAGCAGGTTTAGCACGTGAAGTTCAATTAAAAATTTTAGAATTAACAGCTGGTAAAATTGCAACGATTTACGATTCTTCAATGGGATTCCGTCATGGCCCTAAGTCATTTGTTGATGCTCGTTCTCTAGCATTTGTCTTTGTTTCAAATGATGCTTATACACGTCAGTACGACTTAGACATTTTAGAAGAAATGTACGCAGACAGCATTGCACCTCTAGTATGTGCAGTCGGAGTATCTGTTGAAGATAAATATGAAGGAACTAGCTTTAATTTTGCAGAAGAATTCTCATCAGTTCCAGATGCTTATCTAGCTCTTCCATATGCAATCTTCGGTCAAACTATTGGTCTATTATCTTCTGTTAAAGTTGGCAATAAACCTGACACACCTTCTCCAAGCGGAACTGTTAATCGTGTTGTAAAAGGTGTAACGATTCATCCATTAACCGTTCAATAAATATAGGAAAAAGATTTAAAAGGAGGGAAAATATGACTACTTATATTTATGCAAAAGCAATTTTATTTTTGAAAACGATGTGAAAGGTCCTGGATATTTACCGATTTTAGAATCAGGAGTATTTGGAGAATTTCAAACAGAAAAACCTACCGATGGTAACATCGTAGATTATTCTAACTATCATATTGCACCTGGTCTTGTAGACACACATATTCACGGTTATAAAGGTGCAGATGTTATGGATAATGACGTCGAAGGTCTAAAAACGATTTCTGCTGGTTTGCCTAGTTGCGGGGTTACTTCATACTTACCGACAACTTTAACAGCTTCTAGAGAATTATTAAATGATGTCTGCCAAACAATTGGTGACAATGCTACATCAATTCCTGGAGCTAAAATTAGAGGAATTTTCTTAGAGGGACCATTCTTCAGCGAAACCTATAAGGGCGCACAAAACCCTAAATACATGGGAGATCCAAAAAAAGAATTTTTAGATGAATGGCAACAAAAAGCAAATGGTTGGGTGAAGAAAATTGCGATTGCTCCTGAACGTGATGGAGCTGTTGACTTTATCAAACATGCCGTAAAAGAAGATATCTATGTAGCATTAGCCCATACAGATGCAACCTATGAAGAATGTAAAAATGCAGTTGAAGCAGGGGCAAATATTTTCGTCCATACTTACAATGGAATGCGTGGACTTCACCACCGTGAACCAGGTGTTGTGGGAGCAGCATCTAACCCTTCCAAACAAATTTGATGTATTTGACGAATTAATTTGTGATGGACATCATGTTCATCCAGTTTCTGCTAATATTGTCATGAATTGTTGCGGTCGACACCGTACAGCTTTAATTACAGACTGTATGCGTGCTGGCGGATTAGGCGAATGCGAATCTACATTAGGAGAATTTGACGTTATTGTAAAAGACGGTACAGCTCGATTGAAACATAACGGCAGCCTTGCTGGAAGTATTTTAGAACTAATCCAAGGAGTACAAAATGTTGTAAAATGGGGAATCGCAACTCCTCATGAAGCTTTATTAATGGCTAGTTTAGTCCCTGCAAAATCAGTGGGAATTGACGATGTTTGTGGACATCTAAATCCAGGATATGCAGCTGACTTTATCGTATTAGATGATGACTTACAACTACAAGCCACTTATTTAGACGGTAAAGCTTATTTTGAAAAATAAAAAAGATTGACAGAGAATAAAAGGCGTGAGAAATCCTTTAAAAAATGATTAGGAGTGTTAATTATGTCAAAACTAACTGTAACAAAAGGAAAATATGAACATCTAGTTCGTTTATCAAATAAAAATCATGTCATCGGTGCATTAGCTATCGACCAACGTGGTTCTCTTAAAAAAATGATTGCTGCTGGAAATCCAGACCAAACAGGTGATGAAGGAATTATTCATTTTCAAAGAATTAATTTCTGAAGAATTAACAAAATATTCAAGCTCAATCTTATTAGACCCAGAATACGGGTTACCTGCCGCAGAAAAAAGAAATGCTGACTGTGGATTATTAATTTCATATGAAAAAACAGGTTATGATGCTACTGAAATTGGACGCTTACCTGACTTATTACCAATCTGGTCAGCAAAACGTATTAAAGAAATCGGGGCAGATGCTGTAAAAGTATTACTATACTATGATATTGATGAAGATCCAGCCATTAACGATATTAAACATGCATGGGTAGAACGTGTTGGTAGTGAATGTACTGCCGAAGATATTCCTTTCTTCTTAGAAATCGTTTCTTATGATGCAAGTAATGAAGATGTAAAATCTGCTCACTATGCAGGCTTAAAACCTCATAAAGTAAATGATGCGATGAAAGTATTCTCTGACCCTCGTTATCAAGTAGATGTATTAAAAGTTGAAGTTCCTGTAAATATGAACTTTGTAGAAGGCTTTACAGCAGAAGGTGTCGAACCAGTTTATACTCGTCAAGAAGCTTTAGCATACTTCAAAGAACAATCAGAAATTACACACTTACCATTTATCTTCTTAAGTGCTGGTGTATCTGCATCATTATTCCAAGAAACGTTACGCTTTGCTCAAGAAGCAGGTTCTAAATTCAATGGAGTATTATGTGGACGTGCTACTTGGAAAGATTCAGTAGCAGTTTACGCAACTGAAGGCGACGAAAAAGGTCGTGAATGGTTAGCAGCAACTGGTCGTCAAAATATTGAAGATTTAAATGTTGTGTTAGATGAAACAGCGACTTCATGGTTAGAACGTGTAGAAGTAAAATAAGTTCATAAATACAAAAAAGGTTGGAGTTATTCTCCAGCCTTTTTTAATTGGTTTTTGTTCGCTTTTATTTGATAAGCAATCCTGATATCTCGAATCCATTCATATAATTCTAATACTATACATGCTACTGACCCAATACCGATTAAAATCATACAGAGTACAAAATTTGTCCATAAATAGATTGAGAATAAAAGTATGGCATGAGCTAAAATGAGTTTAACACTATCTGGCGCTTTTCTCTTAATATACCATTCACAAAATCCTTCATGGTATGAACGGCTAACATTATAATCTTCACGTAGTTCTCTATACCACTCTCTCATATTCTCACCTACTTTTAACATTTGCTGTATTTTACACAATTCGTATAATCTTGTCAATAGGCTAATCTAGTCTTCCAGCACAAAAAACCACCTAGCCGTGGCTAGGTGGTCTCAATTTAATTTCTATTTTTATGCTAAAGTATCGTCCATAGATAAGATTTCGTGGAATACACGTTGAGTTAACTCAGCTTTTTGTTCTGGAGTTAAGTATTTAGTGTTTACACAGTATCCTGAGATACGTACGATAACGTCTTCACCTGATAAGATTTTATCTTTAACGTCGTTTAAGTCCATTACGTTTAAGTTAACGTGTTGACCGCCGTTTTCGAAGTATCCATCTAAAATTGTTACTAAGTTATCTACTTGTTCATCACGAGTTTTACCTAAAGCACGAGGTGAAACTTGAGTTGTTAATGAGATACCGTCAGCTGCATAACTGAAGTCTAAGCTTGATAATGATTTCAAGTTATCTAACCAACCACCTTTAGCTTTGTTAGATGGGTTAGCACCTGGTGAGAAGAATTCAAGTTTAGATAAGTTAACAGTACCGTCTTCGTTTAAGTATACTCCTTTATGAACTGGAGAGTTACCAGTTTGTTTAGAGTAAGCAACGTTAGAAGTAATTGTTAATAATGAAACTGTAGCTTCAGCGTCTTTATATAGTTTGTGGCTACGTAGACGAGTTGTATAAGCTTCAATTAACCATTCAGCTAATTCGTTTGAACGAGGGTCATCTTCACCCCAACGTGGGTATTCACCAATTGTTTCGTAGTCGTAGATATATCCATCTTCATCACGAATTGGTTTAACTGTAGCGTATTTAATCGCTGCTAATGTATCTACAGTATTTGCGAAACCACAGATACCGAATCCCATGTTTGCACGTTGTTTAGTTGGTAAGAATGCCATTTGAACAGCTTCATAGTTATATTTATCTGTCATGTAGTGGATGATATTTAATGCATCTACATAAGTGTCTGTTAACCAGTCAAGAGATTTTTCAAAGTTAGCTTTAACTGATTCAAATTCAAGAACTTCATCACGAATTGGTTCGATATCAAATACTTTGTAGTCTTTATGAACATCGTCGTAACCACCGTTTAAACCTGTAAGAAGAGCTTTCAATACGTTTACACGAGCTCCAAAGTATTGGATGTTGTGACGTTGTTCTTCGTTTTCTGGGTCAAGTGGTGATACACAGCATGAGATACAGCTCATTTCACCATATCCATCTTTAGCCATTGTTGTTACACCTTCGTATTGGATTGAAGAGTGTTTGTGGCTCATGTGCATGCAATAGCGACGGAAGTTGTATGGTAATTGATCAGTCCATAAAACTGTTAAGTTTGGTTCTGGAGAGTTACCAATGTTGTCTAATGTGTTTAAGAAACGGTAGTCCATCTTAGTAACACGGTGACGACCATCGTTACCCATACCAGCCATAGAAGTTGTGATGAATGTTGGGTCACCAGAATATAATTGGTCATAAGCTTTTGTACGAGCAAATTTAACTGTACGTAATTTCATAACGAAATCATCAATGAATTCTTGGATTTCTGATTCTGTAAATGTTCCACGAGCTAAGTCACGTTCTGCATAAACGTCTAAAACGATTGGTACACGTCCTAGAGATGTAGCAGCACCATTGATAACACGACATACTGCCATGAATGCAATGTTTACCCATTGAACAGCTTCTTTAGTGTTCATCGCTGGTTTACGAACATCAACTCCATATAAGTCACCTAAGCGAACAACTTGTTGTAATGCTTGGTATTGTAAGCTGATTTCTTCACGTAAACGAGTTGTTTCTTCATTGATATCTTCAATTGAGTTCCAGTCATTTAATTTTTCTTGCATTAAGTAGTCTGCACCGTATAAAGCAAGACGTGCATAAACACCGATGATACGTCCACGAGAGTATGCATCTGGAAGACCAGTTACAGTGTGAGCGTGACGAGCACGACGGATGTTTGAAGTATAAGCACGGAAAATACCATCGTTAACTGTTGTTACATATTTTGTAAAGATTTCGTGAACAGCTGGGTCTGGTTCATATCCGTTTTCTTTCAAAGTAGTTTCCGCCATACGGATACCACCTTTTGGCATGAAGTTCAATTTGAACAATTCATCATTTTGGATACCGTAGATTACTTCGTTTTCTTTGTCAATATATCCCGCAGGAATATCAGCAATAGAAGTTGGACGAGTGTCCATTGGGAAACGAGTTGCTTCATAATGAGCTTTAGTTTCTTCAACTACTTTTTTAATGTGTAGTGAACGTTCAGTTGGCCCAGCAAGGAAGCTTTCATCTCCATCGTAAGGTGTGTAGTTTGCTTGAACGAAGCGAGATACGCTTGCTTTTTCTTTCCAATCTACCCCTTTAAAACCTTCCCAAGCTTTTTCAAAAAGTTCTTGAGATTGCGCTAATACTTTATTTGCCATGAAAATCCTCTTTTCTATTTATTTTTTTGTTTTTCTTTTACAAACTCATTATACATCTTTTCTCAAGAATTATCAATGGAATAATCACATAAAATCTGTATTATTTTTAAAAGAAAGTGATAATTATTACATGTATATTGTTCAAAAATATAAATAAAAAACTATTAAAAACCTATTCTTATGCTTTTGTCCTTGAAAAATCATTGGATTCTCTTAATAAAACACGTCTAACTAACTGTACTACCCTCATTGTTACACCTGTATCTGTTTTTATTCTTCTCACCTTTTACTTTTCATCCATTTTTATTTTCTAAATCATTTTAGTCACTATATTTAAAAATGAATACTAAAATAGAGGCTGGTGCAAAATCCACCACCCTATTTAAGATTCTCTTTTTCTTTAAATAACAATGAAAAAATTAATTAATAACTACAGCTGTCCCAGATGCCATTACCATTAACATCCCACCTGTTCCTACTGTTTCTGCATCAATTTTTACCCCGACAACTGCATTAGCGCCTCAAAATGAGTTGTACGTTTTTCTAATTCACGAAGTGCATCTTCTCGAGCTTTTAATAATTCTTCTTCATACCCTTGAGAACGTCCACCAAAGAAATCACGAAAACTTGCTCCTAGATCTTTTAATACATTCACCCCTGAAATGACTTCTCCCAAAAAGCAATTCCCTTATATTCTACAATTTTGTGCCCCTCAATTGTTGGTGTTGTTGTAATAATCATCTCAACCACTCCTTTGTGTTTTTTATACAATTATTATACAATCTATTAAGTGCATAATCAATAAGATAATCTTATTAGTCCCTCCCAAAATTCTAAGTATAACTATGAGCATTACAGGAATCATATCAGCTACTGGAGACATTTTTTCCTTGATGCTATTAAAAAAACGCCCCTTAATCTACATACGTCTCTAAACGATAATTCCCTGCTGTAAAGAATACTAATGCCATCACTAGTACCATTGGAATACCTGGAAGTAATTCTTGACGATCAACGATTTGAACAAACCAATAAACTGGACTAAAATGCGCTACAATATCGATAATTTCAGACTGAAATAGTTTTGGTGCCATGCCTAGTCCAGCAAGTAAAAGAGAACCTAAGAGCCCTACTTGTTGAGCTATCATTGGATTTTTGAAAATTCTAAATAAAAACAATCCTAGACTCAAACTATAAATAATCCCACTTGCCACTAATAAACAAACGTTAAACCAATTTGGAATGCCTATATTCATCACGCTATCCATAAAGAAAATGATAAATAGATTCGCAACAAACATGACTACAAAATATGCCCCTAAAAAGCTCTTTGTAATCCACGCATTAGAACGTGGCGCCAATAATGAACGTTTCAATACATAATTTTTCTTAAAGGTAATTAAGTCAAACGAAATAGAAGATGTATTAAACAAAATATAAAACATCACTAACAATAGCAATAACATAACTTACAGTTGTTGCATTTTCTTCTTCAAAATGAACGAGTTGATTTTCACTTTGCTTGAATAATTCTCCCTTTTCTAATATTTCTTCTTTTTGAAGAGCTGTATTGACTAATTGTTTTTGCAAGATTCCTTGCATATCTTGTTCTAATAAAAACTTCTTTTTGTTTTTGACGACTATACACTTCCATCTGTATTTTTGTCCATTTCCTAAAGATTGAACAAAATTTTTCGAACAACATACACACTTCGAATATATCCTTTTTCCAAATCATTTAAAAGCTTTTCTTTATCCGTATAAAAAAACATTTTCAGAATATAAACTTTCTAATTCTTTTTGAAACTCTTCATTTCCTTCTTTCAATACAATCGCTAATGAAGGAGTTGAGGAAGAAGTTGTTGTATTGTTTTTATTTGTAGTCGATAATTGAATGAATACCATAAAAAAGTGTCACTATTGTTGGAAGAATCACCATTTGACCTATCAATGCTGGACTCTTTACGATTCTTTTTAATATGAAAGCCTATCCTCTTAATAAATCCATCAGTATTCCTCCCTTCTTTGTAAACAACGAATTTGTAATTCAGCAATCAGTAAAGCCACGATGACGATTACAACATAGATGATTATAAAATCTCCCTACCGATTCTTGTTGCATCATACGAATGATTGGTTCAATCAATACTCTTCTAAATGGATTATCTCCAAACCAATGGAACATTGGACTCAGTTTATCAAGTGGAAGAGCTCCTGAAAAAAGAACAAATCCAAGTGAGATAATAGAGAAAATATTCCTAATGTTTTCTCCGTAATAAATATACTTACAAATCCTGCTATCGAAAGCATCGCAAATAATTGAATGGCTAAAATTCCTGCAATCCCAAATAGATTGCCATTAAAGGTTGATGGATTAATCACCTTCCAAATTCCTACATATAATAAGGTGAAAATATAAAATTGTATAAAATTCGAGATGAATCCATAGGTTTCTCTTTGTCGAACACTAAGTGGTAATAATTTCACTCGTTTATTTAATCCACTAAATTCAGGCTTCACAGCACTTGCCACCACTGTTGAAAAAACCATAGCCAAAATCATCGTTAATTGCGCAGTAGAAAAGTATTGCTCACTTGTCAGCATTCGACTCGTTTGATAATCATTTCTTTGATAGAGTTCTGTACTAAAAACCTCATTTGTTCGTTGAAGAATTTGCGTAGATAATACAGCTGCTGTTGCATCATCGACTTGTTTTTTATCCTTCACCAATTCCTTCAACTCTACTTGCTCAAATAATTGACCAGTAATATTTTTCAAGATAATTTCATACGTCAATTGATCACTTGTCGAAACTTTTGATTTCTTTTGGACTTGAATCGGATTTGATTGCTGTCCTTCTGATACTGTTTTGGAAAAATCTGTTGGAATAATAGCAATCAATTCTGCCTTTTCTTTATTATTTGTTACAGTAATGATTTTTTTGTTCATTCAATTGTTCAAGTGTTTTTTTGAATAATATTTCCTAACACTTCTTGATCTTGATTTTCTACATATAATAATGTATCTACTTTATTCGGTTTACGTTCAATGACACTTTTCCCTGAAAAATTAATAAACAGTCCTATTAATAAAGGACCTAACACAATCATAAAAAACAGCATATGAAACTGTTTGAACATCATCTGAAGATTTGCTTTTAAAAAATACCAAAATTTCATATTACTCTCCTTTAATCTCGTAATGCTTTCCCTGTTAATTTCAAGAAAGCTTCCTCTAATGTTGTTTCATTGACTGAAACTTTTTAATGACTAAGTGGTTTTCTTCTACTAAAGAAATAAATTTCATCATCGAGTAAATCGAACGATCCACGACTAAATTCATTTGACGATTTTCAACTGTTACTTCTTGAATACCATTTTCACTATCTAGCACCACTTGCTCGAATCCTTGTGGAATACGATCCAGTACTACTTCGATAGAATACGTTAATCCTACTAATTCCTTCACATATTCTTTTGTTCCATATGCCACTTCTTCTCCAAGATCCATAATAAATACACGGTCACATAATGCTTCCACTTCTTCCATGTAATGTGAAGTATATAAAATAGTAGTTCCTTGTTGATTTAAAGTTTCTAAAAAGTCGAAAATATGCTGTCTCGATTGTGGGTCAACACCAACCGTTGGCTCATCTAAAATTAAAAATTCTGGTTGATGTAAGAGTGCAATCCCAATATTTAATCGTCTCTTCATCCCACCTGAAAAAGTTTTTACCTTTTCTTTTTTCTTTTCTTCTAATCCAGTTACTGCTAGAATTTCTGCAATTCTCTCTTTTAACGTATGACCATATAAGCCATATAATCCACCAAAATACGTTAAATTATCAACTGCATTTAATTCTTCAATAATCGCCAATTCTTGTGGAACAACTCCTAATTTTTGTCGAATCGTCAAAGCATCTTCTTTAATCGAACGCCCATCAATCAAGACCTCTCCTTGATCTGTTTTCTTTAATCCTGTTATGATATCAATCAGTGTTGATTTACCAGCACCATTAGGCCCTAATAATCCAAAAAGCATTCACCTTTCATAATTTCAAAAAGATACTTGATTTAATACTTTTTCTCATCAAATGATTTTTGTAATAGATTGAATTTCAATATACGCCATTTTTGTTCTCCTTTATAAGTTAATAGTTATTAATGTAAGAAAAATTTATAAAAGACAAAAAGCTAAGAGTATTCCAAATAGAACGATAACAATTTTTTCTTTTTCTTTTGATACGTCATCATACCTCTCTTCCTTTTCTCTTTTATTGTACCTTTATTATACAAATTATCCCTACACTCGCCTACTGACTTTCGTCACTAACTAGAATGACTTTCGTCATTTTATCAACAAAAAAAGTGAGAGAAAACTTTTTGTTTCTTCTCACTTTTACACTTTTCTACTATATTATAGGAGGTAAAATTTTCCAAAACGATACTCTAGTACTATCTACACCGTTAATCGAAAAAGTATTTCCTAAACTTTAGTCATCTGGTTTATTCATTTTCTTTTGTGAATGAGCAGGCTTTGCGAAAATCATTCTTCCGGCTGCTGTTTGTAATGCACTCGTTACAATAACTTCAATTTCCTGATTCATGTAATACTGACCATCTTCAACAACAATCATCGTTCCATCATCCATATAAGCAACCCCTTGTTGTCGTTCAGTTCCAGCTTTAATCACCTGAATTTTCATCATTTCTCCAGGAATGACCACAGGTTTAATTGCATTGGCTAATGCATTAATATTAAAAAAACTGGAACATTTTGAAATTCGCTCACTTTATTCAAATTATAATCATTTGTAATAATAACACCATCAATTGCTTTGGCTAATCGAATTAATTTACGATCCACTTCAGAAATATCATCATAGTCTCCATCATATGTTTCAACAGGAATTTTTGATTCCTTTTGTAAAGAATTTAAAATATCTAACCCTCGTCGACCACGAACACGTTTTAACACTATCAGCACTATCGGCAATATATTGTAATTCATTCAGTACAAAAAAACAGGAAATGACTAATACTCCTTCTAAAAATCCTGTTTGTGCAATATCATAAATTCTTCCATCAATAATCACACTTGTATCCAAGATTTTATATTTATGAAAAGCATCATCAACTTTTCTTTCCAAAATTTGAGGGTTCTTCTACTTTTTTTCTAACAGAAATAATTTTTGAAAAATCTTCTCGACGACTTGTTCCAATATAAAACCCTAAATACCCAAAATAATACTTAAAACAACCGGTGCGATTTGTGTAATCGCAGGTATTTGTAAATTCGTTAATGGTAAACTAATAAAGGAAGCAACTAATAAACCTAGCAAGTCCCTACTAAACCAAATACAAGATAACTAACAGAAAACTGATTGACTACTTTTTCTAAACGTCTAAATCCTGCCATGATTGGGTTGGTTAACAATAATGAAATAAAAAAGAAAATAATAGCTCCAATTACCGCACTACACACAGCAGAACTTAACCAATCGTTGGAAATCCCTATTAATTCCCAAAATGATGGTAAATAGGTCACTCCCAAACTACCTCCTAAAAATAACAAAAATGAGGTTCATCATCCGTTTGGCAAAAAGATGACCTTTTACTGATAAATCCATTTTAACCACCTTCCTTATCTAATGAATTTATTAAAATGCTTTTTGAATCGCTTCTTTCACAGAAGAAACTCCAACCACTTCAATCCCCTCTGGAAATTCCCATCCATCCATATTATTTTTCGGAATAAAAATTCGTTTAAATCCTAATTTTTGTGCTTCTTTTTACACGATCGCTAATACGAGTTCCACGTCTAATTTCTCCTGTTAACCCAATTTCACCAACAAAACAATCGTCCACAGCTGTTCCCTGTTCTTTATAACTTGAAACAATACTCATCGCAATGGCCAAATCAATCGCCGGTTCATTTAGTTTCAATCCACCTGTAGATTTGAAATAGGCATCTTGATTTTGTAGCAATAATCCTGCTCTCTTTTCTAAGACTGCCATTAGTAGAGCTACACGATTATAATCTAATCCACTTGTTGTTCTTCTAGCATTTCCAAAAATTGCTGGTGATAATAAACATTGGACTTCTGCTAAGATTGGACGAGTCCCTTCGAGCGACACAACAATTGCAGATCCTGTTGCTCCTTTTAATCGTTCCTCTAAGAAAACTTCTGACGGATTGATGACTTCTTTTAACCCATCTTGCATCATCTCGAATACACCAATCTCATTTGTCGAACCAAAACGATTTTTTACCGAACGTAAAATTCTAAAACTATGATGTTTTTCCCCTTCAAAATACAATACCGTATCCACCATATGCTCCAACATTCTAGGACCTGCCAAAGCTCCTTCTTTTGTCACATGCCCTACAATAAAAATCGCAATTTGATTTAACTTCGCTAACCTCATCAGTGTGGCAGTTGATTCTCTTACTTGAGAAACACTTCCTGCAATTCCTGTTGCTTGTGGATGCGCCATTGTCTGAATCGAATCGATAATAACATAATCTGGTTTTAATTGTTCAACTTGCGTTACTACTGCTTGTAAATCTGTCTCTGGATAAATATAAAACCCATCTGCTTGCATTCCCAAACGTTCTGCACGCATTTTTACTTGTGCCGCACTTTCCTCACCAGAAACATATAGAACACTGCCACCTGCTTTTTGTAATTGACTCGATACTTGTAATAACAAAGTAGACTTCCCAATTCCAGGGTCTCCTCCAATTAATACAAGAGAACCAGGAACTACTCCACCACCTAATACACGATCTAATTCTTGCATCGAAGTTTCTACACGTTTGACACGTTCATAGGCAACTTGATCAATACGAAGTGGTTTTGCTCTATTTTCTTCTTCAGAATGACTCACTAAAGATTGTTTTTTAGTACTACTTGTCGCAACTTCCTTATATTCTTCCATCGTACTCCATTGTCCACAATTTGGACATTTCCCTAAATATCTAGGAGAAACATACCCACATTCTGAACATAGATAGCTAACGGTTGCTTTTGCCATAAAAACTCCTTTCTAGCGAACGCCTGATGAACCAAATCCACCTGTTCTTTCATTCGCTTCTTGTTCATCATCTTCATCTGCTTTCAAGAATGAATGGAAAAATTCCTTGACCGATACGATCGCCTTTTTTTGAATTTCCTTATCAAATAATCCAAAGTTCAATAATTGGAAATAAATATGTCCTTCATTTCCTTCATTATTATAGTAATCACTATCAACTACTCCAACTCCATTTGGCAACACCAAGAAATGTTTTAATGGATTACTTGAACGATTAGCTAATTGCAAATATTCATCTTCTTGCATATACGCTTTAATTCCTGTAGGAACTAAAATAGGTTTTAATACTTTTTGTTCTTCTTCCAATTCAGCTTCCACTTCTTCTCTATCACTACGGTACACCCATTGTTTTAATTGAACGGCAATATTTAAAAAATCATCTTCCAAATACTTGGCAACACAATTGTTTCTGCTGCTTCAAAATCATATCCTGCTGAATGTTTCGTCGAACGTTTTGGAATATGAATCCCTTTATCTTGATAACTTGTAATAATTTCAAATCCACGTTTTCTTTTCATTTTATCACCTTTTCTAATTATTCTACTCCCTTCTATCATAACATTGAAAGCGTAAAATTACACTAGAAGTCCCTTCATTTTTACAAATCCTTATACCCTATATGTCACACAGCAACTTGCACAAAAATGAAGGAAAATTTTTAGGCAAGAGGACTGTAGGTTTTGAAAGCTTTTTCATGTATAATTACATTATCCAATAATATAGAACAAAAGGGGATTATAAAATGGTACAAATGGAATTGAATCATATTCACAAAAAATATGACAATGCTGATTTCTATTCAGTTACAGACTTTAACTTACATATCAAAGATCGCGAATTCATCGTATTCGTAGGACCTTCTGGATGTGGTAAATCTACAACTTTACGTATGATTGCTGGATTAGAAGATATTTCTGAAGGGGAATTAAAAATCGGGGATACTGTAATGAATGATGTTGCTCCTAAAGACCGTGACATCGCAATGGTATTCCAAAACTATGCATTATATCCACATATGAGTGTTTATGATAACATGGCATTCGGATTAAAATTACGTAAGTATGACAAAGCTGAAATTGATAAACGTGTTAAAAATGCAGCTGAAATTTTAGGATTATCTCAATACTTAGAACGTAAACCAGCAGCTCTATCAGGTGGACAACGTCAACGTGTGGCGTTAGGTCGTGCAATCGTTCGTGACGCTAAAGTATTCTTAATGGACGAACCTCTATCTAACTTAGATGCTAAATTACGTGTTGCCATGCGTGCAGAAATCGCTAAATTACACCGTCGTTTAGAAACTACTACAATTTATGTAACACACGACCAAACTGAAGCGATGACAATGGCTGACCGTATCGTTATTATGAAAGATGGTATCGTTCAACAAATTGGTAGTCCTCAAGAAGTTTACAATACTCCAAATAATGTATTCGTAGCAGGATTTATCGGATCACCAGCGATGAACTTCTTCAAAGTAACATTACAAGATGGTGTTATTTCAAATGGTAAAGGATTAGCATTAAAATTACCATTAGCAAAACAAAATCTATTAGAAGAAAAAGGATACAATGGTAAAGAATTAATCTTTGGTATTCGTCCAGAAGATATCAAAGGTTCTCAAATTGCTCTTGAAACATATCCTTCATCTTCTGTAAAAGCTGAAGTAGTTGTATCAGAATTATTAGGTGCTGAAACAATGTTATACACTAAAGTAGATGACACTGAATTCGTATCTAAAGTAGATGCTCGTGACTTCCACAACCCAGGAGAAATGGTTGATTTAGCATTTGACTTAAATAAATCACACTTCTTCGATGCTGAAACTGAAACGGTTATTCGTTAATGCAAACAAAAAGATAGCCCCCTGTTTTTGGGAGCTATCTTTTTTTACTCTTCATTCAAAAAATCGGCATTTTCTAATCGTTTACTATCAATAATCGCCACTAACATAACATTGTCTTGTATTTCAAATCTGCACTTAATTGTGTATTTAAAGGAGCATTTTCTACAGATCGATAGCCAATCAAGTTCAAATCATATTGTTGACGTAAATGTAAATCTTTTAACGATTTTCCGACCCATGATAATGGTGGATAAAATTCTACTAAGGAGATATTTTCATCTAAAGAAATCACATCTGCTAATTTATGGTGTACAATATTTTTTGCAACTCGAATTCCTGTTTCTTTTTCAGGATTAATAATTCTAGTTGCCCCCATCTTCATTAAAATTTCTGTTGAAGTTTTACTTTTTGCTTTTGCTACAATTTTTGGAACTCCTAATTTATGACAATGCATCACTGCTAAAATACTTGCTTCTAAATTACTTCCTGTAGCTACCACTACAACTTCACAATCACTAATACCAATTTCTTCTAATACATGAATATCTGTAATATCCGCAATGACTCCTTTAGCCACATAAGGTTCTAAACGATTCACATTTTCTTCTTGACTATCTACTGCAATAATATCACATTCATATTGGCTTAATTGTTTCGCAATGGTAGTACCAAATAAGCCTAATCCTAAGATTCCTACTGTTTTTGTCATATATATTCCTACTTTCTATCCAATTAATAATGGTGCTTTCGCATATTTTATTGGTGAACCTTGTTTATTACGATTTGAAAAAAACTTAATAAAACTGTTAAAGGTCCTATTCTTCCTATAAACATCAATAACATAATAATAATTTGTCCAAACATCGATAAGGTCGGTGTTAAATTAGCCGTTACCCCTACTGTACACATGGCAGAAATCGTTTCAAATAATGTATACAATAATGGTGCTTGTGGATCCGTTATACTTAATAAGAATACACTACTTAATATTAATACGGTAAAGATGATAAAAAAATCATTAATGATTTTCGAGCCATTTCATAGGAAATCGTATGATGTCTAAAATTAATGGATTTCTTCTCATAAATTTCTGAGCGAATAAATAATAAAACGACTAATACAGTTGTTGTTTTCACACCGCCTGCTGTTCCTCCAGGAGAACCTCCTATAAACATTTGAATACAATATAATAATAAAGTTGAAGGATTAGCTTTTGTATAATCAATACTAGCAAATCCTGCTGTTCTCATCGTCACCGTTTGGAAAAAGCTAACTAATAATTTTTTTCTCCAAAATTTAGATTTCCTATTGTATCAGGATTATGCCACTCTGTTATCAACGTTAAGACAGTTCCTGTTACCAAAATTCCTATCGTTAATAAAAATCACTACTTTCGTATGATAATGTAATCGTTTATAAAATGTTTTATGATATTTATTTTTTTAAAGAACTACGGTAGCATAAAATAGAATTTTTTTCACATCAAACCATACTGCAAACCCAATTCCACCTAATATAATTAATGCTGAAATGACAATTGATAATAATGGATCCATTGCGTAATCAATCAAACTATTACTTCCTAAGTTATCAAATCCAGCATTACAAAAAGCAGAAATTGCAAAAATATCGAAGTAAATATCCCTTTACCAACTCCTAGCATCGGAATAAATCGATAAGAAAATAAAATAGCTGCTATTCCTTCAATAATAAAAGTATATTTAAAAAAATAGTACGTAAGTAATCTTTAAAATCCTTTGTATCATCTCGATTCAAACTATCTTGCAGTGCCAGACGATCCGTTAAAGATAACTTCTTTCCTGAATCAAAGAAGAAAAAGGCAATCATACTCATCAGCCCAAGCCCACCAATTTGCATTAAAAAAACATACAAATAATTTGACCAAATGGATTATAAGTAGAAGCAACTGGTTGAGTAAATAATCCAGTTACACAAACCATAGAAACTGTCGTAAACAAATGATCAAAAATAAGTTGCCTGTGAAGTCTCTAATTGTGAGATAGGTAAGTTTAATAATAAAGACCCCACTAAAATTACAATCCCAAAACTAGCTGCTATTCGTTTAGGAATGGACTGTTGAAATAAAAATCGAATCATTGAATCCCTCCATTTAATCTTTTAAAAATCTATTCTTGAAAAATTATAATGCTTTTCATAAAAATCGACAAATTAATGAAATCTTATCCAAAAAGTTTAGTATAATGGTATCGTAAATTTATTAAAGGAGAAATTTATGAATATTATCATTATTAGTGTTGGAAAAATTAAAAGAAAAATATTTGAAACAAGGAATCGACGAATATGCCAAACGATTAGGGAGTTATTGTAAACTTCAACTCGTTGAAGTACCTGATGAAAAAGCTCCAGAAAATCTAAGTGAAAAAGAAATAGAACAAGTAAAAAGATAAAGAAGGAGAAAAAGATTCTTACAAAAAATAAAGGATTCTGACACCGTTATTGCTATGGCAATTGAAGGAGATTTAATAAGTTCAGAACAATTAGCTGAAAAATTGAAAAATTATGGAATAAATGGAAAAAGTTCTATTATTTTCATTATTGGTGGTTCACTTGGACTAAGTGATACAGTCAAAAAAACGTGCAAATGTTAAAAATCTCATTTGGTAGAATTACTCTTCCTCATCAATTAATGAGACTAGTTTTAGTGGAACAAATTTATCGTTCTTTCCGGATTACAGCAGGACATGCCTATCATAAATAAATTTTTCATAATTCATAATAAAAATCTATAAATTTATTTCATATTTTCTTCATATTCTACGTCTATACTTTAATCATTCCCAAATAAGAATATTTATCCTCCCAAAATAAATATTTCTAATCCTTTTTTTCCACCGATTTTTATCGGTGGTTTTATTAATGAATACTTGTGAAACATTTAACAAAAAAATCTCTAAAAATAAATAAGCTGTGGAAAAATAATCCACAGCTTAATTTCTTATTTAATAGCTACAGGAAATCCTTATTATTGAGCTACGATATTAACTGTCATTGTCGCTTGAACATCATGATGTAATTTAACTGGTACTCTAGCAAAACCTAATGCACGAATTGGAGCAGCTAATTCAAATTTACGACGATCTAATGATACATTAAATGTTTTATTAAATTCTTCTGCAATTTGTTTTGCTGGAATTGCTCCAAATAAACGTCCGTCTTCTCCTGCTTTTGCTTTAATTGTTACAACTGTTTCTTCTTTTTCTAAGAATTCTTTTAATGCTTTGGCCTGTGCTAATAATTCAGCATTATGTTTTTCTTCTGCTTTCTTTTGACCTGCTAAAGTTGACAAGCTAGCAGTTGTAGCTTCTTTTGCTAAACCATTTTTTTAATAAGGAAATTTTTGTGCATAGCCATCTGCTACGTTTTTTTACATCTCCTTTTTTTCCTTTACCTTTAACATCTTGTAGAAAAAAATAACTTTCATTTTTCTTACCTCCTATAAATCTATATCATTTCCTAATTCAGAAATCACTTCTTTTAATTGAATTACAGCTTGTTCAATCGTTGTATCACTTAATTGAGTCGCTGCATTGGACAGGTGCCCACCACCACCCATTTTTTCCATTACACGTTGTACATTTTTATTTCCTAAACTTCGACCACTAATACCAATACGTCCATCTTCACGCTTTGTAACAACAAATGAAGCATCAATATTTTCCATCGAAAGCATCATATCTGCTGTTTGTGCAGCCACCACTGTTGGATAAGGATTATCTTCTTCTCCTTGTACAATACCGATATTATTTTCTAATAAAAATTAATGAATTTAATAAATGACTTCTTAGTAAATAAGTTTCCACATTTTCCTTCAACAATCTTTGAATTAAAATAGTATCAGCACCAACTGACTTCAAATAACTTGCTGCGTCAAATGTTCTTGAACCTGTTCTTAATGTAAAGTTTCTTGTATCAACAATAATTCCACCTAACATAGCTGTTGCTTCAATCGGTTGAATACTTTCTGCATAATTATTCTGATATTCAAATAATTCTGTAATTAATTCACCAGTTGAAGAAGCATATGGTTCAATATAAACTAATACTGGATTTTTGGGGAAATCTTGACTTCTTCGATGGTGGTCGATTACAACAATTTTATTAGCTTGTTCTAATACTTCTGGCGAAGCAGCAATGACTGGACGACTCACATCCACTAATATAACTAATGTATTGGGTGTCAGTTTTTCCAATGCTTCTTCTGGAGTAATTATATCCTCTCGTAAAGTCTTTTGCTCTTGAATAACATCCATCAGTTTATGAATATCATGTGAATATTGATTTTCATTCGTCACAATCCAAGCTTTTTTCTGATTCATATTCGCAATTCTACGGATTCCTAAACATCCTCCAATCGCGTCCATATCTGGAAATTGATGACCCATTACAATAACTTCTGAAGCTTCTTCCATTAAATCTTTTAAAGCTTGAGATACCATTCTTGCTCTTACTCTTGTACGTTTTTCCATAGGATTTGATTTTCCACCATAGAAACGTGCGTCTTCGTTTTGCGAACGAACCACTACTTGATCTCCACCTCTTCCTAATGCTAAATCTAAATTTGCTTGAGCATAAGAAGCAATTTCAGGATAGTGTATTTCATTTTCTTTATCTGAATACGAAAAATCCCATACTTACTGTTAACGGAAAGTTTTGTTTTGCAGTAGTTTCTCTAATTTTATCCATAATATCGAATTTTTTTCTTTTTCTAACTTATTTAAAGATTTTCGATTTAAAAAAAGCAATAAATCGGTCATCATCCACTCTTTTTCATAAAGATATTATGATGAGTTGCCCAACTTGATAATTGGTTTTGTAACGAAATTGTTTAAATTTGATTTTCTTCTATCATTTAATGATTGGGAAACTTCCGAAAAATTATCTAAAAATATTTGCCCAACAACTATTTGTTCGTCATGATATTTTTCTTCAATACTAGCAAATTCTGTAATATCTGTTAAATAAATCATACGAATATCTGGATGTACAATGATTTTTATATTTTTTTATCTTCAAAAATCAAAAATATCTTGCTCTTTTTCATTTTGAATTTGTCTTTTTACTTGATAATACAATCTCTCATTCAATTGTTTTAATGAAATTCCAATTATATCTTGTTTTTTTGAAGTTTTTGTAAATACGGATTTACCCAAGTCACATTTTTCTTTATCATCATACAAAAATCATTCCAATAGGCATTTTTAAATAGGCATCTTGTTCTCCTTTTCTAATTTTATAAGCTAATTCTGATGCATAGTTATTAATTTTTTTGTAATTATATGAATAGAAAAAAATATGTTATTGTGGCAAATAAACATAACCAAATCAATACGATAAATCCTAACCATAAATGAGTCATAAAACTCATAATGCACATAATACTTAATAAAATTACAAAAAGAACCTCCATAGTATTTTTACAGAAGGGATTTTTAGATAAGATGGAAGATTTTTCGTACCATTCTTTAAAATGATTCAACATATGTTTATCACCATCTTTCTATAACTATTTTAACATATTTCCCGCCAAAGGAATACCCTTGACGCTTTTCCCAAAAATGTTTCACGTGAAACATTTAAATAAAAAGGACTGGAAAAACCAGTCCTTTGTATATTAATCTACTGTTGTAAATGGTAATAATCCCATAATACGAGCACGTTTGATTGCAACAGTTAAAAGACGTTGATATTTAGCACAAGTACCTGTTACACGACGTGGTAAAATTTTACCTTTTTCAGAAATATAACGTTTTAACAATTCTACATCTTTGTAATCAATGTAAGTAATATGGTTTGCAGTAAAGTAGCAAACTTTTTTACGACGACGAGCGCCGCCACCTCTACGTTGTTGAGCCATTACGGTATCCTCCTTTTGATTAGAATGGTAAATCATCGTCAGAAATATTAATCGTTTCACCATTTGCTAAAAATGGGTCTGCTGGAATATTTCCAAATGATGAAGTAGGAGCACTTGGTGCATTGAAACCACCTTGTGATTGATACTGATTTTGTTGTGAATAACCATTATAAGAATCATTCATTGGACGTTGTTCAGTAATATTTTTAGACTCTAATAATGAAAAATTCTCAGCGACAACTTCAGTTACATAAACTTTTTGTCCTTGTTGATTTTCATAAGTTCTAGTTTCAATACGTCCTTCAACTCCAATCAAAGAACCCTTACGAGTGTACTTCGCTAATGTTTCAGCGCGTTCTCTCCAAATTCTACAGTTAATAAAATCTGTTTCTCTTGTTCCTTGTTGATTTTTAAAACGGCGGTCACATGCAACTGAAAAAGTTCCAACCGCTACTCCATTTGGAGTATATTTTAAGTCTACTGGTCGAGTTAAACGACCAACTAACACAACATTATTGATCATAGTATCTGCTCCTTTCAAGATTTGTTTTGCTTATATTAAGCAAATGCTTCTACTTTAACAATCATATGACGTAAGATGTCATTGCTGATTTTAGCTAAACGGTCGAATTCGTCAATTGCTTTTGCATCTTCAGCAGTGATATTCACTAAATGATAGATACCTTCGTGGAAATCTTTAATTTCGTATGCAAAACGACGTTTCGCCCAGTCTTTAGATTCAACAACAACTGCGCCATTTTCTGTTAATACAGCATCAAATCTTGCAACCAATTCAGCTTTAGCAGCTTCATCGATATTTGGACGGATGATGTATAAAATCTCGTATTTTGATGTTTGACTCATTGACTGTCACCTCCTTATGGTCTTTTGGCTTATTCTTTTGAATAAGCAAGGAGAGTATTAAAACTAATACTCACGTTCCATTATTATAGCAGAGAAAATGCGTTCTGACAACGATTTTACATTATTTTTTTATCGTAAAAATTATAACATATATAGTTATACTGATTTTTAAGGAGGGAAAAAAATGACTCATCAAATAAAAATTTACAGAAGAAATGGCTAAAAAAATATTCAAAAAAACTACCTTATGAAGATACTATAAAAAAATCATTGCAGTACTCAGTTTAATCGATAAATATGGAATTACACGTGCTATTTTTAGAAAAAAATGGGGACGTAAAATTGAAGGAAAAACTGTTTTTAGTCATTCCTACTTCAAAAAAATTATGAAAAAGGAGAACAAAATGAATTCATTACTTATAAAGACTATCAATCAGTTGAAATCGAATTATTCTAATTTTTGAAAAGGATTTAGAAGAAGAGCTGATTAAACAAGAAATCTCTTTAAAATTAATAGACTTAAGACTAGAAACTGGATTAACTCAATCCACATTCGCACAACAAATTGGTTTAAAACAAACGCAATTATCCCGTTTAGAAAGTGGAACAGGAAATCCTACCATTTATACTTTACAAAAATTGCTCGTCAAAATGGCTACGAGTTAGAAATTCATTTCAAAAAAATAGACATTAAAGAGCTCCTACCATCTTCCTGTAGGAGCTATATTTTTATGATTTCCAAACTTCTTGTGCAATTTCGCTAATTAATGCAATTTTCTTCCATTGGTCTTCTTCTTTAATTACATTTCCTTCTTCTGTTGAAGCAAATCCACATTGTGTACTTAAGTATAGATTTTCTAATGGTACATATTGACTAGCTTCTTTAATACGAGCAATAATTTCATTTTTATTTTCTAAATCAGCAAATTTTGATGTTAATAGTCCAAGAACTACTTTTTTCTCTGTTCCAACTTTTGCTAATGGTTTAAAGTCCCCTGCACGGTCTGTATCAAATTCTAAATAATAAGCATTTACATTTTCTCCACCTAATAACTCATCTTCTACTTTATTGTATCCCCCTTGAGAAATCCAAGTAGAATGGAAATTACCACGACAAACGTGAGTATTAATCACTAAATCTTTAGGTGCATTTGCAATAACACCATTGTTTAAACGTAACGCACGAGCAGCAAACTCTCTTCTTACTTCTTCTAATGGACGCTCTTCACGGAAACGTTTTGTAAATCCATCGTCTACTAAAGCTCCCCATGTACAATCATCTAATTGTAATGTTGTAAGCCCTGCATCATATAAATCTTGAATCACTTCAGAATAAGCTTTAATAATAGCTTCGAATAATTCATCTGTTGTTGAATAAACAGCTTCCCAAGCAGCAATATGCTCTGGTGTACGAATTAATTCAAAATAAAATTGTGAAGGTGAAGGAATTGTAAATTTAACAATAACATCTTCTTCTTTTACTAAATCTCTTAAAAACTCAAAATGTTTAACAAATGGGTGATTTTTCCCATTAATCGGTGCTTTAAGAACTGCAGTATCAGCTTTTGTTTCAATTCCATGAAATAAATAGCCACGTTCACCCACTACATGTTCTACTCCGTTAAGACCCCAAAAGAAGTCTAAATGCCAGTAAGCACGACGAAATTCTCCATCTGTTACCCCTTGTAATCCAGCAGCAATTTGTTTTTTCACAATTTCTTGAATCGTTTTGATCTTCCACTGCTGTTAATTCTTCACGTGTAATTTCACCGTTTGTAAATTTTTCTCTTGCTTCTACTAATTCTTTTGGACGTAAGAAACTTCCTACGTGGTCTACTCTAAATGGTGCTTGTTGTTTTGTCATAATATATTCCTCCTAAAATAAAAAATCCTTACAGTTTTTCACTGCAAGGACGAAAATTCGCGTTACCACCTTGTTTTAGAATTATTTCGCAATAATTCCCTCTATGAGTATCTTTATACTCTTGCTATATCGGGCTACCCGTAGATATTTAATCATTCAATATCTAACACTCCAAGGCCATCTTCAAAAATTCAATCTTGATCTCTTTTCACCTACCGAGACTCTCTAAACAAGTTTCCTTCTCTACTCACCTTTTTCACAGTGCGTTTCTTTAACTGAACTTAGAATAACAGGAGAAATCGTTCTAGTCAATTATCTAATTATTATCTAAAGTTTATAGTTTAAAAACTATACTTTAAACTATAAAAACTCCATAGTTTTCACTATGGAGTATAAAATTATAAAGCTTTTTTTCAATTTTCTTAAATAAAATTCACCAAAAGAATATCCCTAGTCCATTCAGAATAACAAAAAGCTGCAGCGCCTATAATATACCCAATTGTTTCTGGAAGGAAGTGAATAATTGGGAAAAGAAGCCACTATACAAAAGGATTAAAAAGGATAAATAAAAATAAACATTAAAAATCCTAATAAAAATTTATTTCCTCGACTTTGTAGTTCGACAATATTACTCCAATTCGGAACACGTAGTCGATAATCTCTTTCAAATCCCCAAAGCTGATAACCCAAAAACTAATCGAAAACCAAGTAACTATTACTGCTAATACTAATAAAATTGGCATGCGAAGTACTAATAATACAATACTTAATAATAAAATTGGTACAGAAGATTGCGCTAAAAATAATACTTTAAATTTTTCACGAGCATATTTTTTTCATATCGATTGGTAATACTTTTAAATATTCAAAATTATCTCTTTCTAAAGAAAAACCAATACTTGTTAAGTTATTTCCAATTGAATTCGTCACTGCAAACAGTAATGCAAATAATAAATAAGAAATTAAAAAATCGGAAGGTAAAAAAATTCTGTAATAGTAATTCCTTCTCTCATTATTCCAAAAATCATTGGTAATAACATCAAATACGGTAAAATACTTGGTGCAATGATTCCTTGAACAATAATGGATCCTTCTTTTCATTAATTGGATATGGTATTTTCTCACTAATTTTGAAAAAAATTATCCAAATGTAAAGCTACGAACTCTTTTTAGAATATTGTTGAATCTGAACTAACTTCCATCGCTTTTTCATAAAAAGGTTGGCAATACTTTTATAGTGAAATATTTCACTAATAAGAGAACTGTAATTCCAATCCAACCAATATAGCCAATCATTCCATCAAAGTGATAATGGATGAAGAATCATCGCATAAAAAAAGCTTCAAAAAGGAGGGAATAAAAGCTCTCTCTTGTTTTCGTTAATATTGAAACAGTATTATGATTAGAAATTAAAAATATAGAGTAAGCCTGAAAAAAATAGAAACAAATCCTAATAAAATATTTGAAATAATATTTTTATACTTTTTAAAAAAATGACAAACTTGTCAAATAATGTACGAGTGTAAAAATAAATACTCCTAAAAAGACTAATAAAGATGAAGCAGTTAATAATCATTAAAGGAATGGTATACCAAAAATCTTTTTCCATATTGAATCGGTAAAACGATAAAATATGCAATAATAGGTCCTAATCCCATTAAAGCGACCATCATAACAGAAATAGCTTTTCCAAGAATAATCTCTACTTCTCTAAAAAGCATAAGGTCGATAAGAAGTTAAATCTTTACTTTCATAAAATACATTATAAAAAGCAATAAAACTTTGAGAAAAATGTAAAAAGCACTAAAAAAATACTAATCATATTCGCAAATAGAGTAGGATTATTTCCAATAGGGATTTACTAAATGAATTTAATCACTCCCAAAAAAAGCAATATAAATTAATCCAATCATAAGCTGAGAACGAAGGATTTTTCTTAGGAATATCGATTTTTCAGTGGATTTTTCTTGTTTTTTTGTCGGTAAGCAGCTAATTGAGCAGGAGCAACTGCATATAATAAATTCAACTTCACTAATTTTCTAACAGCTTGTAGATTCATCGACAGTCTCTCCTTCCTTACGTCCCGCTAAAGATAAATAAATACTTTCAAGAGACTCTTGAGGATTATGTTCTTTTAACTCTTCGATTGTACCGTAAAATAATAATTCACCTTTTTTCAAAATGGCAATACGATCACATAATTGTTCTGCTACTTCTAATACATGGGTAGAAAATAATACTGTTTTTCCTTTTTCGGCATGTTCACGCATCATTTTTTTCAAATCGTAAGCAGCTTGTGGATCTAAACCAGTTAATGGTTCATCTAAAATCCAAATATCTGGATCGGGTAATAAAGCACCAATGACGAATACTTTTTGTCTCATTCCATGAGAAAATGATTCAATCACATCATAACGATAAGAAGTAAAGTCAAATAGCTCTAGTAAATACGTTAATCTTTCTTCTATTTGATTCATTGTTAATTGATAAGAAACTGCAATTAATTCCCAAAAATTCATTAGCCGTTAAACGTAAAAATAAATCTGGAGAATCTGCTACATATCCAATTTTTCTCTTAATCGTTAATGGATTTTGTGATAGAGGAACACCATCTACTTCAATCGTTCCACTTGTAAGTGGTAAAATACTCACTAATGATTTAATGGTCGTAGATTTTCCGGCACCATTATGTCCAATTAATCCAACAATTTCTCCACTTTCAATTGTTAAGTTTAAGTTATTTAAAAGCTACCTTATCTCCATATTTTTGTTGCTTGTTTAAATTCAATCATGATAAACTTCCTCCCATCCTGTAATTACGCTGATTATACACCTAAAAAATAGCGCTTTACTAGTGACTAAAGTCTGATTTTTTTCTAAAGAATTGCTTGATATTTTGTATTTTCATCATATAGAAAAAAAGACTTTTCCTCATAGCATAAAAGGATGTTTAACACCTTTGCTCATTTAGAAAAGTCTAATTTTAATGTTTTATTCTTGTTCGTCTACTAATTCTTGTGCGAAGTTTTGTAAGTTTTCGGTTACTTTTTCAGAAACAACAGTTTCTTCAGATGAAGTGACCATTTCTTCCTCTTCCTCTTCACGATCAACAATAGCTAATGAACTTACAATAGCATCTTGATCTAAACGCATCATACGAACTCCAAGAGCACCACGACCTGTTTGAGAAACATCTGAAGCGTGGAATCGAATGATCACTCCTTTATTCGTCATAATCATTAAATCTTCCTCACCCGTTACGGTTCTTAAGCATACAAGAGGACCATTTTTTTCAGTAATACGAAGGGTTTTAACCCCTTTACCACCACGACCTTTTAAGGCATATTCGCTGGCAGCAGTACGTTTACCATATCCTTTTTCACTAACGACTAATACTTCACGTTCAGGTGTTAAAATATCCATTCCAATCACGTAGTCATCATCACGTAAAGATACACCTCGAACCCCTGCAGCTGTACGACCCATTGCACGAACTTTTTCTTCATGGAATGTTACAGCATTTCCGTGGTAAGTTCCAAGAATAATACCATCTTGACCACTTGTTACTACTACACGAATTAATTGATCATCTTCTCGTAATTGAATCGCACGTAATCCATTTGTACGAATATTTTTGAAGTCTGATAATTTCACACGTTTAACAGTTCCACGTAAAGTTGTAAAGAATAAGAATCTTTCTGTTTCATCAGATTCCGGTACACTAATAATTGCTTGAATTTTCTCAGTTGAGTCAATATTCAATAAGTTAATGACTGGTAATCCTTTAGCAGTACGACTGTATTCTGGAATTTCATATCCTTTTGCTTGATATACTTTACCTGTATTCGTAAAGAATAATAATGAATCATGGGTTGAACATGAAATCATATTTTCTACAAAGTCATCATCATGGACGCTCATTCCTTGTACACCACGCCCACCACGACGTTGTGTTTTAAATTCAGAATTTGCTAATCGTTTAATATAGCCATTTTTCGTTAATGTAATGACTACATCTTCTTGTTCGATTAAGTCTTCATCTTCTAAACTTAAAGCTTCTCCTACTAATAATTCAGTACGACGAGGATTATCGAATTTTTGTTGAATTTCTAATAATTCTTGTTCGATAATTTCATAACGTCTTTCTTCGCTCGCTAAGATTTCATTTAATTCCTTGATAAGTGCTTGTAAATCTGCATATTCTGCATCGATTTTCTCACGTTCTAATCCTGTTAAGCGAACCATTCTCATATCTAAAATAGCTTGAGCTTGTTTATCACTTAATCCATATTCATTCATGAAACGTTCTTTTGGCAATATCACCACTAGCAGAACTACGAAGAATAGCCACAATGGCATCGATATGATCCAAAAGCTACTTGTAATCCTTCTAAAAATATGAGCACGATCTTCTGCTTTTTTTCTTTTTCGAAAAATACTACGACGACGAATCACTTCTTCTTGGTGATTTAAGTAGTGTCGTAAAAATTTCTTTTTAAGCTTAAAAATTTTTTTGGTTCTTGCCCTACAATTGCTAACATATTAAATCCAAAAGTTTGATTGTAATGGCGTTAATTTGTATAAATTATTTAAAACGACTGAAGCAGAAACATCTCTTCTCACTTCAATAACGACACGCATTCCTTTTACGGTCAGATTCATCATTTAAGTACGTAATTCCTTCAATTTTTCTTTTTCATGATGCAATTGCGAAATACGTCTCAACTAAACGAGCTTTATTAACCATATACGGTAATTCCGTAATAATAATCCGTTCTTTTCCATTTTTTAATTCTTCGATTTGTACACGTCCACGAACCGTAATGGATCCACGACCTGTTTCATAAGCTCGACGAATTCCAGATTTGCCTAATACAATTCCACCTGTTGGAAAAATCAGGTCCTGGTAATACTTCCATCAATTCAGCTGTTGTGACATCAGGATTTTTCATTAATAAATGTAAAGCAGAAATCACTTCCCCTAAATGATGTGGAGGAATATTCGTTGCCATCCCTACCGCAATCCCTGTTGCTCCATTGACTAAAAGGTTTGGAATACGAGATGGTAAAACTTCTGGCTCACGTTCTGTTGAATCATAGTTATCACGATAATTAATCGTATCTTTATTTATATCTCGTAGCATTTCTAAAGCAATTTTACTCATTCTTGCTTCGGTATAACGCATTGCCGCTGGACTATCTCCATCGACAGAACCAAAGTTTCCGTGACCATCAATTAATGGATAACGATATGAGAAATCTTGTGCCATACGAACCATTGCATCATAAATGGCAGAGTCTCCGTGTGGATGGTATTTACCCATTACATCCCCAACAATACGAGCGGATTTTTTATGGGGCTTATCTGGCGTTACTCCTAATTCATGCATTCCATATAAAATACGACGGTGAACAGGTTTTAACCCATCACGAACATCCGGAAGCGCACGAGATACAATAACACTCATGGAATATTCCAAAAATGATTTACGCATTGTTTTAGCTAAATCCGTTGGTTCGAATTTTTCTTCGAAAAATTCTAAATCTTTTTCCTCAGACATTTTGTCTCTCCTCTTCTTCAATCATTAAATATCTAAATCATTCACATCAATAAATTTCGCATTTGCTTCAATAAATTCTCGACGTGGTTCTACTTTATCGCCCATTAACATATCTAACACTTGATCAGCTTCAGCAGCATCTTCAACCGTTACTTGTAACATCGAACGATTTTGAGGATTCATCGTTGTTTCCCATAATTGTTCCGCATCCATTTCTCCTAAACCTTTGTATCGAGAAATTTGTGGTTTTGGACTAGCTGGAAGTTCTTTTAATTTTACTTCTAATTCCTCATCATTTTGAATATAAAACTCTTGTTTTCCTTGTTTTAATTTATAAAGAGGTGGTTGCGCAATATAAACATATCCTGCTTCTACTACTGGACGCATATAGCGATAGAATAATGTAATTAATAATGTTCGAATATGCGCTCCATCGACATCCGCATCGGTCATAATGACTAATTTATGATAACGAGCTTTCGATAAATCGAAATCTCCACCAAATCCAGTTCCCATTGCAGTAAATAATGAACGGATTTCATCATTAGCTAAAATTTTATCTAATGATGCTTTCTCAACGTTTAAGATTTTCCCTCGAATTGGTAAAATCGCTTGGAAGTGACGTGAACGTCCTTGTTTTGCAGAACCTCCCGCAGAATCTCCTTCGACGATGAAGATTTCTGAAATGCTTGGATCATTACTTGAACAGTCTGCTAATTTCCCTGGTAAATTAGAAATTTCTAAACCAGATTTTTTACGAGTTACTTCACGCGCACGTTTCGCAGCTAATCGAGCTTTTGCTGCAATAATCCCTTTATCAACAATTTTTCGAGCAACTTGAGGATTTTCCATTAAGAATTTATCAAAATGTGTCGAAAATAAACGATCGGTAATCGTACGTGCCTCTGAATTTCCTAATTTTGTTTTTGTTTGTCCTTCAAATTGAGGATTTGGATGCTTGATAGATACGATTAATGTTAATCCTTCACGTACATCGTCCCCATTTAAGTTTTCATCCTGTTCTTTCATAATTTTTTGACGTTTTGCATAGTCATTAATCACACGTGTTAAAGCTGTTTTTATACCAGATTCATGAGTTCCACCTTCATAAGTATGAATATTATTGGTAAAACTCAATAAATTTGTTTGATAGCCAGTTGTATATTGCATCGCAACTTCTACTTGAATACCATCTTGTTCCCCTTCAACATAAATCGGTTCTTCAAATAACACTTGTTTTGATTTATTCAAATGTTCCACATAACTCTTTATTCCACCTTCAAAATAAAAAGTTTTTACAACTGGTTTTTCCTCGCGTAAATCTGTAATCGTTAATTTTAATCCTTTATTTAAGAAGGCTAATTCACGAACACGACGAGCTAATTTATCAAAATCATAAATCGTCGTTTCTGTAAAAATTTCTGGGTCTGGAACAAAATAAACGCTAGTTCCATGTTTTTCAGTTTGTCCAACAATTTTTAAATCCTCTTGAACAACTCCACGTTTATAAGATTGTTCATAAATATTTCCATTTTTAAAGACTTGTACAGTTAAATCTGTTGATAAGGCATTTACTACAGAAGCACCTACCCCGTGAAGACCACCAGAAACTTTATAGCCTCCTCCTCCAAATTTACCACCAGCGTGTAGTACCGTAAATACAGTTTCAACAGCAGGACGTCCTGTTTTTTCTTGAATATCAACTGGAATTCCACGTCCATCATCAGTAACACGGATATGGTTTTCAGGTGTAATCTCAATTTCAATATGAGTCGCAAATCCAGCTAAAGCCTCATCGATTGAGTTATCGACAATTTCCCATACTAAATGATGTAAACCAGCACTACTTGTAGAACCAATATACATCCCTGGACGTTTACGTACAGCTTCTAATCCTTCTAATACTTGAATCTGACTGGCATCATATTGTGCAGCAAGAATTTTTTTATTTTCTTCTGTCATTTTCTCTTCTCACACTCCATTTTTCATTGAACTTGACCTTGATGAATCGGAAATACAATTGGTTCATTAATAAATTGCTTACGAATTCCATCTAAACTAGTCGTTGTTATGAATGTTTGTACTTTATTTTCAATTGCTTTAATTAAATGTGTTTGTCGATCATCATCTAATTCTGATAATACATCATCTAATAATAAAATTGGATATTCTCCAGTGGCTAATTTCATTAATTCTATTTCTGCTAATTTTAAACTTAATACAGTTGAACGTTGCTGCCCTTGAGAACCAAAAATTTTTGAACAGGCTTATTATCTAAATAAAAAAATCAAATCATCTCGATGTGGGCCTACTAATGTAGTCACTTGCTCTAATTCTCTTTTTTTGTACAGCTTCAAATTGTTTTTGATACAATTCTTTTACATTTTCTAAAGTTACTCCATCTTCAATTGAAAGATTTGTTTTGATATTTCGATGAAAAACTCTTCTCTTCCTAATGAAATTTGTTCATGAATTGGTTTCGCTAAATCTTCTAATTGTTTCATAAATTCTAAACGATGGATTAAAAATTGCACTTGCCTTTTTCAATGACTTGTTCTGTTAAAACTTCTAAATAAATATCAGCCTTTGATTTTTATTGCTAATTGTTTTTAAATAATGATTTCTTTGTTTTATAAGGCGTTGATATTCTACTAATTCATGTAAATAAATAGGATTCATTTGACCTAATTCCATATCCATGAATTTTTCGGCGATTTGCTGGAGCACCTTTAACTAATTCTAAATTTTTCAGGTGCAAATAAAATGACATTTAATTGTCCTAAATAGGAACTAAGTTTCTTTTTGTTCTAAATGATTGACTCGTCCTATTTTTTTCCTTTATTTGAAAAAAACGAATTTCTAAGGGAATATTGCTAATTTTCTTTTCTACTTTTTCCTTTAATAGTAGCAGTATCTTCATTCCACATAATCAATTCACGATCTTGATTTGTACGATGACTCTTCGTCATTGCTAAAGTATAAATAGATTCCATTAAATTCGTTTTTCCTTGAGCATTTTCACCAATGAAAATATGAACTCCTTTCCCAAATTCAAGAAAAAGTTCTTTATAATTTCTAAAATGATTTAGTTGTAATTCAACTAATCTCATCCATAATTTCTCAGATTCTCTTTTCACAACAAAATGCCTTCTTCAGGAATTTCTACACGTGTTTTATCATATAGTTTTCTACCACGACGATTTTTCAATTTCACCATCGACAAATACAACTGTTTTCTTGTAAATACCATTTTGCTTGTCCACCTGTTGTAATGACATCAATATGTTTTAAAAATTGTCCTAATGTAATAAATTCTTCTGTAATTGTTACAATCTTTGTCATGATTTTCCTCTTTTCTCTCATTTGGGTACACACACTACTATAGTATACCTTTTTGTGAGAATTCTCAAAGATTTTGAAAAATTCCGCCTATTTTTGCATTTTTATCAAATAAATAAAAAAACCTTTTTAAAAAGGAAAAATGAAATTTAATAGGATTTTTAAATTTTAAAAAATAAGCAAAAATCTATGATGAAAAAATCATCATAGATTAAATATTTATCCATTAAATGTTCGTACTGGTGTTACTAATTGAATGAAGCTATATGGAATATCTGAATAATTTTTCCTTTCAATGTTAAAGTAAATGGACGATTTGCTTCTAAAAATTGAATCGTTGCTTCTGAAGAACCGAATAAACGAAGTGCATCTTTTAAATAATCAGGATTAAAAAGAAACTATTAATGGATCTCCTTCATAATTTTCTACTATAATTTCTTCTTCTACTTTTCCAATTTCTGGAGAATTTCCAGTTAATAAAAATACGATTTTCATTTATTGATAATGTTACAATATTATTTTTTTATCAGTATGCGACATTAGGGAAGCACGATCTACTGCTGCTACTAACTCACTGGCAACTACCGTAATCGTTGTACTAAATTGATGATTAATCAATCGATCAGTATCTGGATAACGACCTTCTAATAAACGAGAATAGAACGATAGAGTTTCAGTTTGAAAAAGAACTTGATTTTCAGTAATTGCAAAATCAATTGTTTCTAATCCATCAATAATTCTTGATAATTCGATTAATGTTTTACCTGGTAAAGTAATTTCAAATGTTAAAGCATCACTATTAGCTGGCATTTCTAAAGGAATAATTCTTTGACTCAGACGATGAGAATCTGTTGCGACAGCTTTTAATTGATGATTAGAAATTACTAAATGAATTCCTGTTAAAATTGGACGAGTTTCATCATTAGAAACAGCAATAGCAGTTTGTAAAATTACTTGTTTAAATAATGGAACAGGTAATGTTAATACATGATTTTTTTCAATTTCTGGAAGTTGTGGATAATCATAAGCAGATAATCCATTTTAAAGTAAATGCAGCACTTCCTGCAGTAATGGTTGCTTGTAATTGATCATTTGTTTCTAAAGAAAATATATTTTTAGGTAATTTTTAACAATTTCTCCAAAGAAACGAGCTGGTAATACAATTGATCCTGTTTCTACAATAGATAATTGTAATTCTTCATGTTCTACTGGAAGAAAAAAATTTCAATAGAAACTTCAGAATTACTACCTGTTAATGTAATTCCTTCTACAGCAACAACTAATTTAATTCCAGTTAAAATTGGAATGGTTGTTTTTAGAAGGAATAGCGCGTTGAACATCAGCTAAATTTTTTTAAAAAAATGCTTGACGATTAATTGAAAAATTTCATTTTGTGCCTCCTAGTTATATATGAGTGTGTTAAATTTTTATTTTATTTATAATAATTATAGTAATAGTAGTAGGGCCTGTTAATGTTGTGGAAAAACTATTTCATTTCTTTTTAGTTAAAATAGTTTTTACTTGTGGATAAATCATGTGAATAACATTTTTATAAATGAAATAGTTTTCCACATCTTAAAATCCAAGTTTTTTTCTTCAAATCATTAACGGCTTTTTGTAATATTGCCTTGAAGTTTATATTCTTCATTAATTTTATCATAGGCATGTAATACAGTAGAGTGGTCTTTTGCCAAATTCTGTGCCTAATTTTTGGAAGAGAGCTATTTGTTAATTCTCTTGCTAAATACATGGCAATTTGACGAGGTTCTACAATGGATTTAGTTCGTTTTTTACCTTTTAAATCTTCTAGAGAAATATGGTAATAACGAGCAACCGCTTCTTGAATATCTTGAACGGATACAATTTTTTCTTTACTTCCAGGTAAAAAGTTTTGTAGAGCTTCAGCTGCTAAATTTGTTGTAATATCTTCTCCATGAGTTACAGAATAAGCTTGAACCCTAACAAGAGCCCCTTCTAATTCACGGACATTAGATTGAATTTGTCCAGCAATATAACTCAATGTATCTACAGAAATATCAATACCAACCGTTTCTGCTTTTTAGATAAAATCGCAATTCTTGTTTCTAAATCTGGTGGAGTAATATCAACAGGTAGTCCAGAAACGAAACGGGAAACTAAACGTTCTTGTAAAGCTTTAATTTCTGTAGGTTGTCGATCACTTGTTAATACAATTTGTTTTTGATTATTAAACAGTGCATTAAATGTATGGAAAAATTCTTCTTGAGTAGCCTCTTTTTCAGCAAAAATTGAATATCATCTACTAATAATAAATCAACATTACGATAATAATCTCTAAATTCTTGTTGAGTGTTTGTTCTTAATGAAGTAATCATTTCATTTGTAAAAAGCTTCACTTGTTACATATTTGACTCGTGCATTTGGATTTAATAATTTATATTGATTTCCAATCGCTTGCATTAAGTGAGTTTTACCTAAACCAACACCACCATAAAAAAAGAGTGGATTATACAATTGTCCAGGTCTTTCACATACAACTAAAGCAGCAGCATGTGCCATTTGGTTTCCTTTTACCAATGATAAAAAGAATCAAATGTATATTTAGGATTTAATAGAGAATCATCTTCTATATATATTTTTGAGTAACTTCTTTCTTTTCTTCACTTGTTGGAATTTGTGGAGTAAATTCCATAATGGCTAGTTTTGTTGAAAAAAATCTTGTTCATCTGAAATCATAAATTTTGGTTCAAAAAGACTTTCTAAAAAATCATAACCACGTTCCATGACATCTGTTAATAAATTATCTTCCCAAAAATTTGCGTACGTTTGAGAAGGAACTTGAATATATAGATAATTTTGGTCAATTTTTAATAATTTCTGCAGGCATAATCCAATGTTTAATCGTAAAATCTGAATTTGTTTTTCAAAAATGATGTAACAAAATTTTCCAAAAATTCATCTAATGGATTCATACAAACACCTCCTTGTAGATAAATAATATTAAAATCTAATAGTAAGTGTAGCATTTTTAAAAAGTTTTTCCACAGGAAATCAAATTTTTTTAAAAAATTTTAATGAATTTAGAAAAAGTTTTTCCACAAAATTGTGGATAAATAATAGAAATTTTAGTTATTCTCAAGAATTGTTGATAATGAAAGTTTAATAAAATAAAGGTTTTTAAAAAGATATCCACACTATCCACAAATTGTGGATAAAACTTTGTAAACATGTTTTGAATTTGTTTAAAAATTGTGGAAATTATGAGGAAAAGTTTAAAAATTTGAAAAGTTTGAAAAAAATAATTGTGGATAACTATTGAAAAATGAATAAATTACTAGGTATTTTGAATAAAATATGGTATGATACTCCAGTACAGTGATGCAAGAAACAAAGTATTGACTTTGTTATGTAATATCATTATAATGGTGTAGACTGTCTAGGATAGTTAGACATTACACAGAACTAGGAGGTGCAGAAGTTATGAAAAAGAACATATCAACCAAACAAACGTAAACGTCAAAAAGTTCACGGTTTCCGTAAACGTATGAGTACAAAAAATGGCCGTAGAGTATTAGCAAGCAGACGCCGTAAAGGTAGAAAAAGTTTTAGCAGCTTGATCACTGAACGTCTCAGTGATCTTTTTATAAATGTTTTAAAAACTTAGATAAAGGTGAGTGTATGCGTAAGTCTTATCGTGTAAAGAAAGAGCAAGAGTTTCAACGAGTTTTTTTCATCATGGAAATTCAGTAGCAAATCGTCAATTTGTAGTTTATCAAATCGATAAATCGAATCAGTTTCATTTTAGAGTTGGAATTTCTGTGAGTAAAAAATTAGGAAATGCGGTAGTTAGAAATCGTATTAAACGATTGATACGAAGTGTATTAACAGAACTGAAGCCACAATTACAGTCAGAAATTGATATTATCGTAATCGCACGTAAACCTGTAGTATCTATGACTTATCAAGAAGTAAAAAATGTATGATGCATGTATTAAAAATTAGGAAAGATTTTAATAGAAGATGATTATAATGGAGAAAGTAGGGAATAAAGTGAAGAAAAAAAGCATAAATTAGCTTTAACATTAGCAGTTTTAACATTATTTTTAGCAGCATGTAGTACAACGCCTGTAACGGCAGAAAGTACAGGAATTTGGGATCGAGTGATTATTTATAATTTATCTCAATTTATTATTACTTTGTCTCATATTTTTCGGAAATAGTTATGGATTAGGAATTATTGTATTTACAATTATAACAAGAATTGTATTAGTACCTGTGATGCATTTCCAATATAAGACAACAAGACAAACAGCTATTTTACAACCAGAAATTAATAAACTTCGTGAAAAATATTCTGCTCGTGATCATCAAACACAAGAAATTTTACGAGAAGAAATTTCAGCATTGTATGAAAGAGAAGGTGTGAATCAATATGCTGGATGCTTACCAGTAGCGATTCAATTACCTGTAATGATTGCTTTATATCAAGCAATTAGTCGTACAGAAGCTTTAAAAACAGGATCATTTTTATGGTTTAATTTAGATCAACCAGATCCATTTTTCATTTTACCAATTTTAGTAGTAGCTACAACATATGCAACTTCTTGGTTAACAATGAAAATGCAAGATAGTGGAGCAGCTGGAAAAATTATGTTATTTGTATTACCAGCAATGATTGGATTTACAGCTTTAACATTCCCAAGTGCGTTATCATTATATTGGGTTGTAGGGAATATCTTTATGGTTATTCAAACATTATTAATGAATAATCCATTTACATTTATTGCAGAACAAAAAGCTATTGCACATGAAAAACGTCGTCGTGAGAAAGCTTTAGAAAAAGCTAAGAAAAAACATGGCAAAAATTAGTGAATAGACTTGTTCCAATCAACAGAACATGAGATAATACATGTAAATTTGCAATATGGAGGATATAAAAGATGACACAAACGATTCGAGTAAATGATACTTCAGTAGAAAAAGCAATCCAAAAAGGATTACGACAATTACAATTAACACAAGATGATGTAGAAATTGAAGTAATTGATGAAGGAAAAAAAGGATTATTTGGATTTGGACAAAAAGATGCAATCGTGTCTATTACTGTTAAAGAAAAAATTGAACAAAAAGCAGTAACCGTTGAAGAAGTCAAAGATTTTTTTGATGAAAAAATTGAAGTTGAAGATGACTTTGAAGTAGGAAAAGAAGAAGCTGTTGAGATATTAGATAATCATATTGAAGAAGCAGCTCATATTACAAAAGCTTATTTAGAACAAATAGCAGAAATTTATGGAGCACCAAGTGTAGTTCATGTAGAAGTTCAAAAGGAAAAAATGAATTTTGTATTTGAAACAGATAAACCAGGTTTATTAATTGGTAAATATGGTAAAAATTCTAAATTCTTTACAAGTATTAGCTCAAGTATCTGTTCATCGTTTTGTAAAAGGAAGAATGTCTGTACAAGTAGATGTAGGAGATTATCGTTTACGTCGTACTGAGGCACTACAACAAATTGCAGAAAAAAACTGCACGTCGTGTATTAAAAAAACAAAAACAACCGGTATATTTAGAACCATTACCTGCATATGAAAGAAAACAAATTCATGCATATTTAAGTAAAAATAAACGAATCTCAACACATTCTGAAGGTAAAGAACCACATCGTTATTTAGTGGTAGAAATTGCTGAATAAGAAAAAGGCTGGAATTTATTCCAGCTTTTTATAAAAAAATAAAAATGTTTCGGAGTAATAAGATAAAAATAAACTACAATAGTAGAAGGAAAAATAACATAAAATAGAAAGAAACTTGTTAAAAATCCTAATAAAATGTTGCAACTTTTTACAAATAGAGTTAGAATAAATTGACAATAGTGTCTTTAGGGAGAAGACGATAATAAATATTTGTATTTTTATATAAAAATATAATACTTATTTTATATAAGAAAAAAATAAACATAATAATTGGAAAAAAATCCCAAAAAAACATTGTAAAATTAAAATGAAAAATAAAAAGTTAGGAGAATTATTATGGACATTCAAGTTTTTATCAGGCGTCGTAAGGAAAAAGGGTTATCTCAAATTGAATTAAGTCATGGGATTTGCACGCAGGCAACGTTAAGTCGATTTGAAAAATCATGGTCAAATTCCTTCAATGAAAAATTTTTGAGTCAATTATGTTCACGACTGCAATTAGATGTAGGTGATTTATTTGTTAGTGTTAATACAAAAGAAGTTGCTACGAATAAGCTTTTAGAAAAAAATAGAAGAAAGTATTGTAACAATGGATTATGTGTTAGCTGAAAAAAATTAATTGCAACTGTTCAAAAAAGAACAATTAAACTCAGAACAAAAAAATTCATTTATTGTATCTAAAAGGATTTAATCAAGTTTTACAAGGGATGGAAGATGACCAATTTTATTTTAATAAAATTCTAGCAGAACAAAATGAAAATCAAGATAGTTACTTACACTTAGCGTATACAGGTTTAGGATTGGTATATCAAAAAGCAAAAAGATAATGAAAAAGCAGAATATTTTTTTATAAAAAGCAATTCAAGAAATTGAAAAAAACATCAATTAGAGGGAATGGAAGATGTTTGGCGTGTCTTAATGGTTTTATATTATAGTGCGATGTTTTATACTAAAAAAATAATCATTATAAAAAGAGTAATGAATTATTAAAAACGTGGAATAGAATTGTGTAGTCAATTTCATATCACTTATTATTTAGCAAGATTATATTATCAATTAGCAGTTAATGCATTAAGAAGTCATGAAGAAAAAGAAAAAAAGTTAAACTTTACTTAAATGATGCAGCAGCTTTTTGCTAGAATTAATGCAAAAGATGGATTATTAATTGAAATAGAAAAAGATTGAAGTTTATTTAAAATAAATATAGTAGATGAGCAGAATAATTTTTATTTTCTGCTTATTTTTTTAATGAAAAAAATAAAAATTAGATTTATATAATTAGAGAGAAGGAGTGAGAAAAAAATGGGTTTACGTTTAAATAAAGATGAATTTTTAAAAAGAAAAAAAGTGATTTTACCAGAAGATATTCAATTACCTTCAATAGAAGAGGAATATGATTTAGATAGTTTTGGAGATGCTTTCATTATAATGCCGAAAATGGGAGAAAATCAAAGACAAAAAATTTAGAAAAAAATATCAAAAAAAGAATGGTTAGAACCTATAAATAATAAAAATTGAAAAATAAAGAATCACTGTAAAAAAATTACAAAAAAATATAAAAAAACTTGCAAAAGCAACTCTAGCTATGGTAAATTAATATCACTGTTACCGAACGTTCGCTTTTTAAAGCGGATGAAAAAAATAATTTAAAAATAAATTTTTAAAAAATAGTTGACAGCAAAAAGTGATAGATAATTTCTATCGCTTTTTGGTTTGTTTAATGCCAATCCTCGAATTCTTCATTGTGATTTTCTAAGTAGAACTCAATTAGTTTTGGTCATAAAGACTGGAATGCTTCTATTAATACATTTCCATTTTTAAAAAGCAATGAATGGTTTATCTATTAATTCTATAGATAGAATAATAAAAGCTTTAAAGTCTTTCCGTTCTTGTCTCAATAGGTTGCTTAACTTACCTAGTAGTGTATCGTCGTTATAATTGAGTTTAAGAGTAGTAGAGTCAGAATATAATAATGTAAGAGAAAAATCTATGAAAATGGAACAAATTATGGCACAAAAACAAAACAAGCACTTAAAAAGTCTTATTTTTATAGAACTTTTTGAGTGCTTTTCGTATGCCGAAAACAGGGGTCGAACCTGCGACCTACGCGTTACAGAGTGCGTTGCTCTGCCAACTGAGCTATTTCGGCGTCTTGTACTCATTAATTATACGAGTGTTATTCTGAAATTGTAAAGATTTCGAGATGGATTTATATAGAAGAAATCCGACTTTCTTGAGCATTTTAATAAAATAGAAAAACTTTTTAAAAAAATTGAATCATATCGGTTGAAATTGATAATCAGTTATGATAAATTAATATCACTGTTGAGCGAACGTTCGCTTATAAAACAGTTTCAAAAAAACTTTGAAAAAGTTACATGAAATCTGTTGACAGTAAAAATGTCCTATGATAGGATATAGAAGTTGTTGCAAAACAACGATTGACCTTTGAAAACTGAACAAAGAAGACAAACCAAATGTGTAGGGACTTCATCTTAGTGATGAAGAAACAACAATTTCTTATCTCTTAAAGAGATACAATAAGTCAGTAATTAAAATGAGCTTTTCAAAGCTCATGAAAATTCAAATTTTTCATGAGAGTTTGATCCTGGCTCAGGACGAACGCTGGCGGCGTGCCTAATACATGCAAGTCGAACGAGAGCGACCGGTGCTTGCACTGGTCAATCTAGTGGCGAACGGGTGAGTAACACGTGGGTAACCTGCCCATCAGAGGGGGATAACATTCGGAAACGGATGCTAAAACCGCATAGGTCTTCGAACCGCATGGTTTGAAGAGGAAAAGAGGCGCAAGCTTCTGCTGATGGATGGACCCGCGGTGCATTAGCTAGTTGGTGAGGTAACGGCTCACCAAGGCCGTGATGCATAGCCGACCTGAGAGGGTGATCGGCCACATTGGGACTGAGACACGGCCCAAACTCCTACGGGAGGCAGCAGTAGGGAATCTTCCGCAATGGACGCAAGTCTGACGGAGCAACGCCGCGTGAGTGAAGAAGGTTTTCGGATCGTAAAACTCTGTTGTTAGAGAAGAACAAGTGCTAGAGTAACTGTTAGCGCCTTGACGGTATCTAACCAGAAAGCCACGGCTAACTACGTGCCAGCAGCCGCGGTAATACGTAGGTGGCAAGCGTTGTCCGGATTTATTGGGCGTAAAGCGAGCGCAGGCGGTTCCTTAAGTCTGATAGAAAGCCCCCGGCTCAACCGGGGAGGGTCATTGGAAACTGGGGAACTTGAGTGCAGAAGAGGAGAGTGGAATTCCATGTGTAGCGGTGAAATGCGTAGATATATGGAGGAACACCAGTGGCGAAGGCGACTCTCTGGTCTGTAACTGACGCTGAGGCTCGAAAGCGTGGGTAGCAAACAGGATTAGATACCCTGGTAGTCCACGCCGTAAACGATGAGTGCTAAGTGTTGGAGGGTTTCCGCCCTTCAGTGCTGCAGTTAACGCATTAAGCACTCCGCCTGGGGAGTACGACCGCAAGGTTGAAACTCAAAGGAATTGACGGGGACCCGCACAAGCGGTGGAGCATGTGGTTTAATTCGAAGCAACGCGAAGAACCTTACCAAGTCTTGACATCCTTTGACCACTCTAGAGATAGAGCTTTCCTTCGGGGACAAAGTGACAGGTGGTGCATGGTTGTCGTCAGCTCGTGTCGTGAGATGTTGGGTTAAGTCCCGCAACGAGCGCAACCCTTATTACTAGTTGCCAGCATTGAGTTGGGCACTCTAGTGAGACTGCCGGTGACAAACCGGAGGAAGGTGGGGATGACGTCAAATCATCATGCCCCTTATGACTTGGGCTACACACGTGCTACAATGGATGGTACAACGAGCAGCGAACTCGCGAGGGTAAGCGAATCTCTTAAAGCCATTCTCAGTTCGGATTGTAGGCTGCAACTCGCCTACATGAAGCCGGAATCGCTAGTAATCGCGGATCAGCACGCCGCGGTGAATACGTTCCCGGGTCTTGTACACACCGCCCGTCACACCACGAGAGTTTGTAACACCCAAAGTCGGTGAGGTAACCTTTTGGAGCCAGCCGCCTAAGGTGGGATAGATGATTGGGGTGAAGTCGTAACAAGGTAGCCGTATCGGAAGGTGCGGCTGGATCACCTCCTTTCTAAGGATAAACCTCAGTGCCGAAAGGTATTGAAGGTAATACGGAACCCTACAGGGTTTAGACTTCTTTGTTTAGTTTTGAGAGGTTAAACTTCTCAAAACAAAAGTTCTAAATGCGAACAAGGGCCTATAGCTCAGCTGGTTAGAGCGCACGCCTGATAAGCGTGAGGTCGATGGTTCGAGTCCATTTAGGCCCATTAGTTTTGAATTTAGGGGGCTTAGCTCAGCTGGGAGAGCGCCTGCTTTGCACGCAGGAGGTCAGCGGTTCGATCCCGCTAGTCTCCATATCTGTTAGAAATAACAGAGAATTTTGTTCTTTGAAAACTGAATACTATATCACAACAAATAACCAATTAATTTACCGAGAGTTAGAGTAACATCTAACGAAAAAGAGTTTTTTTAACAAAAACGCAACGCTATGCGACATTTAACCAACGGTTAAGTGAATAAGGGCGCACGGTGGATGCCTTGGTACTAGGAGCCGAAGAAGGACGGAACTAACACCGATATGCTTTGGGGGAGCTGTAAGTAAGCTAAGATCCAAAGATTTCCGAATGGGGGAACCCAACACCTTTCATAGGGTGTTACCAATGAGTGAATACATAGCTCATTAGGGAGGTACACGCAGGGAACTGAAACATCTCATTACCTGCAGGAAGAGAAAGAAAAAAATCGATTCCCTGAGTAGCGGCGAGCGAAACGGGAGGAGCCCAAACCAACGAGCTTGCTTGTTGGGGTTGTAGGACTAGAACGTGAGAAGAAATCAAGATAGCAGAAGTGGTCTGGAAAGGCCCATCAAAGAAGGTGACAATCCTGTACGCGACATCTTGATGAACTCTACTAGCATCCTGAGTACGGCGGGACACGAGGAATCCCGTCGGAATCCGCCAGGACCATCTGGCAAGGCTAAATACTACCCTAGTGACCGATAGTGAACCAGTACCGTGAGGGAAAGGTGAAAAAGAACCCCGGGAGGGAGTGAAAGAGTACCTGAAACCGTGTGCTTACAAGTAGTCAGAGCCCGTTAATGGGTGATGGCGTGCCTTTTGTAGAATGAACCGGCGAGTTACGTTTACATGCGAGGTTAAGATGAAGAGTCGGAGCCGTAGCGAAAGCGAGTCTGAATAGGGCGCATGTAGTATGTGGACGTAGACCCGAAACCAAGTGATCTACCCATGTCCAGGTTGAAGGTGCGGTAAAACGCACTGGAGGACCGAACCAGGGCACGTTGAAAAGTGCTTGGATGAGGTGTGGGTAGCGGAGAAATTCCAATCGAACTTGGAGATAGCTGGTTCTCTCCGAAATAGCTTTAGGGCTAGCCTCGGAATCAAGAATCGTGGAGGTAGAGCACTGTTTGGACTAGGGGCCCATCTCGGGTTACCGAATTCAGATAAACTCCGAATGCCATGTATTTATATCCGGGAGTCAGACTGCGAGTGATAAGATCCGTAGTCGAAAGGGAAACAGCCCAGACCACCAGCTAAGGTCCCAAAAATATCTGTTAAGTGGAAAAGGATGTGGGGTTGCACAGACAACTAGGATGTTGGCTTAGAAGCAGCCATCATTCAAAGAGTGCGTAATAGCTCACTAGTCGAGTGACCCTGCGCCGAAAATGTAACGGGGCTAAACAGATTACCGAAGCTGTGGATTGGACCTTATGGTCCAGTGGTAGGAGAGCGTTCTAAGGGCGGTGAAGCATGACCGTAAGGACATGTGGAGCGCTTAGAAGTGAGAATGCCGGTATGAGTAGCGAAAGACGGGTGAGAATCCCGTCCACCGAATAACTAAGGTTTCCTGGGGAAGGCTCGTCCTCCCAGGGTTAGTCAGGGACCTAAGGCGAGGCCGATAGGCGTAGTCGATGGACAACAGGTTGATATTCCTGTACTTCTATAAATCGTTTGAGCAATGGAGGGACGCAGGAGGCTAAGAAAAGCGTACGACTGGAAGTGTACGCCCAAGCAGTGAGTCGGCTGATGAGTCAAATGCTTATCACGGATGCGACAAGCTGTGACGGGGAGGGAAGTTTAGTACCGAAGTTTCTGATGTCACACTGCCGAGAAAAGCTTCTAGCAAGATTTATAGGACCCGTACCGCAAAACCGACACAGGTAGTTGAGGAGAGAATCCTAAGGTGAGCGAGCGAACTCTCGTTAAGGAACTCGGCAAAATGACCCCGTAACTTCGGGAGAAGGGGTGCTGGTAGCAATACCAGCCGCAGTGAATAGGCCCAGGCGACTGTTTATCAAAAACACAGGTCTCTGCAAAATCGAAAGATGACGTATAGGGGCTGACGCCTGCCCGGTGCTGGAAGGTTAAGAGGAGAGGTTAGCCGCAAGGCGAAGCTTTGAATTGAAGCCCCAGTAAACGGCGGCCGTAACTATAACGGTCCTAAGGTAGCGAAATTCCTTGTCGGGTAAGTTCCGACCCGCACGAAAGGCGTAACGATCTGGGCACTGTCTCAACGAGAGACTCGGTGAAATTATAGTACCTGTGAAGATGCAGGTTACCCGCGACAGGACGGAAAGACCCCATGGAGCTTTACTGTAGTTTGATATTGAGTGTTTGTGTCACATGTACAGGATAGGTAGGAGCTGAAGAATCCGGGACGCCAGTTTCGGAGGAGGCAACGGTGGGATACTACCCTTGTGACATGACCACTCTAACCCGCACACCTAACCGGGGTGGGAGACAGTGTCAGACGGGCAGTTTGACTGGGGCGGTCGCCTCCTAAAGTGTAACGGAGGCGCCCAAAGGTTCCCTCAGAATGGTTGGAAATCATTCGTAGAGTGTAAAGGCAGAAGGGAGCTTGACTGCGAGACCAACAAGTCGAGCAGGGACGAAAGTCGGGCTTAGTGATCCGGTGGTACCGTATGGAAGGGCCATCGCTCAACGGATAAAAGCTACCCTGGGGATAACAGGCTTATCTCCCCCAAGAGTTCACATCGACGGGGAGGTTTGGCACCTCGATGTCGGCTCATCGCATCCTGGGGCTGAAGTCGGTCCCAAGGGTTGGGCTGTTCGCCCATTAAAGCGGTACGCGAGCTGGGTTCAGAACGTCGTGAGACAGTTCGGTCCCCTATCCGTCGCGGGCGTTGGAAATTTGAGAGGAGCTGTCCTTAGTACGAGAGGACCGGGATGGACACACCGCTGGTGTACCAGTTGTTCTGCCAAGAGCATCGCTGGGTAGCTATGTGTGGACGGGATAAACGCTGAAAGCATCTAAGCGTGAAGCCCCCCTCGAGATGAGATTTCCCATCATTTTAAATGAGTAAGACCCCTGAGAGACGATCAGGTAGATAGGCTAGAAGTGGAAGTGCCGCGAGGCATGGAGCGGACTAGTACTAATCGGTCGAGGACTTAACCACGAGTTGTATAGCTGGTAGATTGATGGAGTTGGATATAGATTCAGTTTTGAAAGAACGAAAGTTTTTTTCAGAAAGATAAAGTGTGGTGACGATGGCAAGAAGGATACACCTGTTCCCATCTCGAACACAGAAGTTAAGCTTCTTAGCGCCGATAGTAGTTGGG